>Ga0153947_1000037_pt1 | contig 50111 bp, 38 predicted proteins | sample TSNJ031MetaG_FD_104697 | JGI IMG/M metagenome (GOLD analysis project Ga0153947, IMG submission 104697) | Attine ant fungus gardens microbial communities from New Jersey, USA - TSNJ031 MetaG | ecosystem: Host-associated > Fungi > Mycelium > Unclassified | place: USA: New Jersey, Wharton State... | reverse complement strand
TGGCTTCAGATTCTGGATCGCGAACAGCAATGAAATCGCCGTCAGAGCCTTTTCACCGCCGGACAGCTGCATCATATTCTGCAGTTTTTTTCCTGGCGGCTGCGCAATAATCACGATACCGGCCTCCAGAATATCCTCATCTTCCTGCAGCTCAAGGGTTCCTTTTCCGCCGCCGAACAATTCTTTAAATACCCGATCGAATTCTTTAGCTATTTCCGTGAAACTTTCCCGGAACTGCTTCCGCATGGCTGTATCCAACTCTTCTATGATTTTAACCAGAGTGATTTCGGCTTCGACCAGATCGTCATGCTGGACCTTCAAAAATTCATAGCGTTCGGACAACTCCTTGAATTCCTCAATAGCATTGACATTGACATCACCTAAACCGCGAAGCTCTGCTTTCAAAGCCTGAATCCGCTTCTTCATGAAGGCCAGATCGGTCAGGTTCTCATCCCGCAGTTCCATCGCATAGTTATATGTAAGCTCATATTCTTCCCACATATACTCAATCTGCCTTTCGGAACTTTCCTCATATCCCTCTTTTTTGCTGTTCAGCCGGAAGATTTCCTTATCCAGACTGGTAATGTGCTGGGAGAGCTGGTCCCGTTTTTCCAGGAAAGAACGGTTTTTACGATTCAGTGCTTCACGTTCTTCTTCTTTTGATTTAATTTCGGCATTGATTTCCCCGAATATCTCTTTTGAATTGTCAATGGTCGTGTGTAAATCTTCAATCTGACGTTCCTTTTCTGTAATTTCTTCTGATGCCGTGCCCTGACTGATCTCAATCTCTTTTAATTCCTGATCGAATTTCTCAATCTCCTCATTGATTCGCTGAATGTTTTCCGCTGAAAAAGCGTACTTTTGCTGCAGTCCTGCATAGGACAGATGTACTTCCTCTGATTTCGCCAGTTCTGATGCTCCCAGCTCTTTCTGAGCCTCCAGTTCTTTCTGAGCATTCTCAATTCCGTCTTTGAGACTTCCTTCCAAATCTTTTGAAGTGTCTAATTCAACATGAATGGATTCCTGATTTTCTTGTATCTCCTCAACCTGTCGCTCCAGTTCTTCTCTTTCCCGGCAGATATCTGCCGCGTTTCCGATTGCTGCTTTCTGCCTGGCGGCAACCTGATCGAGATTCATTTTAGCCGTATTTTGAATAACGTACGCTTCCTGAAGCTTTTTCTTCACTGCCTCAATCGCGTCATAATGCTCCGTCCGCTTAGTCTTCAGCTGTTCAACATGGACTTCGGCTTCCTGCATTTCCTGCTTTAGCATCTGTACAGTCTTTTCGAATTCTTCAATTTCCCGCCGCCGGCTTAGCAGATTGCTGGAATTTTTAAATGCTCCGCCCGACATTGCTCCGCCCGGATTAATCAATTCTCCCTCCAGGGTTACAATCCTAAGCGACTGTTTATATTTACGTGCCAGAGCGATACCGGTATCAATATGATCCACCACTAAAGTACGGCCCAGTAACTGATTCACTACCCCCTGAAACTGCGCGTCGGCTTTCGCCAGTTCGTTCGCGATACCGATCACGCCCGGCTCCTTAATTACTTCTTCCCTTATCGCATTGGCTTTTCCGTTGACACTGCTGACCGGCAGAAAAGTCGCCCGGCCGAAACGGTTTTGTTTGAGATATGCGATCATCTTCTTAGCGGTGTTCTCATCTTTTGTCACCACATTCTGAATACTTCCGCCTAAAGCTGTTTCAACTGCAATTTCATATTCTTTATCCACTTTAATGATGTCGGCAACTACTCCCAGCAGGCCCGGCTCTTTATCCTTTTGTTCCATGACTTTACGGATACTGTTACCATAGCCGTCATATCGCTCGGTAATATTTTTCAGCGATTCCAGTCTGGAGTGTTCGCGGTGATAGGTTTTCTGGCCGATGTTCAGCTCTTCGCCCTTGCGTCCGATTTCTTTTTGTAACGATTCAATCTGAAGCTTGTGCTCTTCACTGACATTTACATATCTGACGATTTCATCAGAAATATCTTTTAGTTCTTCTTCATAGGATTCATATAAGTGTTTCTGCTCATCGGCTTCACTTTCTACTTCGATCAACTTTTGATTCATCTGAGCTTTGCGGACATTAATCTGTTCCAGCATAGTATCATAACGCTGTATCTTAGCTTTCGTAGACGCCCGGTTATTAAGCAGTTCAATAATATCGTTCTTTTTGGTTTCAATATCACTTGACAGTTCGGCAATTCTGGCCTGAACATGAAACAAAGATTTCTTCGCTTCTTCATCTGCCTGAGCCTTATCATCCAGTTGATCCTTGATACTTTTCTTTTCCTCTTCCAGTGATTGTACCTGTATCTGTCTTGCCGTGATTTCCGAATGAACGGTTCTGCCCCGCTGTTGATAATGCTCATCATTCATCCGGGCACTGTTGATCTGTTCCTTTAAAAGCTCGATCTGGCTCTCCAGCTGCTGCTTGAGCAGAGTGGTTTTATTGAGCTGACTCCTTGAATTCTCAACAGCCGCTTCAATCGTATCAATCTGCTCTTCAATTTCACCGTACTCCACTTTCATTTTCACATAGGTTTCATTGGATTCATCCAGCTCATTCTGTGAAATGGTCAGTTTCTTATCAATATCAGCTATCTGCTCTTTGAGCCGGGTGGTTTCCAAAAGGAACATGTTGATATCGTAAATCTTAAGCTCCTCTTTCTTTTTCAGGTACTCCTTGGCTACATTAGACTGACGCTCCAGCGGCCCGAACTGACGCTCCAGCTCACTCAGGATGTCTTTTACGCGAACCAGATTCTGACGTTCCGCCTCCAGTTTTTTAATCGATATATTCTTTCGCCGCTTGTATTTAACAATACCAGCTGCTTCGTCAAAAAGTTCCCGGCGTTCTTCCGGCTTGCCGCTGAGGATTTTATCGATCTGCCCCTGACCGATGATAGAATATCCCTCTTTACCGATTCCGGTATCATAAAAAAGCTCATTGATATCTTTGAGACGGCAGGAATGTCCGTTGAGCAGGTATTCGCTTTCACCGGAGCGGTAAAGCTTACGTGTTACTTTTACTTCTTTGAAATCAACTGGCAGCTGATGATCTGAATTATCCAGAGTAATTGCTACTGATGCGTAACTTAACGGCTTCCGGTTCTCGGTTCCGGAGAAGATGACATCCTGCATACTGCCGCCGCGCAGCTGTTTTACCCTCTGCTCGCCAAGCACCCAGCGGACGGCATCGGCAACATTGCTCTTGCCGCTGCCATTAGGACCGACGATAGCGGTAATCCCGTTATGAAATTCAAATACGATTTTATGGGCAAACGATTTGAACCCCTGTACTTCTATACTCTTGAGATACATACTTCACCTTTTTATCCTTTTTTGGTTATTTTCAGCATCGCAATGGATGCCGCTTTCTGCTCAGCAGTCTTTTTAGAGCCGCCTTCCCCAATCCCATAACAGACCCCGCCGATATCTACTTCAACGACGAAATTCTTCTGGTGGTCCGGTCCTTCTTCCCGGATCAGATGGTACTCGATCTCACCGCCGCCGGCACCCTGGACCTGCTCCTGTAAGATAGTCTTGCTATCATTAAAGATCACCTTTTTTTCAATATCATTTAAAATAAATTTCATAATAAAATCTTTTGCAATAGCAAACCCACCATCTACGTACAATGCTCCGATCAAGGCTTCTAATGCATCGGAAACCAGTGATTCTCTTTCTCTGCCGCCGCTTAATTCTTCACCCTTACCAAGACTTAAAAAATCCCCCAGCCTGATCTCCCGGGCACAGGCCGCCAATGTCGGTTCGCACACAAAACTGGCCCGCAGCTTGGTCAGCTGACCTTCCAGCATGTCACGGTCACGGGAAAACAGGAATTCACTGGCCACCAGTTCCAGAACCGCATCCCCCAGAAATTCCAGGCGTTCATTACTCTTATGTTTCTTCAGGTGTTTTTCATTCGTATAAGAACGATGCATCATCGCCTGCTCAAGCAGCTTAAAATTATTAAATTTATACTGGATCACCCGTTCCAGTTCTCTTATATCACCTTTCATAACTATCTCCATTATAAAAACAATGAAAAAGCCCCGCACAGGGCTTTTTCTTTATTTGCATACCAGTCCTCACCCCTGCTTATAGAAGCGGGTGACTTCCCTGACAAGTTTAATTTGCAGCATTTTTGATCTGCTCAACCGCATCCCCGACTGTTACGATTTTCTCTGCATCTTCATTGTCGATCTCAATGTCGAATTCTTCTTCCAGTCCCATGATAATCTGGAATATGTCCAGTGAATCCGCCCCCAGATCATCAACAAATGTGGTTTCCATCTTGATTTCATCCTTATCCACATTAAGGACCTCTGCAATAATATCCTGTAACTTTTCAAATTCCATAACCCATTACTCCTTTTTTATTCTTTTTCTTGAATGGATGCTCTTATTTTTTCACTGATGCCCTGCTCTTTAAAAGTCACACACTGAATAATTGAATTGCATACTTCTTTAGCTTTTGAACTGCCGTGAGTCTTCACTACCAGACCATTCAGTCCCAATAGCGGTGCGCCGCCGTGTTCACTAGCGTCAAATTGCTTTAAGGTTATCTTCAGTGCAGGCTTTACCAGCAATGCTCCGATCTTGGAGCGCAGGCTGGTCATCATACCGGCTTTGATCTTGTCCATCAGTACCGATCCGACTCCTTCATACAGCTTAAGTATCACATTACCGGTAAATGCTTCACAGACGATGACGTCAGCTCCGGAACGAGGAATTTCCCTTGCTTCAATACTGCCGATGAAATTAATGTCCGGACATTCTTTCAGCAGCGGGAAGGTTTCTTTTACTAAAGCATTGCCTTTTTCTTCTTCGGCACCGATATTTACGATACCCACTCGCGGATTCTTTATTCCGACAACATGTTCCATATAAATAGAACCCATCTGAGCAAACTGCACGAGATGCGAGGGTCTTGCATCTACATTGGCACCGCAATCTACCAGCAGAGATACTCCGTGTTCGGTCGGAAGCAGCGGTGCCAGCGGCGGACGTTCCACCCCTTTGATCCGACCCACGATCAACTGACCGCCGGCCAATATCGCGCCGCTGCTGCCAGCTGAGACAAATGCATCCGCCTCACCCTTCTTTACCATGTTGAGGGCCACCACGAGCGAAGAATCTTTCTTTCTTCTAATTGCCATGACCGGCGGTTCCGCCATTTCAATTGTTTCGGCAGCGTTGATAATTTCAATTTGTCCGGGATCATACCGGTAGTCTTTCAAAGCCTCTTTGATATCATCCTCTCTGCCAACCAGAAAGATCTTTATATCCCCGCGCTTTTCAACTGCGTGTATGGCACCTTTTACGATCTCAGCCGGGGCATTATCACCACCCATAGCATCCAATGCTACTCTTGTTACTTCTGACATGCCTTTACCTCCTAGCATTCTAAAACAATTCTACTAAACATTATGGCAAAAATCAATGCTTTTATTTTCTAATCGGTTACAACCCCTTTTTTTAGAATGATATTTGCATACAACGCTTTTTCGCTGGTCATGATCACAACCGAAGAGCCTTCTTTCGTCTTATCATAAAACTCCCATTTATCAATCTCCTCAAAACACGCTTCCCCCCGGTCATCATGTTCTGCCACAATTTTCCTGAATTCATCCCAGATCGGTGTTGCCACTGTATCGCCAGGGACCTTTGCCATCAGGGTACACGGCCGGGCAACATAAGTATCCAGAGGAAAAACCTGGAGAATCCCATCGAGAATTTCCGCTGCGCCGTGGCCGTCCATGCGGATCACCCGCTTTCCGTAAGTATGCCCGGGAAAGTTTCCGTCACCGATGGTCAGTTCATCGGTATGACCCATTTCACAAAGTATTTTTAATAACTCCGGAGACAATATTTTTGGTATTCCTTTTAACATCTTCCACCTCTTCATATTTAATTTAAGAAACTGCCGCATCAGCAGTAAATAACCACTGGTGCGGCAGCTTTCTATCTTCCATTAATTTTACTAGTCATATAAGTTCTGCGCAATTTCTTCATCATTCATATTATCAGCAGTGTACCATTGGCATCCGGTATCAACATCTTCTACCGTTCCGCCGGTGGCAGAGTTATACAGCTGCTGTACCAGGGCTTCGCCCATTGCAACCGGAGCCTGTGTCACCGCTCCGATAAATGTTCCATCAGCTACCGCACCTTTAATTACTTCACCGGAATCAAATGCCACACCGATAATTTGATTGTCATCTGAACCGAATTTCTTCAGATTTTCATTCGCTGTTACCATCGCTTCGCCGGAATGCTGATTTGAACCATAGATTGCGATAATATCATCTTTATTCATAAGCGTCTGGCAATCGATGGCTGATAATTCAGAGGTGACCTGAGCCGGAACCAGCACTTCAATAATCACATCTGCGCCGGCAGCTTTTTCGCCTTTGGAATCGGCAACATATTTATCATTGCCCTCGACACTGACTGTTTTTCCGTCCGCTTCCAACAGTTCAAGAATCTTGTCGATGAAGCCCAGCCCACGCTGGGTGATTGATTCTGAGGTTGCATCCTGGCCTAATACGCCAATTCTTACTGTACCTGATGCGTTTGCCACCCGCTCAGAAATAGCTTTATGCATTTCTTCACCAGCCAGTTCGCCGGCTGCATAGTTGTCGGTTGCACAATTTGCCAGTACCGCTCCTTCCGGAGCATCCGGAACACCGGAGTCAAATCCGATGATTGGAATGCCGGAATCCATACTGGACTGGATCGCATCCAGGCATGCACTGGTATCTAATGCCGCAAGACCGATTGCAGCCGGTTTTGCATTGATCGCATTATTGAGCATCTGGACCTGATCGGCGATATCGGATTCTGAATTCGGTCCGACAAAATTGATGGTCACTCCTAATTCTGCTGCTTTACTCTCCGCACCTTTTAGTACTGCCTGCCAATATTGGTGCTGGAAACCTTTCGATACGATTTCAAATTTCAGATCGGCCGCATCAGCTGCGTTACTGTCATTCGTCTCTCCTGCCGCATCCCCGCTGGTGGTGGCAGCATCGTCAGATGAACCGCTGCATGCTGCTAAAGAAAATGCCATTACTGTCGCAAGTAATACTGCAACTACTTTCTTTTTCATAATAAACTCCTCCTTTTTATTATCATTTTACTTGTCTATATTGTATCGGTGCCCAGATAAAAAGAAAATCAAATATCTTCCACAAAACAGTGAATATCTTCCGCTATTTTCTATTCCATTTTCCGATTTTTCTGAACATCGATAAATACCGCTAAAATCAATACGATACAGGTGATAATTTGCTGCCAGTTAGCCTGCAGACCGATATACGGAAGCCCGGTCTTAAGCATAGACATAATGAAAACGCCTAACAGCGAACCGGCAATTGAACCCATTCCGCCATTCATTGACGTTCCGCCGATAATGGCTCCGCCGATAGCATCCAGTTCCAATCCGGCGCCGGTTCCCGGTGCAACCGCCTGGAATGTCGCCGCATATGCAATTCCTGCCAGACCGGTAAACAGACCGGAAATAATATAGGCTGACATTTGATATTTCACTACATTGACACCGGATAATCTGGTCGCTTCTTTGTTAGAACCGATAGCAATGATATAACGGCCAATCTTTGTCTTGTTCAATACCAGCGACATTACCAGCACCAGCAATACCACCCATAGAAATCCAATCGGGATCATCATGTCACCCATGTCTATTTTAAAAATACTGCGGAACCATCCATTTTCACTCGCCGCAGCCGGCCATGTCTGAGACAACCCACCGGTTGCAATGGACCCGAACCCGCGTGCCACCATCATCGTTCCCAGGGTCGCGATAAACGGAGGCAGATTAAGTGCAGCAACCAGAATTCCGTTCATAAGTCCAAAAAGTAATCCGATCACAATGGCCCCAAGTATTCCTGCCATAACCGGCAGACCTTTTACATTGATCAAATATCCGCCCACCAGTCCGCAGCAGACCATTCCGGTGCCGATGGACAGGTCGACTCCGCCGGTGATCAGGCAAAAGGTTACGCCAATAGCCATAAATGAAATATAGTAAGAATAATCCAGAATACTGACAATGGTAGAATACTGCCTGAATGACGGACTCATTACGCAGAAAAAGCCAAACAGGGCAATCAACACCAGTACCACGACAATTTTCTGGGTTCCGATCGCTTTGACGACCGGATTATTTGTAAATGCATTTCCTTTTCTGATATCCTTTTCCATCTCTTTCCTCCTAATTTCTCATAGTGGCTGCATGCATGATCTTTTCCTGCGTCGCTTCAGCAATTTCTATTTCGCCGGTTTTGCGGCCTTCACACATTACGATAACGCGGTCACTCATCCTGAGAATTTCGGTCATTTCTGAGGAAATCATGATAATTGATTTTCCTTCCGCCGCCAGTTCGCTCATTAAATGGTAGATTTCACTTTTTGCGCCGACATCTATGCCCCGGGTGGGCTCATCAAATATCAGGATTTCACAGTCTTTAATCAGCCACTTGGCGATTACCACTTTCTGCTGGTTACCACCGGACAGATTGACTACCAGCTGATCTACTCCCGGTGTCTTGGTTTTCAATTGTTCAACATATTCGGCAGCCACTTTGTTTTCTTTGGCCCGGTTGATAAAGACACCCGACATATATTCTTCCAGACAGGCCAGAGTGGAATTTTCCGCCACTGTTTTCTCGGTTATGATACCAAAGCGCTTGCGATCCTCGGACAGATATCCAATACCGTGCTGTACCGCATCCATAGGATTATGTATTTCCACTTTTACCCCGTTAATATAGATATCTCCGCTCTCTTTCTTGTCTGCTCCAAATAGTGCTCTTGCCGTTTCGGTGCGCCCGGCCCCCATAAGCCCGGAAAATCCTAATATTTCACCCTTTTTCAATTCAAAGCTTACATCTTTCACCATCTTACCAGCACTTAAATTTTCTACTTTGAGCACCACCGGAGCATCTGAGGGCACCATACTTTGGGTCTTCGGATCCTCATAGATGACCCGTCCGACCATCATGTTAATGATGTCATCTTTGGTACTGTCTTTGGTGATCAGAGTACCGACATACCCGCCATCCCTCATGACGGTCACCCGGTCGGTAATAACATTAATTTCATCCATCCGGTGGGATATATAGATGATTCCCAACTCTTTTGAACGCAGATCCCTGATAATCTTAAACAATTCTTCGATTTCGGTTTCGGTCAGCGCTGCTGTCGGTTCATCAAACACGATTACTTTTGCTTCGTGAGAAATAGCCTTCGCGATTTCACACATCTGTTGTTTACCAACTGTTAACCGGCTCATTTTTTCCCTGGGATTAATATTAATATTTAGCTTTTCAAATAGTTTAGCCGCTTCGGCATTCATAGCTCCGTCGTCGATCAGGCCGCCTTTTTTAATCTCCCGGCCGATAAAGATATTCTGCGCTACGCTCAGATGCCCCAGCATATTCAGTTCCTGATGGACGATAACCACCCCTGCCGCCTGTGCATCCCGGGGATTGTTGAATTCCACATCAGCGCCTTCATATGTAATCGTTCCGGCATCCTTTTTATAGATACCGGTCAGGACCTTCATCAGGGTCGATTTGCCGGCACCGTTTTCACCCATGAGGGCATGGACTTCGCCTTTCTTAACTTCCAGATCGACGTGATCCAATGCATGGACGCCCGGAAAAGACTTATCAATTCCTTTCATAGTTAAAATCACTTCACCCATATCTATCTCCTCTTTCTTTGTTCACTAATTGCGTCTCCGGCGGCTCCGTATATCTGCATATACGGCGCAGATAACGATGATTCCGGTAATCAGATATTGGTAGTCTTTCTGAAATCCCATCGCCAGAATCCCCTCCTGCAGCAGCGAAACGATCATCACGCCGATAAAAGAACCGCCGATTGATGCCAGGCCGCCGGCCATTGAAGTCCCGCCCATAACGCAGCCGGCAATCGCTTCGTTGTTAAAAGTATCGCCCAGCCCCGGCTGAACCGTCGTATAAGCGCCAACATAGAATATTGCTGCAATGCCTGCACAGGTACCGCAGATTATATATGCCAGCATCTCCCACTTTTTCACATTAACCCCTGATAAACGAACGGCTTCACGATTGGAACCAATACACAAAATGTAGCGCCCTGCCTTTGTCCGGGTCAGCACTGCAGATAAGATGACTGCAGCGATCAGTAAAATGATCAACCCGGTCGGAACCTGCATGCCGCCGATATTTACCTTAATCAGATTCCGATACCAGCCGTTAGCTTCCGCCCCCTGCGGCCAGCTGATCGACTGGGTTTTGGTGAATACTGATCCAACCCCCTTTGCCAGCTGCATAATAGCCATCGAGGTGATAAAGGACGGCAGGCTGCAATAAGCCACTAAAAAACCGTTCAGAACTCCAAATAGCATTCCTACACAGATGCTGACCAGCAGACATAATATCGTCGGCAGACCATTTTTAGTTAATAGCTGACCGCCAATCAGACTGGCTGCAAACATTACCGGACCGATGGAAAAATCGATTCCCCCGGTGCCGATCACAAATGTTACCCCAAATGCCAGAAATCCCAAAAAATATGCATAGTTCAATGCACTTAAGATTCTGGAGTAATTCATGAAATCGGGGCTCAGTACGGTAAATATGATATACATCAAAATCAGTACTCCGAGCAGCACTACTCTGTTGAGTCCCATTTTTTTGACTAAAACACTGTTTTTAAACCTTTTCAACTTCTCTCCCTCCTATATCCTTCTGAATTTTAAACCCATATGATAATTATAGGACTGAGAATTAGACATTTTAATAGAATATCCTCCACAAAATGGTGAATTTTTTCCAAAGCTATGATATATTGAAGGTATACAATGTATGATCACCATGACAGGATGGATCGCGAAATGAAGTACTTAGACTATAAAGAAAGCCGTAAGCACGGCAGTTTTGAATTTCCTTTTGCTTTTTACAATGTGACACCGCATCATCCCAGATACCATATGCTCCACCACTGGCACCCGGAATTCGAACTCATTCGGATTCTGGAGGGCACTTTTATTATGCAATTGGACGGCGTACAGCTGACCGGACAAAGCGGCGACAGTTTTTTAATTACCGGAGGTGTGGTTCATAGCGGGATTCCGCAATTCTGTCACTATGAATGCATTGTTTTTGATATGAATTTCTTTTTAAAAGAACAGCACAACAACTATCAGAAGTTGTCAGCAATCGTATGCCATGACCAGATCCTCAATTGTCATTATCAGGCGGCGATGAAACTGGAAAATCAGCTTTTTTCGAATATTATCGAAGCTCTCAGCAGCCGGGCGCCGGGATTTGAGCTGGTCATCCAGGGTAATCTTTATCATTTTCTGGGGCTTGCGATCCGGAAAAATCTATTTCAGCAAACAAAAAAACTGCCGGATCATTTGCGCAAAACCAAGCAGTTTAAAAGCGTGATTTCAATGATCCAGCAGCATTATTCGGAAAATATCACTTTGATTGATATGGCTGAAAAGGTTCATATGAATCCTAATTATTTCTGTCGTTTCTTTAAAGAGATCACCCGGCAGACCCCCATCCAGTATCTAAATTACTATCGGATCGAAAGCGCCTGCGAAAAATTATCGGCTTCCGATAAATCTATAACTGAAGTTGCACTGGAATGCGGATTCAATGATGTCAGTTATTTTGTCAAAGTATTTAAAAAATATAAGGGTATGACCCCTACCGAATATTCCCGGCGGCGTCCGTTTTAAGCAGTTTTATTCTTGAGTTTGTTGAAACGGGAATAAGAGTTTCTCGTTTTCTTTTGTATATATCGTCTCTTGCGTGATCAGTTCAGAACCGGAGTCAATGGATTGCTCTACCGCTCCGTTCATCACAGCCTGATATGCAGTTTTAATACCGAGATATCCCATATTAAGCGGTTTTTGTACAACGATCGCGTTGAACACCCCTTCTTCCAGCATCTGCACCTGCTCCATTGAGCTGTCAAAGCCAATTATCCATGTCTGGCCGGATAACCCCAAATCCTTTAGTGCTCTCGCTGCCCCGATGGCTGAATCTTCATTGAGACCAATGATCATATTGATCTGAGGATATTTTTCCATTATTTTGATCGTTTCTTCATATGCTTTCTCTGCATCTGAATAACAGTATGCCACTTCCATTATCCGCGACTGATATTCCCCCAGCCCCTTGCGCACACCTTCCTCACGATCGATAGCAGTAGATGCGGTCGGACTTTGAGCGATGATGCCAATAGCGGAAGATGAATCGGCATATTGTTTCAGATATTCACCCATCTTTTTTCCGCCTTCTACATTATCAGTGGCCACCACGCATAAACCTAGTTCTTCTTCCATAACCGAGTCCATCAAAACCAGTTTAATCCCGGCTTCTTCAATCTTCTTCGCATAAGGAACGGTAATTGAATAATCGCTGGGTACGAGTGCAATTGCGTCCGGTTTCATTGCGATCGCTTCTTCAATCATCTTATTTTGCGCTTCATAATCTGCTTCTGATTCCGGTCCCATGAGCTGCACGTCAATATCGTATTCCGATGCTGCCATATTAATGCCTTCAACCATGGAGGACCAGAAATCGTTATTTTCATCCAGCCGTTTTGATATAAACACGATCGATACCTTTTTTCCGGCCTGCTCTTCCTGATAGTTCCGAAAAATGGTATATGGCACAGCGGCTGCCAACACGGTAAGGACGATGATCAATAGGATAAACTTCTGTGAAGAACTCTTTTTATGTATCATTACAACCTCCTGAACCGACCGGAAGATAAATGGATGCTATCGTCCCTTGTCCGATCTTGCTGATAATTCTCAATCCATACGCTTCGCCGTAATATAACTGGATCCGCTGGTGGACATTACGGACTCCGACGCCATTATTACGCTCATCGGTTTCCTTTTGATCAAAAATATGTTCCAGTTGTTCCTCTGTCATGCCATAGCCATCGTCGATTACCCGGATTATCAGGCCCTTTTCTTTATAACCGGCTTCAATAATAATCGTGCCGATTCCTCCTTTATATTTGATACCGTGATATATTGCATTTTCTACTAAGGGTTGAACGATCAGCTTGATAATCTCCATATCAGCTACTGCCGGTTCGATATTTATGGAGTATTTTAATTTGTCTTTGTAGCGCATTTTCTGGATGGTCAGATAACTCCGCGTATACTCTAATTCTTCACTGACCGTAACCAGTTCATTCTGGTTACTGATACTTTTGCGCAGCAGCTTCGACAGCGATGAAGTCATCAATACAACATCATAGGTATTTCCGTCTTCTGCCATCCAGATAATTGAATCCAGAGTGTTATACAGAAAATGCGGATTAATTTGAGCCTGCAGTGCATTCAGCTCGCTTTTCCGTTTCTCTTCCTGCTCTTTGTAATTGCGCCGGATCAGATTTTCGATTTCCTGTATCATCATTCGAAAGGTTCCGATCAGATCACCGATTTCATCTCTGGACGCCCCTTCGATCACATCTACTTTGAAATTCCCTGATTCGACTTCCTGCATCGATTCCTGCAACCGGCGCAGCGGTAAAGTGATTTTATCGGTAAGAAGAACAGCCAGCAGCATAGCTACCCCAATCAGGATGACGGCCAGCAAATAATACATCATAATAATTTCATTGGTACTGGAAAGCATTTCATCAAGATCGGTAACACCTATCACACGCCATCCGGTTACTTCCAGTTTCATAGCCGTATAAAGCTTGGTACTGGTTTCCCATGCCGCCGTATCCTGATCCTGATGTTCTGCCGGAATGATTTCTTCCTCCCACAATCCGCTGTATATCAACTGCTGTTTAGGATGATATACAATTTCTCCGGCAGCATCCACAATATAGACATAACCTTTTTGCCCCAATTTCATCTCCTCAGCTAAATTGCTGATGGCCCAATAATTCAAATCGACAAAAAATATGCCGATAGTCTCATTATTCAGCGGGTCAGTTATCGTTTTGCTCAAAGTTACAACCCACGGGTATTCCTTAGAAACGATATTTTGAACATGGGAAGAATATATTGTTTCCTGTTCTTCTACCGTTTTGCTATACCATTCCATCTTCTCCCATTTTATATTATTATTTACAGCTACAGTCCGGTCATTGATCAGGTAATTCCCATTAACACCCAACACACCGATGTTATAGATATCCTTTCTGGTTTCTTTCAGGGTAATAAATTGCTCTTCCACTTTAGTTAAATATTCTTTAGCATTTTCCTCCGCCAGAAGATAATTACGAACATCGGAATTACTAATAACGATCTGAGAAATATTTTCCATGTTTTCAATATAAAACTCTATGTTCTCATTCATCATCTGGATCAACTGCAGCGTATAATCAACCGATGTCTCTTTAATCGCCCGGCTGCTGCGGTTTATAGAAATAATCATAAAGCTGACCACAGCAATTGCCACGATCAGCAAGAATGATAATATCATCCGTCCTCTTAAACTATTCTTGCGCTCTCCCATAATCTCCATGGCCTGCTTTATCTTCCTCTCTTCAGCTGCTTTGCATACTCAGTCGGCGTCATGCCGATCCGCTTCTTGAAAATAGAACTAAAATAATGAGGATCCTGATAACCCACTGCCAGGGCAACTTCGTAATTTTTCATATCCGAACTTTCCAGAAAGTCTTTTGCTTTTTCAATTCTGATCCGGGTCAGCGCCTCAATAAAAGTCTCGCCGGTAGCATTTTTAAACAGGGCACTGAAATAGCTGGTACTGACACAAAGGTATTCACAGACCATATTGAGGGATATATTTACATTCATAAAATTATTTTCAATATAATCCATTGCCCGGATAGCCTGTTTTGCGCTTGGATTTTCCCGTTTGACGGCAATATCTCCGGACAATCCTGTGCAGAATTCCAAAAAACGCATTTCAATATTGCTTAAATGACTAGATTCTAATAGCTGAATGATAAATGCCGATTTACCATCTCCCTTCAGATGATCGGAAATCTGGTCCTCCAGTGAGATTAAAATGGAAAGGACCAGATTTTGAATCATGATCATGAGCTCTTTCTTTTCCTTCCCCGATGCTCTCAGACATTGGAAAATTTGTGTCGTTTCACATTTGATTTCTTCAATCTGATTCAGTTTTATCATTAAAACCAATTTGTCAGCCCGGTGCATCAACTTCAGATTATCCGTTTCTCTTGTGTACATCATATCCTTTCCATAGATAAGATCATGCCCTTCTAAGAGGAATTTGTATTCTCTGGCATTTAAGACACTTTGATAGGAGCGCTTCCAATTAGCCGCACCTGTCACACTGTCACCGATCAAAGCACAAACCCTGGTATGCATATACTCCCATATTGCATCGATCATCTTCTGACAGACGGCCTGGATTCTTTCACGCAGAGCCTTATCGCTATCTGCGGCAAAAATGAAGTGACTGGCATTTGTCTCATCCTTATAAAACACAATATGAGAATTCCCGGCCGCAATTTCTTCGGCAATATTAGCAACCGCAAATTCAATCAATTCGTCTCCGGTCTTCGGATATTGTTTCAGAAACTCCCTCGCATCTTCCACTTCCAGCCTTACAACTGCCTGTCTGCGGCCGACCGGATTAATTTCCAGTTGGCTCATCTGAGCTTCGATATCATTCTTCCCATAGGTTCCTTCTACCAGACGGATCAGAAAATGATTACGCAGGGTTGGAACACTTCTGACAAATTTTGTTTGGATTTTTTCAAATTCCCGTTTTTTTTCCAGAGCGCGCTCTATTTTTAACCGGATCTTTTCCAGTTCTTCCATTAACTCACATGACGTAATCGGTTTCAAAATATAATTAGACACACCAAACTCAATTGCCTGCTTTGCATATTCAAAATCATCATATCCGCTGATGATAACCACTTTTGTATCCGGATGATTCTCATACAGATATCCGGATAATGCAATCCCATCCATTACCGGCATACAGATATCGGTAAGCACAAGATCAGGATGTTCTCTTTCTACCAGATTAACTGCTTCTCTGCCATTTTCAGCGGCACCGATCAAGGTAAATCCGATATCATTCCACGGAACATTCTGACTGATCGCTTCGCGCGTCAGAACCTCGTCATCTACCAAAATAACTTTATACATCGATCCACCTCCACGAATATTTATTTTAACCGATAATCCGTCTATATTCCATATAAGCTTTCTGCCAATTATCTCCTGCTGCTGTCTGGAAAGTACGCAGCGGTTCAGAAGCGGAAATGATCTTTCTGGCCGCTTTCAAATCACTGATCTCTCCGGTTGTCAGTAATTGCAGTACAATATTCCCATATACCGTCGCTTCAACCGGACCAGCCACCACTTTGCAGCCGCATGCTTCAGCTGTCATCTGACAGAGCATCTGGCTCCTGGTTCCCCCGCCGATCATATGGATCACCGAATACTGTTTGCCGGTGCATGTTTCAATCTCTTCTTTTGTCCAGGCGTACTTTAGTGCCAGGCTTTCATTGATGCAGCGGATAATTTCCCCTTCTGTCCGGGGGATATATTGCCCGGTCTTCTGACAGTATTCTCTGATCCGCCGGGGAAGATTTCCACCGGGTATAAATTCCGGTGCATCCGGGTCGATAAAACAGCGGAACGGCTCTGTTTGCTGCGCCATCTGCTCCAGTTCACCAAAGCTGTACTCCCGGCCTTCGCGGGCCCACTGCCGCCGACTTTCCTGAATCAGCCATAAACCTATGATGTTCTTTAAAAAAGAGATTTTACGCTGGTATCCGCCTTCATTAGTCATGTTTAAACGATAAGATGCCTCGCTGATGATCGGCTCTTCCAATTCAGTTCCGAACAGCGACCATGTACCGCAGCTGATAAATATAAAATCCTCTGCATCGGTCGGCACAGCCGCCATTGCACATTGAGTGTCATGTCCGGTCACTGCGATCACCTCCGGAGCATGATAAAGCCCCAGCTCATTACATACCGCCGGAATCACCTTTCCAACCATCGTACCGGCAGGCATAATAGGCGGAAGAATCCGTACAGGAATCCGCAATATCTTTAACACCTCGGGGGACCAATCACCTTTTGCTGCATCCAGCATCTGAGTAGTTGATGCAATTGAATATTCGGCACACTTTTTACCGGTCAGAAAAAAGTTGAACAGGTCAGGCATTAACAGCAATTTATCGGTTCGTTCAATTAATTCCGGCCGCTGTTCCATCAATGCAGCTAATTGGAATATCGTATTCAGCTCCATAAATTGAATGCCTGTAATCTGATATAGTTCATCCTTGTCAATTCTGGCAAAACACCGCTTTAGCATTCCGGCGGTACGCTTATCGCGGTAATGGACCGGATTTTCCAACAGGTTCCCCCTGATATCCAGCAACCCGAAATCGACGCCCCACGTATCTACCGCCAAACTGTCAAATCCACCATCTGTTTTTGCCTTAATCATACCGTTTTTCATTTCATGAATCAACCGTAAAAAATCCCAATATAGTGTTCCGTTTAAACTGACCGGATCATTTGTGAATCGGTGTACTTCTTTTAAACTGATGCTATTTCCATCATATTCACCCAGAATAGCCCTCCCGGATGAAGCACCGTAGTCAAATGCCAATACTCTTTTCCTGGTCATATTCAACTCCTCTTCTCTATATCAATTAGCGGATATTTTTGTACATTGGTCCATAGGCCATACAAGCACGGAAGTCCTGTCCTTCCGGATCTGATCCAAAAGCATTCCAGGCAGTCGGACGGAAAATATCCGCTTCCTCTACATTGTGCATGCAAACCGGAATCCGCAGCATCGATGCCAGTGTTATGACGTCTGCACCGATATGACCGTAACTGATCGCACCGTGATTTGCTCCCCAGTTATTCATAACATCATAAGCGGTCTTAAATTTACCGGTTCCGGTAGTTCTCGGTGCAAACCATGTACAAGGCCATGTATAATCGGTTCGTTTCCACAATTGATCCGATACATCATCCGGTAATTTAACCGTATATCCTTCAGCAATCTGCAATACCGGGCCCAGCCCCTTGACAAGATTCAGCCGGATCATCGTACAGGGCATTTCGGTTTGGGTCAGGAAGCGCGAAGAATAGCCACCGCCTCTAAAATAGCCATTGTCCGCAGCATTCCAGGTAGTTGCCCGAAGGATTGCTTCCTGATCGGCTTCGTTTACTTCAAACCACGGTTTTATGACTGCATTTTGGCTTTCATCTTTTGCTTCTCCGTTAGCATCCAGGCAGGCTGCACCGGAGTTTATTAAGTGAATAAAACCATCGGCTTCTTTTGCAAAACCCTCCAGCTCATAACCGGTCGCTTTTTTGACCGCTTCCGGGCTCCAATAGGTCCTTACATCCGCAAATATCTGAGCGCGGTTGGTCAGCAGTTTCATAAACAGCATACCAAGTCCGTTCAGCACATCGTTTTCGGTTGCCAGAATGTATGGTTCCCGCGCGCCATTCCAATCAAATGAAGTGTTCAGCATCGCTTCCGGATAGTCACAGTTAGGATAAAAATCAGTCCACTGCCGCTGTCCCTGGAAGCCTGCCGCGATTGCATTATGGCCAACCATCTCTTCTTCGCATCCTGCCGGCAGATTCTGATTGCCGTTCATTAGATCTTTAATAATGCACATCATTTTAACGACAAATTGCCAGTCCTTCTCTTTTTGTTCCGCAGATTTCTGAATTTCAGCCGGATTTTTGTCAAACCCTTCCGGGCATTTTTCCCTGGTCCAGGCAAGGGCTTTCTTAAATTCTTTCTGATCGTATATATTTTCACTCATACGGCGGATGATTTCCACTTCATCTACCGATTCCACCCGCATTCCCAGATATTCTTCGATCATCTCAGGGCTAATGATAGAACCGCCGATTCCCATACAAACAGAGCCGATCTGCAGATAGGATTTACCGCGCATAGTCGCTGCCGCAACCGACGCCCGTCCAAACCGCAATAATTTTTCTCTGACATCATCAGGGATGGAAGCATCATCTGCCTCTTGTACATCGTGACCATAGATTCCAAAAGCCGGAAGCCCTTTCTGAGAATATGTAGCTAATACACTGGCCAGATAAACTGCCCCCGGTCTCTCGGTGCCATTAAATCCCCATACCCCCTTAATAGTCATTGGATCCATATCCATAGTTTCAGCTCCGTAGCACCAGCATGGTGTTACTGTTAAGGTGATGTCTACACCTGCTTTTCTGAATTGCTCCGCGCAGCCGGCCGCTTCTGCGACCCGTCCGATAGTAGTATCGGAAATCACCACTTTCACCGGTTCACCATTGGAATAACGCAGGTTCTCTTCAAACAACCGGGCAGCTGATTTTGCCATATTCATAGTCTGCTCTTCCAATGATTCTCTTACTTTTAAATATCCTCTCCGGCCATCTATTGCCGGCCGGATTCCAATTACCGGATAATCACCTATCAATCTGCTCTTTGCCATATTCTTACTCCTTTGCTGGAAAATTAGTAGTTATAGAAATAATAGCGCTTCAAAGACCTTTTTTGCTCGTACTATCTTAGCGGATAATGGTAAATTATTCACTTTCACAAGGGGGCGTTGCACCAAGAAGCAGCTCTTTGGGAACCTTCATAATGGTAAATCACAGTCAGGCGCTTAGCCTGTACTTCTAAGCATTCTAATGATAAATCTTTAAGAACCGAGCACATTCACCCCAAATTCTGATGAATTTGCGGTTCAGGTACTCTTAGCAACGATACTTGAAGCACCTTATGCCATCTTAAAGATTTATCATTAGAATACTAAGAAGTAAAACGGCACGTTTGAATGTCTGCGATTTACCATTATGAAGATTCCCAAAGAGCTGCTTCTTGGTGCAACGCCCCCTAACACAAAAAAAAATAAGAGCTATCAAAACTGACAACTCTCATTTATCATTCCATACGATTAATCAACTGTTATGATTTCTTTTTTGTTGTAAGAACCGCAAGCTTTGCAAACTCTATGCGGCATCATTAATTCACCGCACTTGCTGCATTTTACCAGATTCGGCGCGCTCATCTTCCAGTTAGCTCTGCGCTTATCTCTTCTTGCTTTAGAAGATTTATTCTTAGGACAAATTGACATAGGTTACACCTCCTTAAAATTCTTGAACAAATCACGGACAACTGACATTCTAGGGTCAAGACTCGTATCTTCACAGTCACAAGCCCCCTCATTTAGGTTCTGACCACATACATTGCAAATCCCCTTACAGTCTCCGCAACATAGAATTTTCATCGGCCATCCTATTAGAATCTCATTATAGAGCAATTGGTCTACGTCAAGATAATATCCGTCAATATAATTCGTTTCATCTTTTTCTGTCTGATCTGCATCCGTTTCATCCAGATTCACATCCTTGGAGAAATCCAGCTCCAACTCCTCAGAAACCGTCTTTAAACAGCGATCACATGGAACCTTAATCACAAGCCTTGTCTGGCCTTTAATGGTCAGTTCCCTGCCCTTTTGGTGAATCACTTCCAGATGGACCGGCTGTTTGTCAGTAATCTGATAATTCTCTGACTGAATGGAAACTTCATTCAACTCCAATTCGACATCTGTGTTAATCGGCGTATGCCGTTCTGACAGAACGTCTGATAGGTTAACTAACATACTTGTCACTCCTACTCATACCTAAATAATTATATCATGTAGTATGATTTTGTCAACATTTATTATTCTTTATTTTTTCAACTTTTCCTATTTATATGAAATTATTTTCACGCCAGCACCTGCCAATAACGCTTCGGCATATTTCAATTCTTCCTGATCAGGGCTTTCATAATGATTAATATGCGCTTCCAGACCATGGGCTTTGTATTTCTCGTGTCCAAGATTGTGATATGGCAGCAATTCAATATCAGCCTTCGGCAGATATTTTTTCATGAATTCTGCTGTGGCTTTCAGGTTCTCTTCGGTTAAGTTCACTCCGCGCATCAGTGGAATCCGGATTGTCATACCGGTTCCCTGATCATGGATTCGTCCGGCGTTCTCTAATATTATCTGATTGCCTTTCCCTGTCAGCTCCTGATGCAGACTGGAATCCATACACTTAATATCATAAAAAACATGACTAAAATGACCGAAGATATCTTTTACGGTGTTCCAGTCAAAATATCCGCAGGTTTCTATCCACATATCGATTCCGCGCCGATCCAGCTGTCTCACAAGGCCGCGCAGAAATTCATGCTGCACGGTCGGTTCGCCACCGGAAAATGTAACTCCGCCATTAGAATAACGATAGAAAATTTCATCTCTGCCAATCTTTTTTATAACATCTTCCACCCGCAGGCGCATGCATTTTTCTTCATCCATAGTCCATGCATCAGGATTGGCACACCATTTGCAGCGGAGCGGGCATCCGTGCAAAAAGATCGTTGTCCGGATGCCCTCACCATCATGTACGGAAAAACTTTGCATCTGCAATACCAGCCCTGAATCTTCTACCTGTTCCATACTTGTTCTCCTATGGTATTATCATTGCTAAAAATTCTTATGTGCATTCCGGATAATGATGGCTTCCTGCATCTCCGGTGACAAATTTACAAACTGAGTACTGTATCCGGCCACCCGCACCAGCAGATCCTTATACATCTCCGGCTTTTTCTGCGCCTCTCTGAGAGTTTCTGTAGAAACAGTATTAAACTGTACATGAAACGCTCCCAAAGCAAAATAAGACCGAATGACTGCTCCCAGGTTGTGCTTCCCCCGCGGAGTGGCCAGCAGATCCTCTCCCAGCCGCAGATTCAGCAGGGTCCCGCCGGTGTGCACATCATGATTTACTTTAGCACTAGAACGCATTGCCGCCAGCGGACTTTCCACATCACTGCCGGCAAATGGCGATACGCCTTCGGTCAACGGCTGCCCCGCTTTTCTGCCGCAGGGCGTCGCGCCGATGACGCGGCCGGTAGGGATATAGTTGGAAATCCCCATAAACGCAGAATTGAAGCTGGAACCGAAAATATCTTTATGGGAGCGGGTTTCCCGGTAATAGTGGTTAGAAACTTTCACTGCAATCCGATCCACATAGTCATCATCATTCCCGTACTTCGGTACCGCCCGGGCCTGTTTCTGCAATTCATCATATCCTTCCCAGTCGGCATCTAAGGCTTCATTCAATTTTTTCAGGGTGATCACTTTATCTTCAAATACCAGCTTTTTGATCACTGCCAGCGAATTGGCCACCACTGCCAGCCCGATCCCGGTCAATACAGGTCCCACATTATAGTGAGCGCCGCCTTTACTTAAATCGGTTCCGCGCTCCATACAATCATCGACACACGCCGATAAGAACGGCCTCGGTACCAACTGAGTATGTAATTTCTGCGCCGTGATCGAAGCAACTACAGAATGATGTACAAGATTATCAAGCTGCTTTAAAAAAGCATCTTCCACCTCATCATAGCTGCCAAAATCAGCGGCATCTTTTTCATCCAATCCCATATCTGCGCCGGTCATCCGACTTTTCCCCTGATTTAGAGCGTATTCCAGAGCGGCGGCAAAATTAACATTCACAGCGGAAGTCCACTCGCCGGTTTTTCTGAAATGCGGCACGACACAGCCGCAGTTATTCCAGTCTCTGGCATCTTCCGGTTCATATCCCACCTGAAGCAGCATCTGAGTTCCGGCCTGGTCATTATGGATGGCCGGGAAGCCGGTTCCGGTACTGACCAGATCACAGACCGCATCCAGGAATTCCTGCGGACAGTCAGTATGGATCCGTACACTGAGCCCCGGCTGATGGGTCCGCACACTGTCGGTAGCTTTTAAACACATATATGAGAGTAAATTGGTGGCATCGTAGCCTTCTCGCGTTTTACCGCCAACCGTGAGATTCTGAAACTGATTATAGCCGGCAAAGAATCCTGCCGTATTGGACGAAATGGTCCATACCCATTCTGATAATTTGAGCCATAGAGCCTCCACCAGTTCCTGAGCATCCTGCCGGATCAAAACTCCCCGGTCCAGGTCAGCCTGTAAAAAAGGATACATATATTGATCGAATCGGCCCGGGTTCAATGCCAGCGGATTTTCAGAAATAATTCCGCCCAGCTGGGTAAACCAGACAAACTGAACCGCTTCATGAAATGAAACCGGCGGATGCTCCGGAACCCGCTTGCAGACTTCTGCAATATGAAGCAATTCTTTCTTCCGCACATCGTCTTTTTCGTCCCCGGCCATCTCAATCGCTTTTTCGGCGTAGCGGTTGGCATATTTTATAATACCCCTGGCGATCAATATAATAGATTGATAAAAGGTGATTTTCTCTAAATCTTCCGGATCGGCATAATCAAGTTTAGCGAGTTTCTCTTCCGCTTCTTTTTGGATACCGCCAAATCCTTTGACAAATAGAATATCCTGATAATCAGGAGTGATCTCTCCAACTGCCTGCCGCCATTTTGAATCATTATCAATAACCCCTGTGTCGACTACTAATTTCGCACTATCTTCCGGCAGCTGCGCCAGAAAGTATTCTTCCAGGGACTGGTTTTTCCAGTACGGAAAGATGTTCTCCCGTACATAGCTCCTCTGCTCGTCGGTCATCTCATAAGGATCCTGAGGACGTTTGTCAAACTGATCCATTTCCGCATCTACCCACTGCCATGAAAATTCCGGCGTGAGTATCCCGCTTCGGCGGAACAATCCGGTGGTACCTACAATCAACTCATCTTCAAAAATCCGTACATCAAATTTATTGCAGAAATCATAAAAAGCCTGTGCTCTTCGGACCGCTACCGGCTTCCCTTCGGTGCGCTTATGGGATTCGGTAAAAATACGTGCACGTTCACAGCATATCGAAGGCTTGGTATTAATATAATTCTGCCGCAATCTTTCGATTCGTTCTGTTGCACTCATAGCTTTTCCCTCCTTTTCCTCTATTCTAGCATTAAAAAAGATAAAAAGAAAGAGGGTGTCAATTCATAGTTTTAGACACCCTCTTCCAGTTGATTTGGTATCCGATGACTAACCTGTCTTTATACCAATGCTACCGTTTCTCTAGCAATTGCCAGTTCTTCATTCGTCGGAATGATCACTACTTTCACATTTGAATCCGGTGTGGAGATTTCCCGTTCTTCACCACGGACATTATTCGCTTCTTTATCAAAAGTAAATCCCAAGAATTCCAGTTGACTGCAAACTGCTTCTCTTACTCCATAGTCATTTTCCCCAATACCAGCTGTAAATGCAATAAGATCCACACCATTCATGGCCGCCGCATAACTGCCGACATATTTAGCCACCCGATAAGAGAATACTTCCAATGCAATCCTTGCTCTTTCATTTCCGGAACCGGCTGCTTCCCACAAGTCTCTGAAGTCACTGGACACACCGGACAGTCCTGCCACACCGGACTTCTTGTTCAGGACCTTCATAACTCCTGCAATATCAAGATCTTCTTTATCAGCCAGGAATTCCATAATGGTAGGATCAATATCTCCACAACGGGTTCCCATTACCAATCCTTCAAGCGGAGTAAGCCCCATCGATGTATCTACTGATTTTCCGGCGTTTACAGCACAGATGCTGGAGCCGTTACCGAGATGACAAACGATCACTTTCGCATCGTCACGTCCTAAAATCTCAGCTGCTCTGGCAGCCACAAAACTGTGGCTGGTACCGTGGAAGCCATAACGTCTGACTTTATAATTTTCATAATATTCATACGGCAGACCATAAATATATGCCTTTTCCGGCATAGTCTGATGAAATGCGGTATCAAATACTCCAACCATCGGTACATTCGGCATCAGTTCCTGACATGCTCTGATTCCAATCAGATTAGCCGGATTATGCAGCGGTGCCAGATCATTACATTCTTCTACTGCCTTAAGTACCTCTTCAGTGATTACGGTAGATGAAGCAAATTTCTCTCCGCCATGTACAACCCGGTGTCCAACCGCCTGAATCTCATCCAGGCTCTTGATCACGCCGGTATCCTGATTGATCAGTGCTTCGATAACATATTGAATTGCCTCAGTATGAGTCGGCATATCTTTATCATAGTTCTCTTTGTCGCCGCCGTGAGGTTTATAAGTCAGCTTGCCGTCTATCCCTATCCTCTCACAGATACCTTTTGCCAAAACTCCTTCTGTCTCTGAATCGATTAATTGGAATTTCAGAGAAGAGCTTCCGCAGTTAATTACTAAAACATTCATTTTTTATCCTCCTTTTTTCTCTCAATGACGTTTATCTGTCTCACTTTATAATTAAGCTTCCCCTAGCAAAAAGCTCCACATTGAACCGCAGTAATTGCGATTACTCCTGCGATATCTTTTGCACTGCACCCGCGTGACAGATCATTCACCGGTGCGGCAATTCCCTGGGTCATCGGACCATAGGCTTCCGCCCTGGCAAATCTCTGGACTAATTTATAACCGATATTTCCCGCATCTAAATCAGGAAAAACCAATACATTTGCCTGGCCGGCCACCGGTGATTCCGGCGCTTTGGACCGACCGATTTCGGGAACGATCGCAGCATCTAACTGCAATTCACCATCAATCAGTACATCCGGATATAACTCCTGAGCAATTCTGGTTGCTTCTGTTACTTTATCTATATCGGCATGTTTTGCACTACCTTTACTGGAGTGCGAAAGCATTGCCACCCGCGGTTCTGCTCCAACCAGTGATTTAAATGATTCTGCTGCGGTACCGGCGATCACTGCCAATTTCCCGGCATCCGGATTCTGCTCCAGACCGCAGTCACTAAATACAAATGTTCCATTTTCCCCCATATCACAATCCGGAACGACCATAACAAAAAATGAAGATACCAATTTAGTCCCCGGTTTGGTCTTCAAAATCTGCAAACAAGGACGAAGGGTATCTGCTGTGGAATGGCATGCGCCCGATACCATACCGTCCGCATCACCCATTTTTACCATCATAACACCATAATAGGTATAACTGGAAAGGAGAAGCCCTCTCGCCTCTTCTTCGGTCATTCCTTTGGCCTGTCTTAACTCCACCAGTTTAGCAATATAGCCCTCTGTTTTATCAGAGGTTGCCGGATCCACGATAACCGCTCCGCTGATATCATATCCTGCACCATTCCTTTTAATCTCTTCTTTACTTCCGATCAGAACTAATTTTGCTGTACCTTCTTTTAATACTGATTCCGCCGCTTCATAAGTTCTGGCATCTTCGCTTTCCGGAAGCACAATAGTTTTTAAATTGGCTTTCGCCTTGGCCTTAATCTCATCAATAAATCCCATGATTTAAAGACTCCTTTCCAAATTTATTCTCTTATGGAATATTATAACTCAATAAGAAATCCTGTACAAGCCAATTCTATGTCTATTTTCACGAACAATTTTAATTTTATCGTTATTTTTTTAACTATATTCACTAATTTTTTAAAATTTAATATAATTTTTACGATTTCCGCCATTGGCCCAGTCAGTTTTAGCTGAAAAACATAAATCGTACAAGAATTTTTCGTTTAAATGTAGTATATATCCTTCGGCGTTCTGGATTTGAAAATCATAATAGTCTCCCCGCGGAAACGCTAATTCACTCATGATTCCCATGATTGTCCCCTCATGAATGATCAGTATTGCTTTTTTCGTCTTTTTGCAATTCATTATTTCGAGGATTTCCTCAAGTCCCTGCATCGTCCGCTCGATAAACTCCGCCCGCCCTTCTCCATCGGGAAATGGCATTTTCCCGGCACTGTTCAGCCAGTTATAATAGGCCGGATTACGTTTCACTTCAAAGTAAGTCTTATCTTCAAAAGCTCCGTAATTGCATTCCCGAAATTGATCGATGATAGTTGCCTTAATCCCCGGGTAGAGGATCTCCGCCGTCTGGACACAACGTTTCATCGGACTGCTAAACACCAGTCCGGCCATCGGATATTCCCTCATTTGCAAACCTGCAACCCCTGTTGAGCTCAATGGTTCATCCGTAGTACCGATAAATCGCTTACCTTCATTCCCTAAAGTCAGTCCATGATGAATTAGTACTAGTTCAATCATTTAATTAATATACCCTTCCTTAGCATCTGCTGCTGTCATCTCCCCTGCGGGAGTAGATTAATCTGAGCCTCCGCAGTTTGTGTCGACAAGCTTTTCTTTACGAAAACCATCCTTTTATAGTATAATCGGTTAGAAGAAGTTATACAAGGAGATTCTCATGAAAATTGTCGGATTAATTACAGAATATAACCCTTTTCATAACGGTCATCTTTATCATCTGGAGCAGGCAAAAGCACTGTCCGGAGCCGATGCTGCAGTCGTCGTAATGAGCGGAAATTATGTCCAGCGCGGAACCCCTGCGGTGATGCCGAAACACCTGCGGGCAAAAGCCGCTTTGGAATCCGGAGCCGATGCGGTCATCGAACTGCCGGTCTGCTACGCTGCCGGAAGCGCCGAGTATTTTGCCACCGGCGCTGTTGCCCTGCTGGATGCTTTGGGCTGCGTTGACAGTATCTGCTTTGGCTCCGAATGCGGGGATTATGATATGCTCAGTGAAATTGCCCGGGTGATCGCTGATGAACCAGGTAATTATAAGGACTCTCTTAAAGCATCCCTGAAAGAAGGATATCCCTATCCCCTGGCCCGTCAAAAGGCCCTGGAAACCTATTTGGGCGATGAAAAAAAGGCAGCCATCGTTAAAAACCCTAATAATATCCTTGGCTTGGAATATCTCAAAGCGCTCTACCAACAGGGCAGCCCGATGAAAGGTTATACCATCAAACGGGTAGCTTCAGCGTATCATGACACTGAATTAATTGATGAATTCAGTTCGGCATCGGCCATCCGCACGGCTCTTTCTGGGGAAGCCTTTGATTTTTCTCAGCTTGATAATCAGGTCCCGCAGGCTTCGGCGCAGATCCTGGAATCCAGTTACAACACAAGATATCCGGTTTATTCAAATGATTTTTCTTTAATCCTGAAATATAAATTGCTTAGTGAAACACCGGACAGCCTGACCCGCTATGCTGATGTTTCTGCGGAACTGGCTAACCGAATCATGAATCGCCTGAATGATTATATCTCATACGAGCAATTTTGTATGATTCTGAAAACCCGGGAGTTAACCCACTCCCGCATCAGTCGGGCATTGCTGCATATTATGCTGGATATCCGTCAGGATGAGCTCAATATATTCACCCATAATGGGTATGCCTTCTATGCCCGGATTCTTGGTTTCCGCAATAATAGCAATGAAGTTCTCAAGTGTTTAAAAGAAACCAGCCGGATTCCTCTTATCACGAGAGTCTCTACCGGTGATAAACTGACCGGACAGGCACTGCGGATGTTCCAGCTGGATAAAAATGCTGCCGATCTCTATGAAGCGGTAATTACCGATAAATTTAAAATTGCGTTTGTCAACGAATATACTCAACCGGTCCTGGCAATATAAAAGGGGTCGTTGCACCAACAAGTGCTTCCGACCTCTATATCTATTGCTACTATATAATTTTCTTTACACATCCAATGGCAAGAACCCCTGGCCCCGTATGACATGTAATGCTTAAAGATAAGGGCGCCATATAAATATCATAGCCCGGAAAATATTCTTCCACTTCTCTTTTCCACTCCAATGCAACCGCTTCATCTTCCTGTGAATGAGCGAGCATAATTTCCACTTCTTGATCATTAAAGCGTTCGGACACATCTTTCTTCATTGCTTCAAGCATGGTCTTCTTGGCATTTTTCCAGCCCCGCATTTTCGCGAAAGCATCCAGCTTTTCCCCCTGGATCTGCAGTACCGGCTTTAAATTCAAGACTGTTCCGATAGCTGCGGCAGCCGGTGTTATCCGTCCGCCCTTCTTTAAGTATTTCAGTGTGTCCACACCAAGATAAATTGATGCTTCCAGTGCTTCCCGTTCAAGTATCTCCCTGATCTCAGCCGCCGATCTGCCCATCCCGGCAAAGGCCAGCGCATCCAGCACCGACTGACGCTGGGTAATAGAGATACGCTGATTATTCACCACCTGCACCTTGCCGTTAAAATCGGCCGACAATGCCGCCGCAGTTGCACAAGAACCGCTTAATCCGCTGGACATCGGAATGTGGACGATCTCATCATATTCCTCCAGAACCTTATTCCATAATTCCACCACATCCGCAGGCGATGGCTGAGAAGTAGAAATATCAGCATCCGCTTTTAAACGCTTATAAAACTCCTGTTGTGTCAGTGTAACATCTTCAAAATATATATCACCGTCAATAAAAAATGGCATCGATAGCACGATGATTCCCAGTTCTTTCCCCTGTTCCTGTGTAATCCCGCTGTTACTGTCAGCAATAATTGCTACTCTTCCCATTTGTATGACCTCTCTTTTTATTTTCCTTAAACCGTAATAATCTGGGAAACCGCACCACGGGTAGCAACCGTTATTGGTATGTCATCGCCCTTATACGGATTATCCCCTAATGTTATTTCCAGTTTTACCGTTTCATGGGCCAGTCTTTCATAATTATTTTCTTTACTCAAATGTCCCAGCATAACAAATTTCAAGTCATCATGTAGTATATCACAAAGAAGTCTTCCTGACAATTCATTTGACAAATGACCTCTTTCTCCCATCACCCGCCGCTTTAAGGGATAAGGATAGGGTCCGACCTCCAGCATATGTATATCGTGATTGGCTTCCAGCAGTACTGCATCTAATCCGGACAGGTTTTCTACAGTATACTCGTCATATACCCCCAGATCTGTAGCTATTGCGATCACCTTTTTCTGATCTTCGATGCGAAATCCTGATGGCTGGTTTGCGTCATGTGAAATCTCAAATGGCTTTATGTTCAAATCTCCAAGTGTAAATTTCTGATCGATTTCAATCTCGTACAGAAGTCCTTCCGGCATCCGGCCCAAACTATTACTTGCACAAATTCCCCGGATGGTTCCGGGTGTCGCATAAATCGGTATCTCATACCGCCTGCTGAATACCCCTAGACCTTGAATATGGTCGGAATGTTCATGAGTGATCAATATACCATTTAACTCTTCACCCTTCACTTCTAATTCATTAAGTCCTGCCTCGATCCGCTTCTTGCTGACACCGGTATCGATCAGCAGGTGGGTGTGATCACTCCCCGCATAAATACAGTTTCCGCTGCTTCCGCTGGCGATGCTACATAGTCTCATTTTCGTTCTCTTCTCCTAAATATCTGATTTGTCTGCGTGTTTCCGCAAAATCCCCGCTGTTATTAATCACATGTCTGCAATGTGCACGATAGGTATCTTCCGAAGCCTGTGATGCAAAGACCGCATCTATCTTCTCATCAGTATATCCGCGATGCTGTTTCAATCGTTCTCTCCTGGTGGCTTCATCGGCATAAATATACCAGAATTCATCACACAGTGTTTCATAATGATCTTCGATCAACAGGGCCGCTTCGACAACAAAGAGCCTGGTCCCTTTTTCTCTTTCGCATTGAATTTGGTTCTGAATGTACTTCTTTACTTCCGGATGGACGATCTGATTCAGCCGGTCAAGCTTCTGCCGGTCGGCAAACACCAGACTGCTGAGCTTTTTCCGGTCAATATTCTGCTGTTCATCTATGACTTCATCACCAAAATACTCAATAATCTTAAAATAACAGATCTGGCCCGGCTGCTGCAGCCGGTGTGCCACCAGATCGGCCTGACACACTGCCGCATTCATATATTCCTGCATATAATCCAGAACTGCACTCTTACCTGAGCCGATCCCGCCGGTAACTCCGATAACTTTCATACTTATTTCGCCTCATACCAATTCTGGCCCACATGCATATCTACTTCCAACGGAACATCCAGCGATGCTGCCTGCAGCATCTGACGCCGCAGTATCTCTTTGACCTGATCAACCTCATCTTTATGGGCTTCGACCAATAATTCATCGTGCACCTGCAGAACCAGACGGGATTTCATCCCTTTCTGTTTCAGTTCTTTATTCACCGCGATCATAGCGATCTTTATAATATCAGCCGCAGTCCCCTGGATCGGTGAGTTCATAGCCGCCCGTTCACCGAAAGAACGCTGCATAAAGTTGCTTGACTTCAACTCCGGTATCGGTCTGCGGCGGCCAAATAAAGTCACTACGTAGCCCATATCTTTCGCATGTTTAACCGTATCATCAAGAAAAATCTTAATTCCCGGATAGGTTTCAAAATATTTATCAATATAATTCGCGGCTTCTTTTTTTGTAATACTCAAATCCTGACTAAGTCCAAACGAACTGATACCATATACAATTCCAAAATTGACCGCTTTCGCATTTCGCCGTTCCAGATCGGTAACTTCATCAAAAGGAATATGAAATACTTGAGAAGCGGTGATGCGGTGAATATCCTTTTCTTCTTTATAAGCATTAATGAGCGCTTCATCGCCGGAACAGTGCGCCAGTATCCGCAGCTCAATCTGCGAATAGTCAGCATCGACAAAGACGAACTCCTCTTCCGGTATAAAAACCTTTCGGATCAGCCGGCCCAGTTCCATCCGTACCGGAATGTTCTGCAGATTAGGATCGGTACTGCTGAGCCTGCCGGTAGCGGTTATGGTCTGATTGAATTTTCCGTGGATCCTGCCGTCCGGACCGATAAAATTAGCCAATCCATCGGCATAGGTAGATTTCAACTTAGTCAGCTGACGGTACTCTAAAATCTGTGCTACAATGGGATATTCCGGAGCCAGTTTATCAAGCACATCGGCCGCAGTTGAATAACCGGTCTTGGTCTTTTTTCCGTGCGCCAACTGGAGGTTTTCAAATAATACCACCCCCAGCTGTTTCGGCGAATTGATATTAAAGGTCTCGCCGGCCGCCTCATATATTTTCTTTTCCAGTTCAATAATCTTACTTCCCAGCTGTCTGCCGTAATAGCTTAAAGCTTCTCCTTCGATCCGGACGCCATTTTCCTCCATGTCGTGAAGGGTAAACACCAGTGGCATCTCAATATCCTGAAACAGCAATTCCATATCAGACTCTTTCAGTTTTTGCAGCAGCGGTTCTACTGCCGCACAGGCAGTATAGGCCTGATAGCATATTTTTATTTCGGGATTCTTTTTCTCTTCAATAATCATATTCAGATATTCGTGCGCCACATCTTCATAAATGTAATCATTTTTCAGCGGATTCAGAAGGTAAGCAGCCACCGTCACATCAAAGCAGCGGTCTTCAGGCAAATCCGGAAGATAGCGCAGCTGCTCTTTGATATCAAACATCGAAAAAATCTGTACTTCCTTTGCAGTCTGCTGCATCTGATCCAACAGGTATTCTTTACTGATATCATCGCCAACCTTAATGCAATAGGCACTTTCCTGTTCAAAGGCAATCCCGATACCACCTACATCGGCCGCAGCGGCAAACAGCGGCAGTACATTAGTGGTATCTTTAAAGCAAACCGCACCAACCGTCTTCTGCTGTCTGGCCCGGGCAAAGACCGCTTCTGCCTGTTCCCGACCGGTGATTATCTGAAAATGATCTTCGACTGCATGAGAAGGTGCCGTCACTTCAAAGCGGCTTAGCATATTCTTAAACTGCAGCCGCTGAAAATACGCATATGCTTCCGGTGTATACATATCGGTAAGTCTTGCATCTTCCAGAGCATAAGGGAAGTCAGCATTCACTTCGATGGTCGCCAATTCCTTACTCATCCGGGCCAATGCATAATGTTCTTTTAAAGCATGGGCTGCCCGCGGCGGCTTCAGCTCGTCCACCTGTTCATATGCCGCTTCGATAGAACCATATTCAGCAATGATTTTTGTGGCTGTCTTTTCGCCAATACCGGGGACTCCCGGAATATTATCCGAAGCATCGCCCATCAGCGCTTTCACATCAATATATTCCAGAGGTGTAACCTGATACCGTTCTTTTACATCGACGGCATTATAATCTTCAATTTCGGTCTTTCCCTGTCTGGTTTTCGGAATACGGATCTTCACCATGTCAGTGGCCAGCTGCAGCAGATCACGGTCTCCCGATATCACGGTCACCGCCATCCCTTCGGTACTAAAGCGCTTTGCCAGTGTCCCCAGCAGATCATCCGCTTCCAGACCGGCCTGTTCCACAATATTAACATTCATGGCTTGCAGCACTTCTTTGATCACCGGCACCTGCTGACGCAGTTCCACGGCCATCGGCTTGCGCGTACCCTTATAATCCTCATACATCTCGTGACGGAAAGTCGGTGCATGAACATCAAATGCAACAGTCAGATATTCTGGTCTTTCCTCTTCCAATAGCTTGAACATAATGTTCAGGAAACCGTATATTGCATTCGTATGCAGCCCTTCGGCATTGGTAATATCCGGGATACCGTAAAACGCCCGGTTCAAAATACTGTGTCCATCTATCAAAACAATCTTATCATTCATAGCCACTCTCCATTTTTTATACTATAGTATACTATACACCAAATTTTTCTTTTTTAAAAGGAGAATCAGCCATTAATTGAGCAATCGTCTCTTCCAGCACATCAAAGGCCAATGCCGGCTCTTCGATCTCCCACACCGCGGCTTCCATCGGACATTTACCGGTACGGGTACGGTTTTCGATGAATGGTACAGAAGAATCATATTCATAGTAAATATGATGGTTGGTCAGCACTTCAACTGCTGTCCTGCTCATAACGCATCCATATACCGCTTCTGCTCCGCCCAGAACAGCTAACAGGGCGGCCGCCTTGCCGACTACTTTATCAGCGATTACACCACCGGCAAAAGCCTGTCTGTCTCTGCGCAGTTCCTGCATTAGCGGCTTAATACCGATTGCCCCGGAACATATCGGCGAATTTCCGTCAATCATGATCACACAGCTTAAGCCTTCACCGATCAATTTCTCTTTTGCCTGCCGCAATCTATTTTTCAAATGTAAATCCTCCCTTTTTCAGTGCAAAATATAATATCGGAATGACTGCAAACTGAATAATGATGCCCGGTATCCCGGTTATGATCCCACTGAAGAATGCAGTCAGATTCATAAACGGGGCCTGCATTTGAAAGATATACACTCCGGCTGCCAAAGACAGACCATATACCAGACGTCCGGTTATCATTGATGCAGCCAGATTCAGATATACATTACAACGGCTTGATAAAATACCGGTCAGCACTCCATATGTACCCAATTCAAATAACATAAAATATAACTTTGGTACCGGCGGCATACCTGTCAGAACGCTGCTTAAAACCGGTACCACGATGCCAATAATCACGCCGTAACAAGGTCCTAAAAGAATCCCGGCAATCAGAACCGGGATCTGAATCGGCAGAAAAATCATTCCGGCATTCTGCCCAAATACGTGAAACGCCTGCGGCAATAACACTCCTAACGCGATCAGAACACCACCATATACGCTTTTAAGCGCGCGGGCTTTGGTTTTTGTTGATTGTTCTATTGTCATAATTTATTCTACACTTTCTTTCTGCTGTTCACCCACTTCTGCGATTTCTTTCAAACGATCTATGATCGGCAGATGCTGCGTGCATAATTTCTCGCACTTTTCACAGGCAATACACTCCTTCGCTTCCACCCATCCGAGTCCCCAGTGACCGTCCAGGCGTTCCAGTGCTGCGGCCGGATCCTGACTCAGAATACTCTGGTTATAAGCATCCATAAACTGGGGAATCTGAATCCCTTTAGGACAGGCGTCACAATAAGCGCATCCGGTACATAAGTTATTCAGTGCCCTGCCCTTATCTTCATACTCCGCCGTAATTTCCGCAGCCGGCCGCTCTTTAAGATCTTCCACTGCCTTCACCGCATCGTCAATATGCTCCTTGGCCGTACAGCCTGCCAGAGTGATCGTAATCTCCCGATGTGAAGCCACAAAGCGCAGCGCTGCCTGAGGAACCGTCAGATCGGTATCTTCACTCAGATAGGCAAATGCTTCCGGGTTCTGCGGAATCATACCTCCGCCAAGGGGATTCATGACCACCACTCCCATACCATTGTCATATGCCGATTTGATCCCGCTCTGGCGGAAACGGTAATTCAGCGCATTATAACCGATCAGCATGCCTCGGAACTTGTTTCTGTCTACCACCTTTTCAATGCCATCACCCTGCATATGAGAGGAAAATACGATATTCCGGATCAATCCTTCCGATTTCGCTTCTTCAAAGTATCCATATAACAGTTCCATATGCTTTTCCCACGATTCCAGATTCAGCATACACCACATATGATAAAAATCAATATAATCGGTCTGCAGCCGCTTAAGTGATGTCTCAAGCCGCCGGCGGAAAGCATCTCTGCCGCTGTCCTGTTCCAAAGTACCTAAATTGGTTTTCGAGGTTACATATACATCACTCCGCTTAACCTGCGATAGTGCGATCCCTGTCACAGTCTCGCTTTTATCGTGACAATAAAAAGGGGCTGTATCCCAGTAATTAATTCCTTTTTCTAATGCATACAACGGAATTTCCGCACACTTTTCATAATTTCCTGCTAAAATATCCTCCTCATCATACCGCATGGTTCCCAGTCCGATTGCGGATACTTTCATATCGGTATTTCCATATTGCTTGTAATACATCTCGCGCCTCCATTCTTTCCTTATAAGAAAACGTTTACTTTCTATTATCACTATAGTAAGTGCCGCACCAAGTGTCAAGTATACTTATTTCAATTTAATTAGCTGGCCGGCTTACTGATTCACAACTTTATCCACCAGACGCAGAAATGCCTGTACACAAACCTCTATCTTTTCATCCGGAGTATACTCTTCCTTCGTGTGGGATAAGCCGCCTTCCGACATCACAAACATCATGACTGTCGGAACCTGTTTGGCCATTTCCACCGCGTCATGAAGAGGACCGGAATACATATTAACCGGTTCTCCGGTTTCTTCTTTGACCGCTTCTTTACATAGTTCTATCAGTTCATCATCAAATAGCTGCGGGGCTACCGTACAGATTTTCCGCCAGCTGACACTCACTCCATGTTCCTTTGCCGCCCGGCCGGCAATCTCCTGTGCTTCTGCGTACATCTGCTGCAGGTTATGCGGATCAATGGTCCGCTGGTCCAGTGAAATGGTACATTTCCCGGGTACAATGGTGGTTACATCCGGTGCCACGCTGACCTGTCCAACGGTACAAACAGCATCATATTTTAACGCCAGGTCTCTGAATTCCAATGCACTCTGAGCTGCTGCCAGGAAGGCATCCTGACGCATTTTAATCGGGAAGGAACCGGCATGAGCCGCCTGTCCGGTAAAATCTATGTAATGCCGCTCCACACCGGCAGCTCCATAGACACAGGATACCTCCCTGCCTGTCTGTTCCAGGACCGGTCCCTGTTCAATATGCAGCTCCAGATAGCTCTTCAGTTTCCGCGCTTTCATCTGATTATGAGCATCGGTCATAGTATCCGGGTCAACGCCATATGCTCTTACTGCATCCTCGAATTTCACCCCGTTCAAGTCTTCTCTGGATATTAACTCTTCCACATTCAGTGTTCCACTGGCAGCTGACGAGCCCAGACAGCTGTATCCGTAACCGGCACCTTCTTCATCAGCCCAGTCTATTACATAGATTGTTTTTTTCGGTTTGCCGTCTCCTGCGTATCGACGCAGTACCTCCAAACCCGAAATTACTCCCAATGCACCATCCAGACCACCTCCGTCCGGGACGCTGTCTAAATGGCTCCCAACTGCAACTGCCTCCGACGATTCACCTTCCAGCTTCACCCATACATTTCCGGCCGCATCTCTGGTCACTTCCGCCCCAATTGCCTCCGCCTTTTTTTGGAACCAGTCTCTGGTCTTCTGCCAGACCGGCGTCCAGGCGACACGCTGTGCACCATGTTCATCTGCCGTAAACTCTGCTAATTCCTTTAAATCTGCTACTACCCGCTTTGCACCGTCATTTAAATTATAAGCCATACTGATCTCTCCTTTTATGTAATATTTATCTTTTTCCGAAAGCACTTTTATACTCAAGAGTTGATGATTGCTTCTCAGTTCCACCAGCTCCCTTGGGGCAGGGAATAGAATATTATAGTTAGGTAGTAACCCCCTTATGTTTGTCTAGCTATTTCTAGTTCTTTAAAATCATGACTGTACTTATAGTTTCATCAATGTAAAATGCGTAGTTGCGGCACCGATTATCTTGACCGATTTAATGTTAAATATTATTTGCCCAAAAATAATTTGCTTCACTATGTTTTACTTTATTAATACAGATATCTTTGCACACTATTTTTGCAAATATAAAGGGAATTTCCAAATTAACTTCAATAAATCCTTCGATTTCACTTTCTTTTAAACTTATGTCATGCGCAAAATATCCCAATTGCAATTTATTCATAGATTTAACATCCAATCCCTTCCATCTATCTCTTGCATCAGTCTCGTATTCAACCTTTTGGCACATCAAGAATTTAAGTATGAAATCAACCTTGTCATCCCCTTCAATTACTACATGAACTTCATCGCCAAAATATTTGATTTCAAAATCAAGAATCTTGCAATCCCAATAATCCATTTTATCAATCTCTGTTTGTAATTTTATTATGTTCACAATACTCTGCTCCTTAATCTATTCCCCATTATAAGGGATATGTGCGTCAGGACTTTTTCTATCTACAATATTTCCGTCCTTGTCCAAACTATTCCCATCTTCATCATAATTATGTCGATGACGATAATCTGTGTCTTTATCTGGAGGATCAATTCTAACACGAATTTTTCCATTTCCATCTTTTACATGAGTATGCCCATTATTGTCTGTTCGTGTCCAACCTTCTGGCAAGTTATCGATATCCACATCTTGTGCTTTAGTCGCCTTTACAGCTCCACTAGTTCCCACAGGACAAAAGATATTTATCTATCATAAAATGGTAGGGGGCCTTATATTTCCGAGACCTACCATTTTGTTTTCTATGGGAATGTTTTTTTCTTGACCTATGACACTCGTGCTTACTTCTTCTCTCCCAGAGCGAAACGCACGGTGTCATAGGCCGCTCACTTTTAAACCTTACAATAAAATGTCATCCTGAACCTCAAATACCTCAACTGGGTTCACATAAATATGTTGCCTATCTCATCAATCAAATCTTCTAACATTAAACCATATTCATTTGGTTCATAATTCTTATTGAACCCCTCTGAAATTAATTCATCACCAACGATTTGTCTCAATTCGTTATAGAACTCTATTCCATATTCTAAGTTACCAGATTCCTCTATAGCTGCTAGCAAAGACGGCTTATGTTTCTGCAAACAGCTCTTTAATAAAAACAACGAATTGTCAGAAAGTTTTATCATCTATTTACCTCCTCGAGTACCAGCACTTCCATTTGCCCATGTTGTAATAACTTTTCCATCTTTATTTAGAACAACTGTTGCGTTTTCCCCTACATATTTTTTAACTCCGTCTCCTTGTTCCTCAACTTCTTTGGGATTATCAACAGCATCTTCTATTGCGTCATTGGATACACCTGCACCACCATCTCTGTCTAACGCTTGCTCTGATCCATGTTTTGTCCATCCTTTAATTTTTCCATTAACAGGCAATCCATCTGAGTTTACCTCTCCTTTCTCATTAGACCTACTAGTTCCCTCGGGGCCGTAAATACAGTTTTATTTTCAAGTGGAAGGATTCCTTTACTCATCATAAACATAAATATTAAGCCTAATATTTGCATCAATCACAGCTAACTTAATTCTACATTTTGTCCTTCTGCAAATCAAAGTATTCTATCAACATTACAAATTTAAGAAAGACTAACAACATCCGTAAATAGGCAATCAAAGACAGTTGCTTTTGTTAATTCACTCAATTCTGTCTCAATATCAGGTACAACTGTTTCAACATCATCATCAAGGAGTCTTTGATACCCTTTTAGCAATAGACAATCCTCAACTTCTTTTATAATTTTAACCGCTTCCTGTGCAGGTAACTTTATTGTTCTAAACAACCATTGATCATTATTCTCAACATATTTAGTCTCTTCTACAAACAAATAATAATAGGGTTCTAAAACACTGATAAAAACCCTCAGATCATTTCTAACTCCGCCCAATGCTTTTATAAGGCCCTTATCATCGTCCAAGATATCCTGGCCTTTGTGTAATAATATTTTAAATTCATAACAACAGGCAGTTTCATCTGTCCAATCAATTACGCTATATTCTTTAATGTTTCTTACAATCTCCCGGAATATTTTTTGATCTTTAAATAAGCCTTTTTGGCCTATTTTTCTTTGACGCAAAAGTTGTTTGCTTTTTTTACTAATATCGTCTTTATCCAAATCTACAGAATAATACTTATAGGTATCTGTTAGTATTTTTTTATTTATCATAATAAACCCTACTTTCAGTATATTACAAGGATATCCTGAAATAACTGATATCCTTGTAATATAAAAATTATTTACGATTATCCTTTTTATCAAACCGCTTATCTTTTAATAACTTCTTAGCTTTTTGTGCTGATTTATCACCCTGCTTTGCTGCATCTTCAATCTCTTGTTCTGTCGCATCTCTCCATTCCGCTGGAAACTCTCGATTTATTGCCCCTTTCTTTTCCTGGCCAATTATTTCACCAGCAGTTCTGCTCTTGCTTTCAGATATAGCCTCACTAGTTCCCTCGGGGCAGGAGATGCTGATTATTATTAAAATAGCTACAACCTCTGAATTCACTGGCTTTCACTATGTTTTTCATCATTTCTTCATTTCCCTTGAAAAATCAGTTTAATCATGTTACTATAATACCATAAAAGGAGCAATCCCCACATGGGCATTGACCAAAAGAAAAAGTATAAAGTCACCCTAATCTGGTCAAAGATTTATAGGGTGACTTTATGTATTACCGACTAATTAAAATAATTAAGGTCAGCAATGCAAGAATGAACATACCAAAAGCCATTAAATCTTTAAAATCAAATGGTTTTTTGTCCATAAACATCACCTCCCGTCCGAAAAAATGGGAGGTCAACACCCTATATAACGATTGCTCCTTCCATGATATTACCATTTAATGGAGAATCTATCAATCCTTTTCTTATGAAACTTTCTCTTCTTTTTCTCTAATTGCTGGCATTTTATATGCCGTTTTATACTTCATCATCGCATAAATAATCCGGATTAATCTTCGCATAATCCAGAGCAGTGCCTGGATTTTTGTCTTTCCTCTGGATATTTTATACTCGAAGTAAGCCCGCATCTCTGGATTACGTGCCTGTCCTTTTTTGTCGATGTAAACCTGCTGTACTGCCAGAAAATACAGAACATTATACAATTCTCGATTTCCCAGACTCTTATTTTGATAATGTTTTCCTTTTCCGGCACTTCCCTGATAGATCGGTGCCACTCCGGCAAAACTGCATAACTTATCTGCGCTTTTATAACGCTTGATATCTCCAATCTGCGCCGCTAATGCGCTGGCAGTTACGGTACTGACTCCTGGTATCGTTTCTAGCTGGTAATTCAGTTCTTTTAACAGTTCAGCTTCAATCTCTTCTATCCGCTTCATTTCCTCGTTATTGAATCGGATATTTCTTACTATACTTTGAATTGCCCCATTTCTGGCATACTGGTACTCTCTTTCATTGATTGTATCCTTTTCTACCAATTCCAAGATTTCAGTTGAAGGACGAGAATTTGATGATTATAAGAAAGAGGTCTTTGAAAATCTGGATTCTTCGATTGTAAGCATCACTACTACCATGAAGATCGTTGAGGAACTACGCGCAAAAGCTACTATTGCCAAACAAAATAAAGATGAAAAGGCGGAACGCCTTGCTTTAGATTCTATTATCAGTATGTTTGCATGGAGAAATGACCATATGTGGGAAATTGCCGATTACCTCTATTTTAAAAAACTCGAAAAATCCTTGAAAGATTCTTCTTCCGAAACCACGAGACATCTTATAAGCAAGATGAACAAATAGTTGTTTCTTCTTATAACTCTTGGGGAATTCCACAATAAAACAGCATCCTCTGTAAAGTATGCTTCGCACCAGCTTTCGCTGGCAAGTACTTGACAGAGGATGCTGTTTTATTGTCTCTGGTGGTCAAGAGGTTATAAGGATATTTTTAATCGCCAATAGCAATTAGGCTCGTATTATGTATTGTTGTCATTCAAACCTATTTCCCCTGATTCAGTTCAAGAAAGCATCTCAATGATATCCTTATAGACAATATTTTTCAATTCATGCAAAATCACCCCTATTTAATTTTTAATACATTAGTTCCCTTGAGCAAAAACAGCGCACTTTTAAAGCGCCTTCCAAGCCTTACTACTGCTGGGTTTCTCCTCCTAATCTCTGTATTACGGGGGCGGTATTACTTTTGCGCCCCAAAGAATGCCTGCGGCATTCCTGCCCTTAGACACTCGTGCTTGCTTCTTTCCTCTCCGGGATGAAGCGCACGATGTCATGGGCAGATTGATTTTTACATCCCTTAAATCCATATTATCAAAATCATACCTTTCTTGCCAAATCCTTTAAATATTAAATGGCTTATATGTCATTGCTATCAGCTATTGGTTTTACAGAGACTTCTGGGGGGAATAGTGCAACTATGTCTACTATATCGTCAATTGTCATAATTGCATAATGTGTTGAGTCTGTATAAAATCCAGCACTTTCTTTAGCAATCCACTCAACAAACTCCGAATTCTCAACTGTATATAAAGGTAAGCCATTAAAATTTGTTCTATATTCTTGAATGCTCTCTACTTCATTGTATGTCCTTAATCTCCTTCCCTCATCAGTAATGCGTAATGAATCAACTGAGCCAAATAATATCTCAACGGAACATTCATTTCCTTCTAAAACGACCTTCGTTCCCTCATAATCTTGAGAAACACTAATTACTTCATATTTACCTATAGGAATAATATCATCCCTGTACACCTTCCAAATTTCTTTCATTTCAAAGTCCATAAAGTTCTCCATTCATCTAATATCTAATTTTTATGAATTTACCTCCAGGAAGCTGTATTTCAACAGTTGACCCGCCGGTTTCACTTCCCGGTCTATAGACAACCGTATTACCATCGCTATCTTTACCTTGTTTTCCTGGTCCGTATTTAGTATTTATGTCTTTTACATCCTTTAAATCCATATTATCAAAATCTTCCTGTGCTTTTTTATCCCCGCCTCCTTTTTCGTAATTCTTAGATTTACCTTTTTTACTGGTTGTATCTTTTGCTCCATCTAATAATTCATCTCGTTCTTTTTCAGCCTTTGTTTTAGATTTAGACCCACTAGTTCCCTCATCCGTTTGCTCCTGACTTTTCGACGACTGAATTGCAGCTATTTTTGCCACAATGGCTGCCATTCCATATGTCAATAATACGTTAAGTTGATAGTTAAGGCTACTACCTTGAGGCAGGCCTAAATCTCCCATTTTAATATTATTTAGATTTTTACTTGCCACATAGCTAGTTACCGCGACGCCAAAGAGCCATGCTAATATCTTCCCAACTACAGGGACCGCCACAACACCTGTTGTCGAAGATGTGGGCGTTATCATTGCCTTCCTGCCTACCATGAATTTTTGTGTTTGAACTTTTCTAGCTGCAGTGCACAGATATTTCTCATACTTCGATACTAAAATCCTTCCAACCTTCATCAAATTCTTCGTTGCTCTTTTGACTTTAGATGCTGTTCCGACTTTCCTCTTTCCGTTTACCTTGCTAACAAATTTACTTGCCGCACTTTTCTTCGGGTTCTGCACCGTCTGTTTTACGTTTCTAAGAGCTGCGCTTCCTGTAGATTTTATGGATTTTGTATTTTTTGTTACCTTATTACCGGTGGTCTTCGCAGCTTTCGCTTTTGTGGCAGTCTTACGGTTACCCGTAAGAAATTTCTTCGCCGTTGTCCCGACTTTCTTCCCGCTGCTCTTCCCTCCGGATGTTGCCTTTTTGACCGTTTTCTTCAGCCAGCCATGCCCGCTGGGATCGTCCAGGTTGACCGGATCATTCCCGGCATAGGTATAACGGTTCTGACTCAAAGGCTCCAGCAGGCTTCCCAGCAGACTGTCCTGGGTCAGGAAGGTGCCCTTTGACGGATCATAATACCGCGCCCGGAGATACTGATTGCCGGTCAGATAATCGGTATATTCCCCATTATAGGTATAAGGATTCTTCGTCTCTGCACTGGCAGAAGCCTCACCATAAATATCATAACTATAAGATACTACATTTTCGCCCGTCCCGCCAGTCAGATTGCTTACATTTCCCCGGCCATCATAGAGATAAGACTGAATACCGCTCTGACTGGTATAAGAAAGCCGTTCATTCCCATAAGCATAGGTACTGGTGACTTTACCATCCTCACCGTACTCCTGCAGTGTCTGGGTATATTCCTGGTTGATATCATTGACATAGTTGGTCAGGACATACGTATCCCGGTTAGTCTTGGTCACTCCATAGGGGATCAGCACCTGATCATAGATTTGACTGCTCTGTTGTTCGCTGCGGGTTGTTACACGGGTGTTGTTCGTTTTGCTGCCGGTGGTCTGGCCGGAGGTGAGATTGTCTTGACTCTCTGTTTCTGTTTCATCCTCCCTCTCTTCTTCATCCATGACAGCTGTCTCTTCCGGATTCGGAAGCTCGCTCACCGGATTCTTAACAATCCCCTCTGCATCCGGCCGGTCTCCCCTGATCCGGATATGATACCAGTCCACCAGGTTTTCCCAGTACTCATGCAGGGCCTGGCCGGGGGAACTGTCGGCCAGGGAAAAGGCATGGTTTAAGTTCTGCAGGAAGCCATACCAGAAATAGCCAGCTTCTTCCTCTCCTTCAGAGCCATCCGTACTGACCGCTGCCGATACCTGGCTGCTGCCGCCGTCTGTCTCTTCGGCCTCCTGATCCTCCTGGGTTTCTGCTTCTTCCGATTTTTCTGTACTCTCTTCCCCATTTATATTGCCATTGCCGGAAGAGACGGGCGTTTGATCACGCTTGGTCGTCTGGGAACCGGTTTTCGTTCCCTTTGTCACCTCTTTGTAATTCTGGGTCACATCGGTCTCGATCTTACGGTTGGCCGCAAAGACCCGGTTATCATCCCCATCGTAAAGTGCTGACTGCAGCAGGCTGCCGTTCTCCCGGATCGCCAGCAGGCGGTTCTCGATGTCGTAGGTAAACTCATAAACCACCTCATCCACATCCAGTTCCCGGATCAGATTTCCGTCTGCATCGTATTCATAGCCGGCTGTTCCATCCATGCTGTCCCGGCTCTCCACCAGCTGGTTGACCACGTTGTAAGTGTTCCGGGTGATCCGTTTCTCTGCGGCACCCAAAGCGTTCTTCTGCGACCGTTCGATGGTCACTTTATTGCCGGCCTGATCAAATCCGTAAGTCACTTCCATCTCTTCCGCCCCGGTGGCTCTGGCGGCGCTTAGTTCTCCCCGGCTGTTATAGCCATACTGCCAGGTGGTGGTTTCCCCCTCTTGGGTAATGACCTCGGTCAGGATATTGCCGCTGTGATCATAGGTGTATTCATACTGGGAGATCAGCCGGTTCGTTTTACTTAAGTTACGGACTTTTTCCACCTGATCCAATTCATCATAGGTGAGCTCTGTCCTGGTTCCGTTGGGGCGCATCACTGCCGTCATATTTCCGGTCACATCATAGGTATATGCGGTCTCTTTACCTTCCCGATCGGTGACCACTGTCAGCCGGTCCAGAGCATCATATTTATAGGAGACACTGGTGCCGTCCGGATAAGTTAGCTTGCTTAAGTTGCCATAGCTATCATAGCTGTAAAGAATGACATTTCCGTCCCCACTCTGTACTCCGGTGATCCGGCCGGCTTCATCATAGGTATAAACTGAGGTGCCGGTCAGGTCGGTCATACTGACCCGCTTTCCTTCCTGATCATAGGTATAAAGCACTTCTCCTTCCCTTGCTTCGGAGTAGTCTGTGCACAGCAATTGATCCAGCTGGTTGTAATCATACCGGATGGTCTTTCCCGATGCCCGGGTCACTTGACTAAGCCTTGCATTAAGATCGTACTCATAGGCTTCGGTCTGCCCCAGAGCGTTGGTCTCTGAGGTCACCTGATCCAATCCGTTATAGGTAAAAGTGGTCCGGTTTCCGTTGCCGTCTGTCTGGGCGGTGAGATTGTCCCGTTCATCGTATTCGTAGGAGACTGTCATGGCTTCTTCGGTACCATAACCTGCCACTGCCTCAATCATCCGGTCACTTGCGTCGTAAGCATATACGGTGCTTCGGCCATTGCCGTCGGAAATACCGGTCATATTTCCATTCCGGTCATAGGATAAAGAAGTTTCATAACTTTTCGCGTCGATGATCTTTCTAAGCCGGCTGTTCCGGTCATATTCATAAGTGGTCTGACTGCCTGCGGCGTCGGTTTCCTTCGTCAGACGGTTCATGCTGTCGTATGCATACTTTGTGGTTTCTGACAGGGCGTTGATCTCTGAGGTCAGGTTGCCCTCTTTATCATAAGTGTATCTGGTCTCCCGCTCCCCATTCTCCTGCAGTGAGCTTAAGTTGCCCGCTCCGTCATAGGTTCCTTCGGTCACCATCCCGGCAGGATCGGTGACCATCGTGATACGGTCTAATCGGTCATACCCATATCTGGTCGTATGGCCCATAGGTGATACCACACTGGCCAGGTTCCCGGCATCATCATAAGTATAAGATGTTTTCAACCCCAGAGGATTCCTGGTTCCGGTCAGGCGCTGCATCTTGTCATAGGTATAGGTTACGGTGCGGCCACTTTGATCGGTCTCTTTTGCCAGGTTGCCGCTGATATCGTACTCATAGGTCATGCTTTGGCCTTCCGGCGCGCTTTGTCCGGTCAGTCTTCCCAGCAGGTCATATTCATATCCATACGCGGCCCCTCCGGGGAGCACCCGTTTTATGACCTGATCATATAAGTCGTATTCATAAGTGGTTTCACTGCCGGTGGGCAGCCCTTCTTTCACTACCGCTCCATGGGTATTATACCCATAGGTATAGACGCCGCCTTCCGGCATGGTTATTTCCACGACCCGGCTCATGGAATCGTATCCGTAAGCAGTTACCCCGCCCTCCATGTCGGTGCAGGTCAGGAGATTGCCAAGGGCGTCGTAAGCATAAGTCTCTTCCCCGCTTTCGGCGGAGATGGCTTTTACGATGTTGGACAGGGCATCATATTCCAGCGTCGAAAGGTTTCCGTTTTTATCCTTCTGCCCGATCAGCCGGCTTTCTTTGTCATAGAGATACAGGTGGGTATGGTGTAGTCCGTCCCTTTCTGCCGTCAGGTTCCCGGCACCGTCATACTCGTAGGTGGTGGTCTCTCCCAGAGGATTTATTTCTTTTACCAACCGGCCGGCTTTGTCATAAGTAGACTGATACACATCTCCCTGGGCATCGGTTTCTTTGATCAGCTGGCCGTTTAGATCGTATTGATAGGTAGTACTCTTTCCTTCCGGATCGATCATCCCGGTCAGGTTGCACATCTTGTCATAGCTAAGGGTAGTGACCGTTCCATCCGGCTCTTCTATTTTAGTCAGGTTGCCAAACTGATCGTAAGTATAGGAGGTTGTTTCTGATAATCCATTGGTCTCGGTTAAAAGATTCCCGGCTTCATCGTAACTATAATGGGTACTGCCTCCTTGATTATCCCAGGTTTTGGTGACCAGACCGTTGACATCATACTCATATTCGGTGATGAGTCCTTCCCGATCCTCTTCTTTGATGACCTGATCCAGCTGATCATAAGTGTATTTCACCGTACCGCCGTCGGGTGCCTGGATGCTGGTATAGTTCCCGTTCTTATCGTAGGTCATTCGGTATACATTGCCGTTGGCATCGGTGATTTTCACCGGCAGGCCCAGAGCATTGAACCTATAAACGGTCTGATTGCCAAGGGCATCGGTGATCTCCGAGATCTGCTCATTTTTGGTATAACCATAGGTGGTCTGATTGCCAAAGGAATCTTCCACGCTCTCCGGCTGATCATACCCATTGTAGCTAATCTTTGTGACGCCGCCGATGGGGCTGGTTTCAGCCATCAGGTTGCCGTTGCCATCATAAGCGTAAGTGGTGACAGCACCATTTCCATCGGTCATTGCTACCGGTCTTCCGGCTCCGTCATATGCATAAGATATCACATTTCCCAGCGGATCGGTCTCTCCGGTCAGGTTGGAGGTTTGATCATAGGCATAAGTGGTGACGCCGCCATCCGGTGCGGTCATTTTGGTATTGCGGTTCATGACATCGTAAGCAAAGGTCGTCTTGACCCCTTCTTTATCGATGGAAGTCAGATTCCCTGCTTTATCATATTTATATTGGATGTTTAATCCGTTTACTTCGGTGCAGCTGGTTTCCCGTCCCAACGCATCATAGGTGTAGCTCTCTTTGGTCCCGTCCGGAAAGGTCTGGGTCAGCAGCTCGCCGTTTTTTGAATAGGTGCAGGTAAGCGTGCCTCCCCTTGCATCGGTAACCGATTTGATTTCTCCGGCGGCATAATCATAACTATAAGATATGCTCTGCCCTTTGGGATCGGTTTCTTTCAGCAGGTTGCCCAGGGCATCATAGGTATATGAGGTAACACCGCCGCCTCCGTCGGTTTCTTTGATCATGCGGTTGCGGCTGTCATAGACTTTGGTGGTGGCATACCCTTCTCCCTCCACCTCTTTTATCACGTTGCCGTTGCCATCATAGCGGTAAGAAATGGTGCTGCCTTCGGCGTCGGTTCCACCGGTCAGATTTCCCAGTCCGTCATAGGTGAAGGTGGAAAGATTGCCGTTGCCGTCGGTGACGCCGATGGCCTGGCCGTTGGCATCCAGAGCATAGGTGGTGGGATTGCCGGCACCATCGGTCTCACTGGTCTGGCGGCCTTCCTGATCGTAGGTGTAACTGGTCTGATCTCTGTTGGCATCAGTGATCCCGGTCACCAGTCCCATGGCATTATAAGACAGCCGGGTCACCCCGCCGGCAGCGTCGATGATGGTAGTCAGAAGGGCACCGCTATATCCGTAGTTTGTGACATTGCCATTGGCATCTTTACTGGTCAGCACCCGGCCTTTTGGGTCGTAAGTATAGACTGCAAGGATGGTTCCGGCTTTGGCGGTACTGAGCAGATTTCCGTTCCTGTCATAGGTATAAGTGGTGACCGCTCCTTCGTAATCGCTCTCCGACAAACATTTGTTGGTACTGTTATAGGTGAAGGTTCGAACCGCCCCGTCGAATCTGGTTTCTGACAACACATTTCCGTTTGCATCATGAGTATAAGAAGTCGTATGTCCAAGCCCATCCGTTTCACTGACCAGCCGATTATCCTGATAGGTATATGTATCACTTGTTCCATCGGCATAGATGATGGACTTGGTACGGAACTGATCATCATATTTGTATACCGTCCGGTTGCCATTGCCGTCGGTGGTTGTGGTCTGGCCATCGGCATAGGTGAACAGGACATCATAGCCGTTTGCATCGGTTTGTTTGGTGACCCGGTCTTCTGCATCATACCTATTGGTGATGATCTTGGTTCCTTTGGCGTCATACCAGGCGGTCATCCGGTGCTTTTGGTCGTATTCGTAGACGATTTTACCGCCGCAGGCATCGGTATAGGCGGTCAGGTTGTTGTCTGCATCGTATTCGTATTGAAGCACGCCTCCGTTTGGCAGGGTGATGGTCTCCACCTTGCCGTCATCGGTCATGGTAAAGCCATAAGTATTACCGGCTGCCGATGTGATGGATTTCAGCTTGTAGTCGCCGTCGTAGGCCAGGGTGGTCTTGTTGCCGGCTTCGTCGGTCATTGATACGAGCATGCCGAAGCAGTCGAACCGTTTGACCATCTGGTCAGTATCCCGGATTTCATATTCATAGACCGGATAGGTCTCGTCTCCATTCCCGAAGTCATAGGTATTTTTGCGCACTTCTACCGGGGTCAGTTCCAGATCATATCCCTGGGGGCATTCATACGTCTGACTGCCCTTGTCGGTAAACGTAAGCACACTGCCGTCCCCTCTGGTGTAGAGGATGGTGCCGTCTTCCGCTTTGGACAGAGCTTCTCCGTAGGAGAACTGCCAGCCCCGGCCGAAGCTGCTGATGTAAGTGGCTCCTTTGGAATTGTAGGTCCGCTCCATGGCAAACTCACCGTGATAATCCGGAAGGGTCACATCGGTGCTGTTGAAATAGAAGTTTCCGGTGTTTAGGTTCACCGGCTCGAACCCGAATTCGCAGTGGAGTCCCCGGCCCATCAGCTGGGCATCGATCTGGGCTTTCATGCGGTTGTCTAAGGGCGGTGGGTTATAGGGCTTGTCCGCATTCTTCTGGGGATTGCGGATGAATAAGGTATTATTCTCCACCACCAGCATGTCCTGGACCCGGTTATCATACAAGATCCGGCTTAAGGGCACCCCGTAATAAGCAGCAATCTTCGGCAGAGTGTCAAACTGCTTGACCTGATAGATCAGGAAGGGATCACTGGCATTCGTCTTCCCGGTGGTTCCACTTTTCACCGCGGCTGCTTCCATCTGATACAGCTGATTGAAGGCCGGATCGGTGAAGGGATGAGCACTCTGCCAGTTGCTCAGCTTGTCCCGGTACCGGGTGGTACCGGCGGGAAAGGCACCTTCGAAGCTTTCTGTATTGGGATATTTTTTGGTTTGCCCGGCTGCCGCCGTATCCCCATACCCTTTACTGGTGTCGTTCAGGGCATAGGCAACGGACGAATCCGGGGTGGCGATCCCATCGGCGAAGACTCCCTGAAACTGCAGTTTTCCGCTGGGGTCACATTGGACCATGGTACGCAGGCTTAGGGTGGTGTCATCCAGAGGATAATTGGCATCCACCGAATCAGGGTATTCCCAGTTGACCTCAATGTAAGGGTAGTACTCCGGCCGGAAGCTGGGCTGGATTCCGGTGCTGGAATAAGGGGTGTAGAATGCATTTCCGGGGCTCAGCTCATCATTGGCCATGATCATGATGCCGTGGTTTTGCGCCAGACCGGCCTTCCAGTCGTTGACACTTTGGCGGATATCAAACCGCTTCCAGCCTTTCCCTCCCGGCTGGGATGCCTGTTCCCCGGAGATCTCTCGGCCCAGGTTGACCGAATTGGTCCAGTTGATATTGGCGGGATTAAAGCTCTGGGTCAGGCGGTAGCTGGCGAAACCGGTGGAAGCCGGGTATGCGGAATAGGCATAGGCATTTAAAGTGGCT
>Ga0153947_1000036_pt1 | contig 50780 bp, 68 predicted proteins | sample TSNJ031MetaG_FD_104697 | JGI IMG/M metagenome (GOLD analysis project Ga0153947, IMG submission 104697) | Attine ant fungus gardens microbial communities from New Jersey, USA - TSNJ031 MetaG | ecosystem: Host-associated > Fungi > Mycelium > Unclassified | place: USA: New Jersey, Wharton State... | reverse complement strand
GGGGGGGAGGGAGCGGAGGGAGAGATACGGGGCGGGCGGGATGCTGTAGATGATGCTGAGGATGTTCATACGGTCTGCATAGGTGTCGTGGATGCTCTGCAGCCGGCGTACCTCCTCCTCCTGGGCAGCGACACTCCGCCGTCGGTGGGTGCGGCGGGACTCTGTGCTGTCCTCGCCACGCTGGACACGGTCCATGACCTCGTTGAGGAGCGCGACGCTGCGGGCGTAGGCCTGGACGGCAGCCTCTGGGTCCTCGTTGGTGGAGTCGAGGAGGACGGCCTCGCGAGCGAGCTGGAGGGCGCGTGTGAGAGCGCGTCGGGAGGAGGGACGGCGGGGATGGGACATGTCGTGAGGACGGGGGATGGGAGGACGGAGAGCGTCTGCTGAGCGCCGAAGCCAGTATCCCCGTGTCTGCTCAAGCTCCATGTAAAAATTCAGAATCAACTTGAACACGTGTCTACTCTACTGCCAACTTTATTATTACTACTCTCGGTACTCCCCCTGACTCGCAAGTCGGCTTTCCAGATTCCTGCACAATCGTCAGTATTCAGGTCACCACCACCAGGTTAAACCTACCGCAGCGTCTCCTCCTTTGCCAGCAGCTCCTGCTTCTTCTCGTTGATCTGCCTCTGCATCCGCAGTTCCGCCTCGCGAAGCTGCCAATTGCCGTCAGCTATCCGCACATACCCTCACGATGCACATTCACCTTTTCCTCTTCCCGGCGCAGCTGCTCTTCCTTCAGCCGCACCCCTTGGTTGGCAAGCTCCTCGGGGAGCAGCGAGTTCTCCCTGAAGGAACCATCAGTCGCGTCTTCGGCCAGTCCAGGCGCCACCTACCCTTCCCCATCCAGAGTGCTGGATAGCTTCTGGGTCCGATACGTCTCGTACAACGTATCTTGCGTCGTCGCCTTAAAGTCATGAACGTGCGAACTACCCAAGTCAACGCCCCTTCCAGAAACTCAAGAGATCAACCTACTCCATCAACACCCTCTGCAGGCAACTCAAGTCAGAGTGCTGCGGGTTGTCAACTTCAACAACTCCCCACGGGTACACCCTGGCCCGCACAAGTCGCCCATCCACTTCCACTTCTTCCTCAGATCCCACAACCGCAAATGGCATCATGGCCTATCACCAATCCAATCATAAGCACCACCTGCCTAGCTTTCACACTCACCCGCAGTTTGCTATTGTCTTGGATAGTCTCCTCGTCATCTTCCTCGACGTCATACGGAAAGTTGTACACAGGTATATCATAGTACTCAATGTCTTGCATGATCTTCAACCACATTCAGTTACACATTCAGCCCCAATCACCCACTACTTACCCTCTTCTTGAACCCCTTTAATTCACTCGGCGTAAGCGAATCAGCTTTCCCAATCACTGGGATAACATTAACACGCGGAGAAAGGCGACGCATAAGCTCAATGTCCATTTCCCGCAACCTAAAATCATCAAGTTAATCCCATTCACAAAGCTTGACCTTGGACGCGTACGCATGCCCTGTAGGGGGAATAAAGTACAGCAAAGCGTGAACACGGTTGTCCCTGAAGCGAGGGTTACGTTTGATACGAGATTCTTCAGCTAAAATGTCATCATATTGCCGCTCGAGGTATCCAACAATCTTCTGAAATCTGTTGCCAATTCAGTAACAAGTCTGCTTGCCATCAACACGACCTACGCGGATTCATTGTTGATGTTGTCACCAAATCCTGGGGTATCGACTATAGTCAACGAAATACGCGCTCCGTCCCGTTCCAAATCTGCAGTGGATCAACATATGAGTTGATGTCTGGATACAACCCTTCTCCGACGGCGACGTACCCACAGTCACTGGCTTGATTTTCATACCATCTTCAGGGTAGACGGAGGCAGGGTCATCACAGTTCTGGTGCGGGAGCACCTCAGCCTCGCACAGAGTGTTCACAAAAGTGGTACGACCAGTACCAGAGGCACCTACAAGTCACTTAGAAGAGCAAGCTGCTGTTCACATGCAACACATACCGACTACCATGACAGTGAACTGAACGCCCTTCTTGGCCTTGTTTCCCCTGCGTCTGCCAGCGAAGGACATAGCTGAATGAGTGGGAGAGAGAAAGAACGTGTTTCCAAAGGTCGGTGTTGATGTATTATTTGTCCCTTCAAACTCCGCCATAGCGTGATCCCTAAAATTGATCTCCAAAGAACGCTAATTGCTCTAGTCGCTACGCTACGGCCCTGAACTTATATTTGACTGTAAGGAGGTCTACTGTGAAAGCCTTCCGCCTTGCATGACTCTTTCTCCCTCCCTCTTTCGACGAGCGAGGCATGTGGATCTGAGTCGTCTTTTGTACCACTTTGTGCCTCAAAAAACGCGTCGAAACCACTCTGATGCTACGTCAAGCTCTCGCTCTAGTGTCCAGGAACCAGCAAAAAAAGCCCCCCAACGATCGAAAAAGAAAATACGAGATCTCCCAGAGTTTTTCACCCTCCCTGATGGAACCCGTGCAACACCTCTAGGAGACTATCATTCCAATGCTCAAACTAAAAATAAGGCTAGAAGTATGCTCCTTTCCCATCAATTATCATGATATATGACTTTTCTGCAGCATCTCGCTATGAGAAAACAAGTATCATGAACGAGGCTGCTGAGGACATGCCACCAGAACTTGTAAGGCCCAAGCGAGTCAAGAAATTAAAAGCCGATGATGTCACGGCGATCAATTCTGTCAAACGGCCTCGCCGTTCGAAGGGTGTATCTATACGCAGTGAAGAGGGTATGCTCTCTTCATGTTAGACAAACAAAAATTTGACAGCCATCAGGTTCATTCAAAGGGCCCCAAACCGTCCTAGCGCAAGGAATCCAGGAAAACCTTCGCAAGTTCCCTCACTGCTTACTACTCACCCGAGTAGGCCAGTTCTACGAGGCGCGTCTCCTTTTCATGTGACTTTTGCGAGGTCCCCTCATTGGCAAACTCAAATAGTCTTATTTTGATCAAGCGGAAGATATCGCCAACCTCCTCAATATCAAATTGACTAGTCGTAAATGGGGTGGTTCCCGAGTGGCAATGTGCGGTTTCCCACTCTTGCATCTCGATAAGCATCTCAAAGTTCTTGTTCAACAACACAAACGCTTTGTCGCCATGTGCGAAGAATTCCCCCGCAAGGAAGAATTTGGTGCAAAAGAATTTGACAGACGCGTAACACGTATCATTACTCCTGGAACACTCATAGACGAACCGTTTCTGAACGCGTTTGAGAACAACTTCTTACTTGCTATCGATGTTCCATTTCCATCTCAGGGGGAGATAAACAACGATACGCCCATGATAGGACTTGCCTGGATTGATGTCTCCACAGGAGAATTCTATACCAAGAAGACACCGTTGGAAACTGTTCAGGATGATCTAGTTCGAATTAATCCTCGCGAAGTCATTTTGTCTGATACATTCGAGGGCGTCAAAGAACATCCACTCATGAATGCACTTGTAGAAGAAAATTGCTTTCTTAATTTCATATCCAGGTCAATGGATTCTCCTACAGAAGAGCAGACGGCACCGAGACCTGACTACTCAGAAGAAATACCACTCTCAACAGTCGAACAAACTGCTGTTGACCTCCTGACGTCTTACCTTAATGCCAACCTTTTAGAAAGCATGCCTCCCTTGACCAGCCCCGTTCAAGATAATGGTGGTCGAATGCAAATTGATGCACATACAATCAAGGCTCTAGAGATCCGTGAAACGGAATACGACGGTAGTTCAAGAGGAAGTTTGTTTAGCGCGATCAAACGTACGATCACCAATGGTGGCACTCGCCTCCTCTCTCGATGGCTATGTATGTGATTCTTTTTTACACGCATATACACATATATTCCTAAATATGGGGACATGTAGGTTCTCCGAGTACATCACTAGCCGAAATTACAGCTCGACAATCTCTTGTTGAATTTTTCACCTGTAGACCACACCTAGCAGCAGATATGACCCAATTACTGAATCAGATATGTGACACGACTCGACTAACACAAAAGTTCCTCGCGGGAAGAGGTGACCAAAACGATTTAGCAGCAATTGGTCGGACCATTCGCGTTTGGTTGAAAATCTCTACCACGCTTACTGCAGAGAAGACTCTCGAAGCGCATGAACGAGAAGGCTATGATGAGCGAGAGTGGACGAGTGTGGATACACTTATCTCGCGTATGCATGTATTCGAAGCGTTGTCGGAGATGATTGAGAAAGCCTTGGGTAGTGATATTGAAAGTACAGCTGGCTCACCGGATGAACTTGAGCAAGAGGCCCCAGATGAGTTGAGCCAGTTGGAGAATTGGAAAATCTCTACTATTCGATGGTACATCAAACCAGAGTACGTTTGTACCCCTTTTTATGAGAATCCTCAAGTCGATGCTTTATAGGTTTTCACAGACGCTCCGATCTCTACACGCCAAGTTCCAACGCCTACTGACAAAAAAAGAAAGGCTAGAAGATAAACTCAGATCCTCTTACGGTATATACAACTTACAATCAAATCATCTCAAATTTATCAACAAAATCTAGCTGCTCCCTCTCTCACCCTGAGAGCTTCGCCTAGCCAGGGGATGCACGTACACCTCGCCCGCAAACGTGGTCAGAGCGAGATGGACCACAGTCCTTCCTTTGTCCCGATCTATGAGAGTGGCAATACCAAATGTTATTTCTATAAAGCCCGTCTCTTTTCCTCTGTGTTTTTTTTATTACGTCCTCCTCACCTAACCACTTGTTCACCCAATCCAGGAATGGTCTCATCTTGGGAATCAAATAATAACGATCGTCGAACATCTAACACAAGCAGAAAAAGATGCATTTATGACGTTGCGGAAGATGGTCAGCTCCCTCTGATTTCGATCGTTCTGAAAACAAATACACTGATAACATTGGAACTAGATCAATGAATATTCATTTTGTCTGCGGCGAAATTCAAATATTGTTGATGAGTTGGATGTCGCGCTGTCCTTTGCAAAGATAGCGGGTGAACTCAAGTTTGTGAAACCCACTATAACTGAGGGGTAAGCCAAATCTCTCGCATACGCACACCTGCCAAAAAAAACAGACAAACTTACAAAACTTGGGGATTCTAGCAATGTATATGATATCACCAATGGTCGACACCCCTCCGTCGAAGTCGGTCTCTTGACGTGTGGTCGCGTCTTCACTCCCAACTCTGTCTCACTCCATTCTGATGCTGGAAGAATGCATGTCATTACTGGGCCGAACATGGCAGGAAAATCGACTTTTCTGCGACAGACGGCTCTGATCGCCATCCTGGCACAGATTGGTTCTTTTGTCCCAGCCGAAGCTGCCACGATTGGAATCGTCGACAAATTGTTTTCGAGAATTGGTGCCAAGGATGACCTGTTTAGGGATAAAAGTACCTTTATGGTGGAAATGCTTGAGACGGCTGATATTCTGAAACGAGCCACTGATAAAAGCCTGGTGAGCTCTGTCTTCTTTTTCTTCTTCTCCTTCTTGTCCTCTCTTATTCTCACGTCTCCATGCTGATGCTTTTTTTTTAAAAAAAACCCAGGTTATCATGGATGAAGTCGGCCGGGGTACAACGGTGAATGACGGTCTAGCCATTGCATTTGCAACTATCCATCATTTGACAACTGTCAATCGATGTCGAACTCTGTTTGCTACTCATTTCCATGAACTCGCGCTTATGCTTGGGTGTACTTCCGAAGCCAGTGGAACGGGTATCTATCAGAATATTCGTTTCTTTTGTACTGATGTCGATGAAACCAAGGTGAGTTGTTGACAAAATTATAAATCAACATGTCCATCGTAGTGATCTCTCCCTTTTCTCAATAGGATGGCTACTTTGCATATTCTTACCGACTCCGGCCTGGTGTGAACTGGGACAGTCATGGTCTCAAGGTTGCTCAGTTGGCCGGTTTACCAGATACTGTCATCCAAGTCGCTTCTGATGCTCTCAATTGCTTGAACAAGGGGCACTACTCTCGAACACGACAACATCAAGTCATTCACTACGAGCAATTTCTGCAGGCTTCCCGTGACGCTCCACAACCACTCTAAGATAGTTCCCTCCAGATGATTATGCTACTAATGTTACGTTGATATATAAAGGGTGATATTTTTTGTAATATATTCCGAGCAATGGGCTTTTGTTGTTTTCTTAACCCAATCGAGAACGGATGTAGTTCAACGCGGAACCAGCACAGAGCCATTTGACTTGATCAGTCGACATGGTATGTTGTGTGGAAAGACGGAAAACCTCTCCATCAGGCTTAGACACCTTGATGGCAATGACAGCCTCAGAGTTTCCTCCAAGAAGATCTGCAAGACCTTCAGTCTCGAGGATATCTCCAGAGCCGATGCGAGAATAGTCTGCCTTGTCAGTAAACCATAGAGGTAAGACACCTTGTTTCTTGTAGACAATGATCAGTCACAAAACTGCAAGTAAAAACAATTCATACTTTGAGATTAGTTTCATGAATACGGGCGAAAGAACGGGCTAGAATGAGACCACATCCTGGTTGAAAAAGAAAGATCAGTACCAAATTCAATGGGGGCTTGTGTAGAGGCAACTTGCCATAGAATCTGGGTTGAAGAGCTGCGTGTTCACGAGCACTACCTTCTCCATAGTTTTCATCAACGATGAGAGCCCAGGGTTGCTTGCGAGCCTTAAAACGCTTCGCGATTTCAGGAATAGTACCAGTAGTTGTGGTCTCCTTATCAAAAGCGGTATTCATCTTACCCCCTTCATCGTTGATAGCCTGAGAATCAAATTTTCGAAATTCCGTGGTAGGTTATATTTGTCCAGTTGACTTACCGTGATAACTTGACAGAGTTGTAATCAGGATAGGAGAACACACAGGAATAAATACTCACGAAGATTTTCAGAAATATTAGTAAGATGTCCCTTGTATTTGAGCCAGGGTCCCTAGAGGTAGGTTTTTAGAAAGCGTAAAACCCAGATTCATTAAACCACATGGCTCACCGCGGCAGAGATATGGTCGGTTGTACACTTACCCCTCACACGGAGAAGGACCCTTAGTGGAGGTAATTCAAGTCCACGAGTGTTACCAGACCCCTCACCAAAGTGGCTGGCAAACGGTTCAAGAATTTCTAATCGCTGTGAATCCTTCTTGATTATGACTTCGGCCTCTGGTTGAGGCTTAGGAGAAGGTGCAGGATAGTACGTCTCTTCCCCAGCAGTAAATCCGGCTGGAGGGAGGTCTTGACCTACTGGTGGAGAGAACTTGAAAGATTTACCATTCGCAAGGGGGATGGAATCAGTCACGGGATTAAATGAGAGTTTTCCAGAGAATGCCATGGCAGTGACAATGGTAGGTGAAGCAAGGAAGTTCATTGTCTGAGTATTTCCGTCATTGCGTGACTTGAAGTTACGGTTGAAGCTTGTCAGTATAGCTGAAAAGGCTAGATCAAAATCTCTCTCTATGAGCACGCATACCGCTACTTGCCATTAGTTTCGCTCTGGTTTTCCTCTCGTTTCCACTGTTCAGCCAATGTCTCAGAGTATAGCTGGAACACAGACAAGCACTTCCTCATACCTGACCAATGCAAGGCCCGCAAGCATTTGCCAGAACGACCACACCAACATCCTCAAGAACTGAGGTGACATTGTCCCGCTCAATGGTTGCTCGAATCTGTTCAGAACCGGGGGTACACAGGAAGGGGACCTAATAATATATATTGGTGAGCAGCAAAGAAAAACTACATATACCTGCTCACTTTTGACTTCAAACCAGCAGCTTTAGCTTGACGGGCAAGATCTGCTACACGGGTCTATGATCAGGTGTCAGTATGAATGTCTGCTATGGTGCAGATGAAAAGCTCACCATGTCCTCATAAGAACTGTTGGTACACGAACCGATCAAAGTAGCCGAGACTTCGTCCTTCCATCCTTGACTCTTGACGAAACTGCCAAACTTGGAAAGAGGTGTGGCAAGATCGGGAGTGAAAGGGCCATTGATGGTCGGCTCGATTTTAGATAAGTCCTGCAGTAAAACATAAAATGAGAGTGAATTCCAACAAAATAGAAAGGTCATACAATTTCAATGACTTCATCGTAAACCGCATTTTTATCAGCGCAAAGGAAACCAGCTTCAGCAGCCTTGTTCGCGGCGTGTGCAACGGGGCCACGACGTGTAGCATGAAGATACGATCGCATATTAGGCGTATAAGGAAAGATGGAGGTTGTTGCGCCAACTTCAGCGCCCATATTAGCAATAGTAGCTAGACCTGCGGAGCACTAGTCAATGACCATACAAGACTTACAGTCACTTCTTTACACACTAGTACACGACTGGCTGAAGACCCCAGGCCCGAAGTATTCGAGAATGCGTCCAGTACCTCCTCGAACCGTCAGTTTCCCAGCTATATGCAGGATAAGATCTTTCGTCGTTGTCCACTTGTTGAGTTCGCCGGTTAATTGTATACCTAGCATCCCCAATCCATTGGTACGTCAAAAATGGACCAGTTATCCCTCACCGACAACTTGTGGAGCTTTCAACTCCCAGGGGGTACCAGTCATTGCATCAACAGCATCAGCGCCTCCAACGCCGATAGCTAAAAGACCAAGGCCTCCTGCATTAGGTGTATGCGAGTCTATAAATACTAGTCAGAGCACTTTCAACCTGCCAAGGCAGATTGTTTACCTGTTCCAAGCCTAGTGAGGATACATTAGTAGTGATACCCAAAAGTGGAGACCATGGCTCACATCAGAATACCCGGTGCAGCATAATTTTCAAGCACAATCTGGTGAATAATACCCGAACCAGGGCGCCAAAACTCGATCCCATATTTCTGGGCAGCACTCTGGAGGAAATCAAAAACCTCCTTGTTCGTAATTAGAGATTTCTGCATCCTCTTTTGTTTTAGTCCTAATTCCAATTTAGAAAAAAAGAAATATCATACCTCCAGGTCCTTTAAAGCGCCCTCGGAAGCCTGAATCAAGTGGTCGCAATGAATGCTGGTAGGCACCGCACACTCAGAAAGGCCTGCACTCATGAACTGCAGCCTGGCATCCCAGTCAACGCGCTTGTATAATCAGGGGGAAGAGATATCTTACAATGCCATTCTATGTTGACTGTGAGATACAGTGAACCTTAGCCTCATGAAAAGAACTCACTGGGCAGAAGCATCTTGCATGGCTACACGCTGAGGTTGTAATTGCAGGTAGATCTCGCCTCTTATCCTCTCCCCTCTGGAGAGGTTTCCCTCTGGGTTTATTACATGGCTGTAAAGTATCTTCTCTGCAAGGACCAGGGGTCGATCAAGGATCTTGCGTACACGTTCCAATTTGTGTATTAAAGCAGTATACGGGGGAATCAGAGATGAGCAGTCCCTTTCAAACGTAGAAGTATGAGTAGCAAGAGACCGTTTCAGCAATCTCGAACTGCACCACAAACGTGATCCCCAATGCATGTATAGTTCGTGTAGACCGAAATTTTGTAGGATTTCGGATCATTCTTTGCCGCTCGTGATGTGGTTTCTTTTTTGACTGAGGATTTCTATTCCACACCAAGTGCTAAGACGCGAGGGCCTAAACGGGGCCTAATATCAGGAGTATATACAGAAGGCATGTTCCCAAAGGAGGAAGGTGTGGGCGAAGTTTTACTAGTAGATAGGTGGAGTAGCGGTATCATTAAAATGTAAGCCCAGGCGTCTCGGAGTCTAGTAGTCGACTGAAGGAGGAAATAATCTAATGAAGTTCTTTAGGTGCCACTCCACAAATATGTACCATGTTAGTGGGACAAGCTAGGCTAGTGGCCGTTCGGTAGTCAAAGTTCAGTCCCAATATGCCATCAGTGCGAGTGCGGCTGCCCCTTCGAATAAGTATGTCCAAAAATGTTGTGAAGACAGTGATTGACATAATTAGAAAAAAGAGAATGGAATTAATCATTGTGCTGGAATGGGTGCTGCTGCGGGGGACTCGTCCTCAAGTCGTAACTTTCTAGTGGTCTGTCATCAATGTCAGATAGGGGGGACCTAATCCTGACTCAGTTTAGGCATTAGATCTACTCATGACTTGGTTATTAACATCGACGATGCCAGAGATAGTGCAACGCTCGATATTCAAACGCCAGTTCCTTGCTCAATGCAATTGTGTTAACCGGTTAAATTTACACGGGAAGAGAATGACTTCTGGCGGGTACAGGTACAAACCATTGTGGCTATCAAACTTACGAAATAATATATCTTCATGGTCTTCATGAGTACCTAGTAATCGATGATGTTGGTTATAGTCTTACCTCGTACATCACCTAATATGGTAGACGGCTGGGGTTAAGTGGACAAAGCTATATATGCGAGCTCTTCATACTACCAGGTAAAGCGAGTTGGAATGATGATGGAAAATGAAGATGGTTAAATCCTCGGAGAGTGCGATGTCATATCTTGTACGATGGAGTAAGAGGGCAGTCCAATAAAACCCTTTGATGACATTAATGACGACGATAGTGCAAGAGCCAGCGAATTAACAGTGGCTGTTGTAGGATGTGCAAGAACCGTGATCAAGATAGGTCCGACCGCCTTTCATGCGGGATTTCACATATTTGTTCTAAGATTCCACTTGTCTATAGACTCGGCCTAGCGACTGCAATACGATGTCACCAACGATGGCATTCCTCCTATCAAGTCGGAGCATGAATGAGTGCCCTCTGAGCATTTGCCCCTGCTAGCCAAGAGACTAGATTGCATACTTAATCATCTTTATTACTCCGCTCAAGTGCCCTTACTCAGGTCCCTACTATTTGTTCTCGTACGGGTAGCAGGCGTAACCAAACATCCCTCATGTGGACACCCTAGAGAGTAGATACACTGTTCATACACTGTTACTAGGTTGTAATTGTTGACAACTCCCCTTTCTGCGATAATGACCCTATCAATCTTGGTTCCTTGGTTCAAATATATTATGTGGATTACTTCAGTGATAATTTATGTGAACAACATTGAGACTGAGCTACTCAGAAGTCTGCGGCCACCTACTCTGTTTACTAAACCAAGGGCCGAGGTTAACTGTAAGAGACAGGCAGACGGTCTGCAGAAGTAATTCAGCTTCGAGCTCCGAGGGTTTACAATGCTGCATCTCCAATTTGCCACAGTTTGCCGATAGCTTCAACTAGGCGAATTTCTGTGGGTTTCCGACTGGGGAGAAAGTCCACGGCGTTCCTTCTCGGTCCATCGATTGACGGAAACACGAGTACTATAACGCCACATGGATCACTTACAAGTATAAGGACTAGGAAGCTGTTATAATGTTCCGAGGTAACTTCATCGCTGAAGCATCCGAATGATTCCGAATGAGATAAAAATAAGCTGAGATCACTGCGAAATGAATCCCAGATCGGCCTCGGAAAAACAGCTCACTGGCATAGCAATCTATCGTGAATATACACTCCCGTACATCACAACATTTCACCACAACGGTCGAACGCTCTCGCCCTTCCAACCATTGGCCCTAGCATCCCAGTACTCACCGGTATATACCCATTCATTCCCAACCTGCTTGAACCACCGTGGTCGTCTATCTTGACCTTGTTTACGTCTTTCACGTTGCATCTCTTCAATTCTATTTTTCCCTCCTTCCGCTCCATCCACATCGCCTCTCTCCAGGGCCTGGACATCAGGCCTATACCTGGAATCTGTTGGAGGTAGTCTCCCAACCATATCGGGGGTTATCTCGTTGAGGGTGATCCCAAACGCTGTGAAACCGTAAAAGTCTTGTGTCTCTTTCGGGAACGGATTGATCCGCCATAAAACGCGGAAATGCGACGAGTCGAATGTTTGGGATATCTGGTCATCCCATTTCCCTTCCAAACGGCTGACGACATCACCACTCGGTGAATATATATCTCCCGAAACCACGTTGGACGGTCCCCAATAACCATTTTGTTTAAATTCCACCACGCACCGGTAGTTATTGGTGTGATTTTCGATAACCATCTCACCGCAATGTTCAAAGTACTTGGTACCAACTATAAGATTGCGCATGAAGGAAGATGGTCTTGTCCTTAGTCTTGCTTAAGTATGGGTTCTGAAAAGATTATTAATTATGTTGCGCACCAGGTGAAATGATCGCCGCCAATTCTCAATCGGGTCATACCCTGAGGAACAATCTCGAGGCTTTTACCTAGTTCAAGCGTCATGAATTCATTAGTAATTTAATATCAGTGTATCACACCCCAAAATTTAGTCTTTCCTGCAGAAGTTGCTGAAAGCTCCCATTCGTCCCCTTCAGCATGATACGCTAATTCTACTGGATGATGGCGAACTTTTTCGGCAATAAATTTCATCCTGGTATCCTCGAACGTTTCAGCCAGCATCGGATTACTTTAAATCATCATCAATGAAGCCCACTGGGTTCTGAAACGAATATCACTTACAATCCTTTTTTCCCCGACCGATGTCGGGTGTGAGCATATCCAGAGATAGCGAATGCTGCAACAAGCGAAAGCCGGTCAACAGGGTTACTAGTACGGACGGCTTCATCTAAAAGATTATGGTATTCTACCTCTTCGGCCAATCGCTCAAGAAGAGTAAGTGGTTCATTGAATGTGACTGGAAGCGTGATGGTGGATAGGTCCTACGAAATCCTGAATATCTATCAGGAAGCTACATGGAAGATGAGCCTACCTTGCCAACATTTTGCTTGAGCACTGCAAATAGACTGCCCTCGTCACCCAGTATCCGACAAGGTAGTTGGCTTCGCCTGATAGACGTTTGAGTATTATGTTTCAGGAGGTCCCGCGGAGCGAGTTGGTCCTCGTCTAAATCAGTCTCATCGCCTGAACGATCGGGTTGCTCCAAGCTTTTCTGACTGCCAATTGTTGATACTCGGCTTATCTGCCCCGGTTGTTCTGGGGCGTCCATTACAAACTCTTCTAGGCCATCGCTCATGACATCGGCAGCATCATGCCATTCGTGGGTACTATCGCTGATGGTCGTTGCCATTGAGTGTCGTTCTGACAGTTCTAGCTGTCCAAGCTCATCACGAACAGGTTCCTCTAAAGTCGGTGGGAGGGAAGAATGGTAAACACTGGGAGGCTCAACAGTGACACGGGTTTGTAGCGACTTCAGAAATGTTGCATTCTGTGTTTTGAGTTGCTCGAGTAACCTGAGCACCTGTTGAGCGGGAGGAGGAAGTTCTAGCGGAGGGACGTCAGTACCCGGTTGATGGAATGAACCTAAAGATCATGTTAAAGACCTAAAGCAGCGGAAATGTTGAAAGTAGCATACACTTTTTGAATATGTTGAGGACAACATCTCTTGAATGTTCCTTCTGCCTATCCTTCTCTTGTTTCTTGGTTTGACTGAGGTGTCTCTGAGTTGGGAGCTCTTGTAAAAGTACGAGTATCGCCTCTTCGAGCTGTTCAATCAACTTTTCGGAGTGGGCCTGGCACTTGATGTCATGGATGAACACTTACAGGAATCATGCTCTCAATAAGACACTCTGACTTGGGCATACTCATACTCGCTTGCCTTCGAGAACTGAGCGACGCTTTCGCCTCGTTTCCGGAGACGATGAATTTCCTGTAATGTGCCCGATCAATGTTCTCATAAGGATAAATGTCGATCTAGAAACTGACCTGAGGGCCACCATCCACATATTGAAATCTTCAATGCAAAGACATTTGATATGGAACGTCGCGGTGTTGGAGTCGATGTGGATATCCTTCCGCCCAGGAGCGGTAGATATGGCTGCATGTTGCAAGGAGATCTGGTCTCGGACTGGCTGATTAGGCCCAAAGGAATATTGAAGGAGTCCTGCTCGGTAAAGGACAAAATACCGCCGAGCAAATCCTAGGAAATGTGTCAGTCGTGTACAATTCAACTGGAACAGATGTACAGACCTTGCATCTTCTTTCTCCGCTTCTTCAAAACCCATCCCTCGCAAACGACGGATGAATCTTGCTTCATAACAAACCGGGAACAAAACGGGGTGGCGCCGCCGAACAAACAAAATGCCTCGGAACTGAGAATGAATTATGGAATTCAGACAAAGTATTCAGACAACTGCCCGCCGATCAAGATATGACGACTCTAGCTCGGCCCTGGTAAGAAATCCCTAAATCCCACGGTCACCGCTTTGACATCCACCGACCCCTGGTAGAGCTCGTATCAATTACACCGAGGTCCGCGTCTCGGAAATCGATCATTGATGATTAAGCTGATCATGATAGATGCCTATAAACCGGGCCGCAGTAATCTCTCCCCGTTCTTCCTTCTAATCATCACCCTCATCTTCTACAACTATGGCTACGTGAGCACTCATCTTAATGACTCCACCCTTGTTGATCATCTTTGTCTAGTGGCGACATTGGTTTGATTGGCCTGGCCGTTATGGTGAGTCCAATGATCCTGCAATTTTCCTTGTACCGAAAACGTCGCAGGGTCAAAATTTGATCCTCAACATGAACGATAAAGGTTTCAATGTTGTAGCATATAACCGTACTACTAAAAAGGTCGATCATTTTCTTGAGAACGAGGCCAAGGGTAGTCGCACCACCAACGCTGCAGAGACTGATCTAACTTCATGCAACAAGGGACCAATATTCAGGGTGCTCACTCCATCGAAGAACTTACATCCAAGCTCAAGCGTCCTCGCAAAATTATCATACTTGTTAAGGCTGGATCTGCCGTCGATGACTTCATCACTCAATTAACTCCCTATCTCGAGCCAGGTGACATTGTCATCGATGGCGGCAATTCTCACTACCCCGATTCCATTCGCCGCACAAAGGAATGTGAAACCAAAGGCATCCTTTTCGTTGGGACTGGTGTCTCCGGTGGTGAGGAGGGTGCACGTCACGGCCCTTCTCTCATGCCAGGTGGTAATCCGGCGGCTTGGCCAGAAATAAAATCTATCTTCCAAAAAACTGCCGCACAGGTCAATGGTGAGCCTTGTTGCGACTGGGTAGGTGAATCTGGCTCCGGTCATTATGTCAAGATGGTTCATAACGGTCAGTAATTTGCTTCACATCTCGACTTCACTGATGCGGTTTACTCAAGGTATCGAATATGGTGACATGCAACTCATCGCCGAAGCTTATGATATCTTGAAGCGTGGTTTGGGTCTTCCTGAAGACGAAATTTCGGCTATCTTCACTTCATGGAACAAGGGTGTTCTTGATTCATTCCTGATCGAGATTACTGCCGAGATCCTCAAGTTCAAGGACGATGACGGTGAACCTGTTTTGAGCAAAATTTTAGATAAAGCTGGTCAGAAAGGAACCGGTAAATGGACCGCCATAAACGCATTGGACGCCGGAGTTCCAGGTATGTCTTGGTCATTTAACGCATTCAATTGAGCCTTACAAATATAGTCACTTTGATTGGTGAGGCTGTCTTCGCTCGTTGCCTTTCCGCTATCAAGGATGAGCGCACTCGTGCTAGCAAGGTCATCGCCGGTCCTGTCAAAGAACCGTTTAAAGGCGATAAAAAGCAATTTATTGACGATCTAGAACAAGCACTCTACGGTGCCAAGATCATATCTTACACTCAAGGCTTCATGCTATTGCGTGAGGCTGCTAAGGAGGCAAGTTCTGAATACTGTCGATGTATACATTACAATGATAGTTCGTCCCATAGTTTCATTGGAACTTGAATTATGCTGGTATTGCCTCAATGTGGCGAGGTGGCTGCATCATTAAGGTGAGGAAGCTGAGGAGCTCACATTCTTATTATTCTGATCAAAGGACAATAGAGCGTGTTTCTTGGCGATATCACTGCGGCCTACCAACAAAACCCTAACTTAGAGTCCCTCTTCTTTCATGATTTCTTCCGGAGTGGTAAGGCTATTGGTTGATAAGCGACATTCAGCTGACGATCGATGTATTCTAGCTCTTCACAATGCTCAGGCAGGTTGGAGGCGAATCACTGCTCAGGCAGTTCTATGGGGCATTCCCATTCCTGCCTTCAGCACTGCCCTCGCCTTCTTCGACGGCTACAGAAGTGAAATCCTTCCTGCCAACCTCCTTCAGGCTCAAGTGAGTTTCTCCAACTCGGTTACTGATGATACACTCACTATTGACAGCGTGATTACTTCGGTGCTCACACATTCCGAGTTCTTCCTGGCAAGGAAAATGAAAGGTTCAGATCTGGAGAAGACATCCGTATGTACTCTAGTCCGTTCACAAGATTTGGGTAATCTCACACGTTCGCAGACGTCAATTGGACGGGTCGCGGCGGTAATGTCTCTGCTTCGACCTACAACACATGAGTACATACTACTAGGGACATCTTGATTTACATAGAATTGTTTACCTTACATTGGAAAACATGTCTCATCCTCGATCAATTGCCGAAGAGAGTCATCCAATTAATCAATTTTAAATTTCTCGGTTTCCCGATTGAGAGTGTAATGCGCTTAGCCGGCAAGTTTTTGTTGCTGCTACCATGTGTGGCATCTGTGTTAGTTTGTGCAACTCTCAAGACCTTCTAGCTAGCGGGAACTCCGAACTGTCAGAGGCGCTGCAGGTCCTACATTCGAATAACGCGGCCCGTGGTACGCTTGAACTTGCAAGTTTATACCGTGGATCCCAATCGCAAGGATACAATAGGTCCCGACACTCAGAATGTGTTTCGTATAATCACTCAAAGGCCAGGCCTTGGCCAGCAGGAGTTAGTCCTGGATTGCTTCGCCTCTGAGCTCCAATTACGTGGAAATACAGCCGTTTCTCAACCACATTTCGTCAACGGAGCCATATTGTGCTGGAATGGAGAGGTGACACTCTTTCTTTTATGAATTTTCATGTCTGATTTCCAGACAGGTGTTTAACGGGCTCAGGGTCTGTGTTATTATTCTGATGATCTTGTAACTCACGATTAACCTTCAGCAGGTGTACGAAGACGAGAATGATGGAGTCAAATTACTGCAGGAGCTACACAAAGCTGAATCTGATGACCAAGTCATGATGGTTCTGGGGAGCCTTGAAGGACCGTACGTAGTACTCACAGAGATGAGGAATTAGCCCCTTTTCACTTATACGGTGAACTACAGATATGCCTTTGTATTTTATCATGTAGGGCTGTCAAGTACAGATAAGATCATGCATCTGATGACCTGGTCAAGGCAGGTTCTCAGTCCCTTTATTTCGGTCGCGATCCGCTCGGTCGAAGATCTCTTCTAGTGCACTGGCCAACGCTCTCCCAACCTTATTTTGTCCTCTCTTCAATATCTGATGGAGCAGATAGCCAAATGTTCTCCTTTGAAGAGCTTGAGACGGGATCTCTGTTTCGACTGTGGCTGTCAGATATCATCAAGTCAGATACGGTCAGTAAGCTTCTGATCTGTTGCTCATGCTGATAGAACAACAGCTCGCATTCGGATTTGAGGAACGCCTTCTCAGAATTTCAAGAGCGTCGGCGCGACACCGTGGTTTGCCATATGTAAACCTCGTCTGCATCACTCATTGAAAAACGTAGCTCATGCAAGTTCTCGAGGTCGCACCTGCTCAAGTTAACCGGACGGTTCCCGAAGATGATATACCGGAAATGGCGCTTCCCAATGTGGTCTCTGACAACCTTCAAGTTGCCGTGGATCGGCTCATATCTGAACTCGATAAAAGTGTTTGCCTTCAGGTCCAATCCATTCCTCAACGGAGGTAGGTGTTGTTAGTTTTCGGTTTTTCTATAACGTCTTATTATGATAAAAGTTCTGGAAAAGCAAGAATAGCAATTTTATTCAGTGGTGGTATCGACTCAACCGCCTTATGCTATTTCGCTGATAGGTACTCTAGTTTTTTGTTTCTTCCGTTATCTAATTGCTATAATAGGCATATCCCAAAGGACGAACCCATCGATCTACTCAATGTCGCTTTTGAAAATCCGCGTAAAATTAAAGTACAGCTAGAAGGCAATCCTGACGCGCTTTCTAAACATCTCAAACGCGAGCGCAGAAAGTTTGAGCAGAACGGCTGTGCACAGCAATATGATACCCCATATCTGGTTCCTGATCGTATTGGGGGGCTGGAAGAGTTAGAGGAGCTCCAGAAAGTATGTCCTGGGAGAATTTGGAATTTTGTGGGTTGCAATGTTCCAGTGAGCGATCAACTAAGTGATTAGTCGGATAGATCGAGATTAACGTGCCATATGAGGTGAAGGCCGTGTAGCTCTACAGATCTTGCCCGAGTTGATTCATCATGGACCAGGAAACCCAGAAAGCTAAACCCATAGTCGAATCCATCATGTATCCGAGTCGGACAGTCATGGACTTTGTGAGTGAATACAATCTCTCTTCAAGACCAGTGTTGAATTTTCAGAGTTTGGCCCTGGCGCTGTGGTTCGCATCGAGAGGTGTCGGGACTATTAAGGCACCAAGGAAGACGGAGGCAATCCCTTATGCGAGTACGGCTCGCGTGCTACTGAACGGATTGGGTTCTGATGAGCTACTCGGTGGGTATGGCAGGCATAGATCTGCCTTCAAGTCGGGAGGTTGGACTGCAGTAATTGAGGAAGTATGTTGGTAAATCTTGACCCAGACCTTGTTGAATGACTCTCCGCAGTTACAGCTTGAGATTGATCGCATACCATTAAGAAACCTCGGAAGGGATGATCGTATCACATCCTCGCATGGTAAGGAGACACGGCATCCCTTCCTCTCTCTCGACGTCGTATCATTCCTGGCGGAGCTTCCAATACACCACAAGATGGATCCACGATTGAGGGTTGGCTTAGGGGATAAAATGCTGTTGAGATTGGCCATGGATAAAGTTGGCCTCAAGCTAGCGAGTACTCGAAAGAAACGGGCGATGCAATTTGGTAGTCATTCTGCAAGAATGGAGGGGGAGCGCCGAGGGGATGTACCGCTAGATTAGACTATTATGTAATATGTTTGAAGGACGCGTGTTGCTTTGTTTGGTCAAAAACCATTGTGCTTTGAACCGGCCATGGCGCTCCCAGCCAATGCTAGTAGATTTATAGGTGTGTTTTACTCTTTCATTTGGGATTTGCCTTGAAAAAGTGTCTAGTGCCTCTCGGCATTGCTGCCTTGTTACAAGCCAGTATTTATGATGTTCCTGGAGGTTACCGTGCAGTTATGTTTGATAGGTTTTCCGGTGTGAAAGACAAGGTAGAACTCTGAAGGATTAATATTCGTAAATCACGTTCTCACAAGAAACGGTAGGCTTCAGGTGAAGGCACGCATTTCCTTGTTCCCTGGCTACAACGTGCTATTCTCTACGATTGCCGCATCAAACCTCGAGTGAGTGGCAAACCTCGTGAGATTTTTGCCTCGCTCAAAAACATATTCTAGAATATCTCTACTACCACTGGTTCTAAAGACCTACAGATGGTTTCTATCACACTACGTGTGCTATCCAAACCCGACGTTAAGCATCTTCCCAGAATTTATCAGAGCCTCGGCATGGACTATGATGAGAGGGTGCTTCCTTCTATTGGAAATGAGGTGTTGAAGAGCATAGTTGCCCAGTTCGATGCAGCAGAGCTTATTACACAGCGTGAAGTGGTGGGTCTCTATATAATATATCTTTTCCTTCTTTCATACTTGGTGACTCGATAGGTTTCTTCTCGCATTCAGGCCGATCTGCTCCAACGTGCTGGCGAGTTTAATATAAAGCTGGAGGATGTTTCAATCACACATCTCACCTTCGGCAAAGTACATATTGCAGTTTTTCCCCCTCCACAAGGCTGAATGTTTGTGCCCAGGAATTTACTCAAGCTGTTGAAGCAAAACAGATTGCACAACAAGGTGATTATATTCACTTTGTGTAGAATGAATTCCGACTAATGACTTCAGACGCTGAGCGTGCTAAATTCATCGTTGAGAAGGTAGGTTTCGAAGATTGGAGCCAGGGTCTTGGTCTGATAAAGTTGAACAGGCTGAACAAGAAAGGCAGGCAGCTGTCATTCGTGCAGAGGGAGAAGCTGAGGCTGCAGCCACAATTTCGCGCGCACTTGATAAAGCGGGAGATGCTTTTGTTGCGCTCAGGAAAATTGAGGCCAGCAAGGCAATTGTACAGTCACTATCGGGTAACCCAAATGTGACGTACATTCCTAGTAGCAATGGGAATGTGTTATTGAATGTGCCCACAAACAAGTAGAGAATGTATTTAGGCAGCGTTGTAGCATCCATAAATTACTTTTGGAATTATTTTTGGAGTGTGGAAAAGTCAAGATGATCAGGTAACTCCCACGGTAGTTAGGCCGTACTTTGCTCTTGACTGTCATCGTCTGTCTCTCGGTGTCTTCTCTTTTTCTTTTTCCTCTCTCCTCTCGTCTAATTCCTCTCGTCTGACGGACTTCTCTATCCTATACTGTCTGCTGTTTGCCTGTCTTTCGTGCGTAGCGTTCTCTGTTCTCACCACACCCTTTCATACTGTCTCAGGTCTCATTTTTTGATCTTTAAATCATGAATCCAATGGGTATGGCAGGAGGTTCTGCGGAGGCCCCGGTATGTTATAGCAGCTACATACTTGGCAATGGCCGACCTTGGCTAATTACACGTCATCTCATTGATCTTCTGATTCTTAGCGACGGGCCCATCTCTATGTTGGAAATTTGAGTCCCCGTGTTACGGAGTATATGCTGACAGAAATTTTCGCTGTTGCTGGTCCTGTCCAACATGTCAAAATCATCCCAGACCGTAATTACCAACATGGCGGTCTCAACTATGGTTTCGTGGAATATATGGACATGCGTTCTGCTGAGACCGCATTGCAGACTCTCAACGGCCGCAAAATTTTTGATACCGAAATCCGGGTTAACTGGGCTTATCAAGGCCAACAAAATAAGGAGGATACATCTGGTCACTACCATGTCTTCGTCGGTGATCTCAGTCCTGAGGTCAATGACGAAGTGCTTGCCAAGGCATTCAGTGCCTTTGGAACACTGTCTGATGCTAGGGTCATGTGGGACATGAATTCTGGCAAGTCTCGTGGTTATGGTTTCCTTGCCTTCCGCGATAAGACCGACGCCGAGCAGGCCATAGCAACCATGAACGGTGAATGGCTAGGATCTCGTGCCATTCGTGTCAACTGGGCCAATCAAAAAACACAAGGTGGTGGCACTACAGCTGCTATACCATCCCCTCGTCCCGCTACCAATACCGGTGGAGCACCGGCTCCCATCAACTTCCAGGGTGGTCCGCTTTCTTATGAATCCGTTGTCCAACAAACCCCTGCTTATAACACCACGGTTTATGTTGGCAACCTTGTGCCCTATTGTACCCAGGCAGATTTAATTCCATTATTCCAGTCCATCGGATACCTTTCGGAAATTCGCATGCAGGCGGACCGTGGTTTTGCATTCGTCAAGCTGGACACTCATGAACACGCCGCAATGGCTATCGTTCAGCTGCAAGGTCAAATGGTGCACGGAAGGCCCATAAAATGTAGCTGGGGCAAGGATCGTGCTGATGGTACTAGCACAGCACAACCGGCCACAATGAGCCCCAGCACCACTGCATCTCCTTATGGTAATATGGTGGGTAGTGACCCTCTTTGCAGTCATACTTACTCACTTCAATTTTTCAATCAGCCTATGTACGGAATGCCCCAACCTAATACTTACGGCCAATACGGTTTCGGGGCCTATCCAGGATTCCCGGGTCAAGCTGCAGGACAACCTGGCGCACCTGGCGCTACCTCCCCTGGTATGCCACAGCCTGCGACCGGCGGGACGGCTTTGGGATTGACTGGTGCTCCTCAGCAAGGTGTTCCTGATCCCAATACACCCGCTGGTCAAGCTGGCCAGGCTCAGTGGAACAGTGCTGATCCCAACTCCTACTATAATTTCTGGGGCGGTGTGTAATTTGTCGCATAGATATCTCACAAACTGATCTAGCACGCAGGTTATTACGGTCAACAACCAGCAGCTAATCAGGGTGCTACTGATACTCCAATGCCTGGTCAAGTGTAAATATCGTTTTGCTGAGTTTCTACCCTCCCGTCATTCCTTTATGTCTGGTTTGCTTGTGCTGCGCATTGATATGTGATTGACCTCTGTTTGGTTCTTCAACGTAAACAAACGATTGTGCTCTGTAGGAGTTTGCATTGCTTTCCCCTCAAATTGTTTGTTTGTTCCTGACCCTTTATGTATTTCGTCAGATGTTACCCTGAATACACCTGATCAGTAGTTGTCATGTGCTCAATAACTAATTTCTTGCTGATTAAAACATTCATAAGATAAGCGCTATTAGTGGGTATACAAGCGATTGCGATAATGATCCCAGAGGACAAATAACAGGAAAACTAGATAATCAAACATCTACAATTAGCCATTCGGAGTCAGATTCATCATCTTCGATGTTGGAGACAGAGTCCCATCCAGAGCTCCCGTCCCCTGATGGTTGGTCTTGAGCTCCCCTTTCCCCGAATTCGAGAGAGATGTATCAGAGCCATTTGTGCCATTCTTTGGATTAGTCTGATGACGAGACCGCATGTCCTCATAGAACGCATTTGCTTCATTCATCTTGTTGGCTTCCACTTGTTTTGCATCTAACCACCGCTGAAGAAGCTTAGCATTGTCTTTCTGGAGATTTTGATTGCGTTCTTCTATCTGCCCAAGCTCGAGCTGAAGGGTACTGATCTCATCGTGCAAAATCTATGGCCCCATAAGCGAGAGAGTCAGGGACTCGAAATGTCGGAGACTACAAACCTGGACAGTTCTGTCTTTCTCTTGCATTACTTCTGCATGTTGATCAACTCTTCGTTTTAGTGCTGCGAGCTCATCCTTGGCCCTTCGGAGACTCTCAGTGTCTATTCGCGCGAGTTCCTCTTTCTCCCGTAGCGTCTCATTCATGGCGAGTAAGCGTTGGGCATTCTGGCCCTGTGTTTTGTATACAGTCGCCAGTTCATCGCGTAAAGAGGATATCTGCGATTCTAGGGAGGCGAGATACGCTGCACGGACAGGGTTCCTGGTCACTGGGTGAATGGTCAAGTCAAATCGATGAGACAGACAACGCACTCTTCTAATACTGTGGTGGATGTTGCAGAGCTGTTGGAACTGGGCTTTACTGAGTTGACTGCTCGAAGTAGAGTTGCATTGCGTTCCTTGAGGAGTTTGGTCTGTTGGGCAAGACGGCGATCTAAAGATGGGGTAAGCTCGGGTGATTTGGAGAAATGATATACAGACACTGTTCAATGACAGAGGAGAAAGAGGATTCCTGTGCATCGCGACTTATAAGACGTAGACGGAGGAGTTCTTGCCATGAAGGTTCGGCCATCGTGGTGCCAGAGCTTGATCGACGGTAAACCAGACTGCCTGCTTTGGGCGGAGTTTGAACTTCCCAATCTGGATCTGACGGCCGTCCTCCTATCTCAGTCCTTGCTCTCTTTCTTCGTCATTTATCATGGGTCGTGTACTTCTCAAGGTGTGCTATATTATTCTACAGCCTATGTATCATGGCTGACTTACATTAGGTCATTATTCTGGGTGACAGCGGGTCCGTCGTTTAAGGCTACTTCTACCTGGATCTCATGCTGGCATGTCTTAGCGTTGGGAAGACCTCCCTTATGAACCAATATGTGAACAAACGTTTTAGTAATCAGTACAAAGCTACCATTGGGGCAGACTTGTATGTTCCACCTTCTGACGTCAAAATTGGCTAATTCACCCACATAGCCTTACGAAGGAGGTCATCGTAGACGATAGATTAGTCACCATGCAGGTGCGCTCGTTCAAATGCGAATGCTAACTCTTATTAGAGCTGACCCATCATTAGCTCTGGGATACTGCTGGTCAGGAGCGATTCCAATCTCTCGGCGTTGCCTTTTACCGTGGCGCAGACTGCTGTGTGCTGGTGTATGATGTCAACAGCGCCAAGTCCTTTGAGACTCTCGACAGCTGGCGGGACGAATTTCTTATCCAGGCAAGTCCTCATGATCCGGAGAATTTTCCTTTTGTGGTGTTAGGAAATAAGATAGACGTCGAGGAAGGCAAACGTCAGGTCCGTGTTGTTGTCTCGTGTCTTCGAGTTTTGTTTCTCAAATTTCTGGCCATGTAGGTGACCCAGAAGCGTGCAATGACCTGGTGCCAGTCAAAAGGCAATATCCCCTATTTTGAAACGTCGGCCAAGGAGGCCATCAATGTGGAACAAGCATTCCAGACTGTGGCAAAGAACGCATTACAACAAGAAGCGGATGAACAGCTGTGAGTAGCACTCGAATACTGGCTGTGGTAGCGCTGACACGTGGTCCAGATATGTTGACTACCCTGACCCAATTCAGCTGGATTCAGAGAGTTCGCAAAGCTATGGGTGCAGCTGTTGATGCTCAGACCACTTCTGGACCATGGTAGCATTGCACTCGTGGACCTGCATTCGTGGACCCGCGTTCGTGGACCTCTGACTTAGTATACTTTGCATAATGCTTATCTTTGCTGGCCTTCACGATCTAATTTTACTGCCATCTAGCGTTACGACTTCTGCATCTGCTTGATTTTGTTTGTGCCATGCCTTTACTCGTTATTGTGTTTATACGATTGTCTTCTACAATACATACTCGTTTTTTCTTTGTCTGCTATATTGTCGGAAATCGGATGGAATCTAATTCAATTCTCACAGCGTCTAGCAGGCGCCGGAATAGAAACGCGTTATCATGAGACCGAATTGGAAATCTACGACATTCGGTCTTGGGTGCTTCACTACCTCGCATTAATTTACTTGCTACTCCCTCAGTTGTCACCATGGGTCGAGTGTGTTTGAAGGTGAACCTAGGCTCTCAATCATGTCGAAGTTAACAAATTTCTAGGTCATCATCCTCGGTGACAGCGGGTCAGTCCTTCACAACGAATGCTATGGTTGATGCGAAGCCATTTGAATTCTCTAGCGTCGGAAAGACGTCCCTCATGAATCAGTACGTCAACAGAAGATTCAACAACCAGTACAAGGCTACTATTGGTGCAGACTTGTGAGTCAGTCCCGAGTGCATTGACTCCAAGCAAAAGCTCAATATTTTCGTAGTCTCACAAAGGAAGTCGTAGTGGAAGATAAAATTGCAACCATGCAGGTATGCTGTTCGGACCCTCCACCACGCCTCAGATTGTTGATCCATTTGTTGAGCTATGGGACACAGCAGGTCAAGAACGTTTCCAGTCTCTCGGGGTCGCGTTCTACCGCGGTGCTGACTGTTGTGTTCTGGTGTACGACGTCAATAATGCGAAGTCATTCGATGCTCTGGATAGTTGGAGAGACGAATTTCTCATCCAAGCTGGCCCACACGATCCAGACAACTTCCCATTCATCCTTCTAGGAAATAAGATTGATGTGGAAGAGGGAAGGAGGCAGGCTCGTCTCTTAATTTATCTCTCCTATACCAACTAATTCATTCTTCCATCTTTCAGATATCTCAGAAACGTGCCATGGCATGGTGTCAATCCAAAGGGAATATACCCTACTTTGAAACCTCTGCGAAGGATGCCATCAATGTCGAGCAGGCTTTTATTACTGTTGCCAAGAATGCTCTAGAACGGGATGCCGAGCTCCCGTAAGTTTTTTGTTCCTCATATGACCTTGTCAGGAAATTGATGACCCTTTTTCTCAGAGCAGAAGAGTTCCAGGATAGTATACCACTTCGACCTGACACGCCACAGGCCAACAGACCATGTACCTGCTGAGTCCATAATTTGAGTATTATGTATACTTCCTCTGTCATGATGGATAGTGTTATACTTAGCCAGCATAACCATTTTGTACGCTTCATAAATATTCACTGTTGATGCGTACATCCGCCCAATGCAGTGTGAGAAGTTATAGCCTCCCATCAGCATCATCACTCATCATACCATCATACCTTTTGAGTCTTAATTTTTCATGGGGTCTAACAAAAAATCCAAGAAACGCAAGCGCTCCTCCCCTGTGGAAGAGGAGATTTTTGCAGTCGGTAACTTACGATTTTCGATCGTGCAAGCGACCAAACTGCTCACGTAACCACGTAGAACTCATCCTCAAAGCTCGTGTTGTCGAAGGTGCACTTGATAAGGCTCAAGATGAGCATTGGGTGAGTTTGTTTTGTTGCCACGCCCTAATACTGACTAGTAGTATGACTCTAGGAATACTATGTAAAGGTAAAAAAATCTGTTCGAAGTTGAGCCTCTTGGTGGCTGATTTGGTCAGTGGGCTGGTTATGACAGTGACGCAAATACGTGAGCCCTCTACTTGCTCTTACGCCCTGTCTGTCCTAACTGGACATCTAGATGGGAACCCGCAAGAAATTTCGCTCAATGTGAACGCCTTGTGGCAAGTTTCTGGGAGGATGTTGGTTGAGACAATGTTGACTATCCAGAGGGGACTGAAGTGAAACCTAGTGACACATGGATCAGTGGGTTTATATGTCTTTGTGTAAAACGGCGATCATGAGCACTGACCTCTTGTAAGACACGGAGAAGAGACTTTTCTGGCAGAATCTTACTCCAAAAGAAAGGCTAACATATCAACGCAAGGAAGCAGAACAACGTACCCAAGTAGGTTAACTTCCGAATATATCCAATTGACTCCAGTGACGGCTACAGACACAGCAATGCAAGGCCGCTGATAACGCTTATGTTGTCGAATCTTCTTCACCAGAACCACCCAAGCCTAAAAAGAAGAAGGTCAAGGTACCAGATGCTTTCCATTCTTCTTACATCATTGATATTAATGTTCCATTGTAGAAGCTTCGCTTCAACGAGGACGAGTCTGACGATAGCGACGTACCGTTGATCAAACAAGATACATCGAAGTTCAAAACAAAATACCATGAAGGGTCGAACAATGATAAGGTCAGTTATTTGTTGTCCCCTTCTTGACGATGCGACTCATCGCTACTGATTCAGCGCAATAAACGAGAAGAAAAGGCTCGCAAATTTGAAAGACCTATTGAGCCACTAACGGAACTACCTGCTGAACGGTCTGATAAAGTACGCTGTATAATCCCCTATCATCCAGATTATTCAGACGGGTCTCCTAGGGCAAACAGAAACTAGTGGAAGAAATTCGCCCTGATTCACCCTCGTCCTTATTTTCGGCCGACTCAGACGAGTCAGATGAGGTTCTAGTCCTGTCCACTCAGCCCAAGTCTTCACCTCAAAAGTCCAAAGCCTCAAAGGGTCTCAAGTCAGTTGCCAATAAGAGTGGGAGTTCTAAATCCAGTCCTACAGTTTTATCTGAAACTCCGCCCACTAAATTGATGTCCTTACCCTCCGCCCCTATTCTCTTGACTGGCATTTCCACGAAACAGAGAATTGCAGCAGGGGCATCGACCCTGTACAATCCCAAGGACATGAAGGCGATGACTATGGTACCGCAAAGAACCAACCCAAACCAAGCATCATCGTCCAACCTTTCTAATAACAAATTTAGGAAAGATTCAGGATTGACTGCCATTCCTTACGAATCAACAGTTGGGTCGTCTATGACAAGACCACTACAGCTCACTTCGAATCCCCTCAATATTCAGGTACAGTCGCCTGTAAATAGGTCATTCCAAACCGATCCCCCGGTACCGCCCTCCTCTACATCACTAAGAGCATCTCAGTAGGTCTGCATGTCCTGACTGCCTCATTGTATCTCCACCTGTTCTTCCAGGTCTCTCAATGTTCATGAAGCTGATAAATTTTTAGCCTCAATGGCACCGTCACTGCCTGGGTATGTGCCATACTTGACCTGGAATTGGTTTTCTGATGTTCACTAGGTTTGCTGGCCCAGTCAAGTTGGTTCATAGTTGGTTCAACTTTGATTATCACCTTTTTGACATCCATTTTGAGGTCGCAGCCTGAGGCTGCATTTGAACCTAAGCCTCCACCAGGTCTTGTCCCTTCTCTAAAGTCTTCCGATCTGCCAAAGTAAGTGCGAGGTAAATTTTTAGGAATTTCGTTTGCTGACTGGTGGATAGGATCCAAAAGAGATGGAAATGGGAAAACCAGCTATTCATTATTAAAGAAGATGGTGAAGAAGAATTAGTTGGTTCAGTAATTTGCTCGAACGTCACGTCTCCGAAAATTCGGGGCATGCGGATACCTGTGACATTTGATGCCATGCGTCGATTGGATTTCACTTCATTCCACGAATTATCAGATGCTTTGATCTTTCTAGAGGCTTGTAAAACTCCAGATCAATTTGCTACATTGGCGGGTCAAGACATCGAATCGCAACTGCAGGTTAAGATCATCGCAAGCTACATGGCCAAGTATGAGCAGGTATCTTCCATATCTTTTCTCAAGCTGATCCTCGAGCACTGACTCCTCAGTAGGTAACTCTTGTGCCGGTCTGGTACGAGAACAACGTCGTTGGACATCTCCTGGTCTTTCCCCCCGCTCTCAATGATCTGGTTCGTCAGCTTGAGGTCCCTGACGAAACTGTAAACCAGGCAGCAGAAGGCCTGATTGTCTCTCTGCATGGATGGACTGTGAATCCGATGATGCAACAACAAGAGTGGCGGCTCCCACTCAGTGACATGATACCTGCAAATACGAGCCTCCCTCCGATCTTCGCGAAAGCACGTACTCAAGTTGGGCTATCAGGTTCAGTCGTCGACCGCAGTTCAGTGTTGCGCGCAAATACCCAATTCGCGCTTCGAACGGTTACTTTCCCACCAGATCTCTTTGACTGGCTCACATCCAGTTTCCGGTCATACGCAATTCACCATGAATATGATAGAAAGTCGGAACCAATTGAACTCAGAATGCTGAAGACAATCCTGCAAATTTGTCATGCTCAAGAGTGGGAACATCAAGGCTCCAACTACAGGAAAGAGTACAGGCTGCGAGTCGTATTCATCCATGTGGGATCCCTTCATAGTTTTTGCAGATCTCCCCTGACACAGAAGAGGGATTCCTTGGACATTCGATTCTACTCATATGGGACAGATGTACATGTTCCGAGGAGTATGTGGGGATTAAGAGAAATATATCCAATTGGTAAGCACATTCTAAAGGTCCAAATGCACTTACTTACCAACCACCGTAGGAGGTGTTGTCACCTTCTATCCGAGTGCATTCATGGATGACTACATCGGAGCCATTCGGTTGATACAGAAGATAAATGAACACCCTCTTTGGATGGCGTTTATCTCTCCAGCTTGCCTTGGATATCTTGTCAATATCGCATGTCCTGAAAGTCAGGATCCATTGGTAATTTGCGAACAACAAGGGTGTGTTAGAGTCTTTTCGTCTATACATCTGCACATGAAATCAACTTCCTATGAGCAGCCCAGAATATGTCTACCACAGACTCCTACAATTGATAGCAGACGGCGAAATAGCATTGATTTCTATTCCTTGCTACCCAACATCGAATGAGAGAGTCAAGATGTGGATTCGGAATCACTCCCATATCCTTAACCCGCTGAGCGCCCTTTCCATCGGCAATACTGCTTTCCATTCGGTATGTGCCAATGTCCCCCGGATCGACTGGGTCGCGATGGTGCAAAAGAACGTTAATGATGATATTGTGGCCGTCCAACGGCACCCTGCGATCCTGTACAAACACCGAAGATTCATTGTTGTGAAGGGTGTGAAGAAACCTGCTGTGACACCTACTTCGGTTTGTGATCCTGTTGACGTCTGCAGGTGCTTGTGCTGAAAACATTCATTCAGGTTGAGACTGCGACCCCCAGCCAGTTTGATTTCCAGGACGACTACTTCAAATAGAAAAACTAGATTTTCAATTGCGGTAATCTTTGCTGCTCTTCGTGCTTTATTTCCTTGTTTTTTTTCTCAAAGGTACCTTGTCATGTTAGGAAAATTTGGCTATATAGAATGGCTAAAATTCTCGGTGCGGAGAGAATTATGAGTCCAGTTGTATGTGATGTTAAACTTCCTTTACGAGGATCTTGAATAGAAATGACATACCTATGGTCATCGTCTCCTCGAAGAGACGTTAGACGTCGAAGAACGATTGTTGTATTGGCTATGGTCACATAGATGAGGTAGATATCATGGTGGCGGACAATCTTTATTCTCGGTAACCAGAACCATGAGACACTCTTCATTCATCCAATACATTATCCATCTTCGTGGCAAATATATTACAACAGACCTGCAGACGCTAGCAAATCACCAATGATTTGTTCTGTTTCTTCTGAAGAAGCCTTCTGGACCTAATGCAGTTAGTTAGTGGTGAATGAAAGGACAAGATACTGTACGGACTGTTTGAACTAGTGCCGTTTTTGAAGTCTCCTGCAACTCGCCACCCATGATCAGCTCATCAAGAATCTACATAGCAATATATCAAGGGGGTGTATACACTTCTTCAGCTGAGAATGAAACCTACATAATAGGCCGAGTCAAAGTTGAATATCCTGAGTTGTTTGTACAAACGATGTTTTCAGCCATCGACGCTGGTATGAGTGGGATATGCTCACAGATCCAATTCGCAGACCTGGCATGCATCAAGAACTCTGATCTCGGGCCGCACATGAAATACATACATTTCCAAACAATTTGTCTAAGACTTCCACATAACGATGTAAGATCTCGAGTGTTGTTAGTTCATTGTCTGTTGCGTCTATCTCCGCGATGAAGAATAACGACGCGTAACGCTTGTAAACAACCTTTAAACGCTGTCAGGATCGAGAAGCTGGTTCCATCTCACGCGATCGCGAATCACCTTTCTCCCTATACCCGTCGATCGGTTGTGAGCGGTTTCCCCTCAATTGAGGATCTGCATTGGTCACCTTTGTATTCTAGGAAATTACACATTTTAGGTTTACGATTCAAAACGAGTTGGGTGACGTCGTGGATAGTGGTGGTTTTTGTCTTGCTAGATAACGTTGTGTACCATTTTGCTAGTCGAACTTTTCCTAGCATGCATAGTCAAGACCGTAACGGGAATGATCAAGTGGCAAAAAGATAAAATGCCACCCGTACTAACCTTGCCGTGAAACCAACAGGATATAGTTGATCATGATCAAGATACCTTGGAATATACAAAGATGGTCGTATCGCTGGGTAAAAACAAGTTGGATGTTAGTACAAAACGGTGCATGGTGAGATACCGAAAACAACGACTACCAGTTTAAGGGTCGACGCATGAGATGCACATGAATCGCACAGCATCAACCACATCAGCTAATCATTTGTGATGAAGAACGTCCCTGTTTTCGACAACCTCACTGCCGATCTTATGAGTCTCAGACCATTGAAAAACCTCATTCGTTGTCATGTAAGATTTGGTACTTGAAGGAATCAAGGGAATTACTACAAAAAAGATATGATTATGAAATGTGGGTGAATCTGGAGAAATGGTAGATCAAGTGCAACGATGAGCCAGCAGTTAGGATTGAGAAGAAAAATCCGACAGCGTCAATAACCCCTCTTCCCTGACAAACGTCCTCGCGTAAGGCATCCACTTCCCCAATATTTCTGCGAAATTCACTTGCATCGTCTGGATCCTACCAGAAAACGGTGAATATGCACCAGGATCCGAACCTTTCATGTACGCTGTTGTACGTTTCTTCTTCGCCTCATCCAACAACCTCTTCAACCACGGTTCCGTCCTGGCGTTCGATACCCAAGTCGCCGTCAAAATCATCTCGAAATGCCTCTCAAGTTCTCCATATGTATACGCTACGTACCATAACCAACTCCTCGACAATCTCTCCTTTCTTAGCATGAGATTGTATACGAGGTATTCACGCCATAACGTCATTTCGTCTTTTGGCATGGCAAGGGACTCTAATTCTGGATCGAGAGGTTCGAGCCAAGATGGTAGTCGGCATGATGCCCACAGAGGTGCGTAGTACGCTTTTTCCCACTGAGTCAAAACAACAGACTTGATTGTCACTCCATCTTCTTCGAATATGACGAAGAATAAAGGCATGATCATGTATCTGTGAGCTAGGCGGAAGAGACTTTCTGAGAGGATGGTCTCTAGAATGAGTGTGCGTTCCGTAAATTTCTCTCGTTCCTTTTGACCCTTGAACGACTCTTTATTCCGTCCAGTAATGTGAGGCGGCAGGAAGTTTCCTCCGGAGAATTCGGACATATACTCTTGGAGAAGTGTATTGAGATTCTTAATACGAAGAGTGTCGTGAGATGAGAGTTCATATGTATTGTACTCCTGAAAGCGTTTGCGGAATGCCGCTATGTCGGGCTCACCATTGCGCTTGAATAAACCTGCATAGAGGATGGAGTACGCTTTGTACAAGTGGCTGTGATTCGTCGGCGCTATTTGAAAGTTAACGGAGGGAGGTTTTGCAGAGGAGGAGGATGCAACAGAAGTGGAAGGACCGGTTGGAGGTGGTGGCTGTTGCATGTCTGGTGGTGGACGCATATGAATCGGTACACAGATAATATCAGCAATTTTCTCAAGGACAGCTCTCTTCTGGTCATCACTGAGGATAGGCCAGACTTTGTCAAGTGATCGACCACCATTCTCGATCTGGCCGCAATTTTAAATATTTATTATGCGATGCGTAAGGTCATGAAAGGGATGAACATACGTCTTCGATGATAACAGCGGTATAACTTTTAAGACCTGCTTCCGAAGAAGTGCCATAGATTCTTGGAGCAGCCCAGTCAAGGACGTTGCGCACGGCATTTGTTCTGCTCATCTGGGGGAAAACATGTCAGCACCGAACAGAAAATACCCACCAAACCACTGGCATACCAACATCTCACAAGCTTTGGCGCCCCTGGGGAAAATGATAGCCATCACCGACTGGGGCACTTTGCCTGGATAGAACCCTTTGACCTCGAGAGAATATCTCAACCACTGACCTGAAATCAGCCTTCGTTTCACTGTGCCAACAAACAGGACAGGATCATACTCACCGGAATTGCATCACGATAAAATCGCTGGACAAACTTGGGAACAAGGAGAACATCACCCCTGCCACTGTGTATTCTAGGAGTCAAGGACAACTGTACGGTGCGCAGGATGACATTTGAAATATGTCCATAGTTCAAGTCAGAAGGGTCAAAGACGAGGCCAGCGGAAGCCATCGAGCAAGATCAAGGACAGATGTGACTGAGCCAAGTACATAATTGGAATTGATTTTGATCGCAGGCGTTGTGATACATAGATACGGAATTGGCTATACTAATTCTCCCTGCCGCACTCGCGTCTCTTTACATCTCTATTTACAGCTTGAATGGTGTTCTAGGATAAGCTACCTTCAGGGCAGCCGTGTCATCGACAAACCAGTAGAGCTGTCCCGGGTAGAGGGGTTTTATCCGGGATGCTGGTAATCCTAGTTCGGGCTGATCCAGAGCGGCCTGCAGAATATCCTGTTTTCCCTCTCCAGTAGCAACAAATGCGACACGCGAAGCATGGTTGATGACAGGATACGTGAGCGTAATGCGTTTCAACGGTGGTTTGGGAGAGTCATCAATCCATGCAACCCAGCGGTCGGTTTCTTCCAACAATTCGTGATTGGGAAAGAGGGATCCAGTATGACCATCAGGTCCCATTCCGAGCAGTATGAGATCAAAGACAGGGAAGCGCGCCGAGTCTTTTTGGGCAAATTCTCGGATGAGTTGTTTTTCATAGTCGTCCGAGAGCTCGTCGAGATCATCGAGGAAGTCGGTGTTGATGGTGTGAATTTGATCACGAGGGATGGGAACTTGAGAAAAAAGGACGTCATCACAAGACTTGTGGTTGGAGTCTGAATCATCAAGAGGGACCACGCGCTCGTCAACATAGAAGACATGCCTGGAGACAAGATGAGTGGTACAAGCTGCAGCCAATGCAGACTGAACATACCATTTGTCCCATTTCACGCCTCGGTGGTTAATGAGTCCCCCGAGCGTCTTTGGGAGAGATCCACCGGAAAGAGCAATGGTGAACCTCCCTTTTTTGTCAAGAGCCTCCTTCTGTGCCTTTATGACAAAAGCAGCAATGCCATCAACTAGATCAGACATGTTCTCAAAGACATTGAGAACAGGTGTATTTGGAGGATGGTGGACCGCCATGCTGAGAGAGGAGAGAGGAGCGTGAGACTGGCAGAGATTAGATTACCACGCCATCTAATTTAGGATCACATATCTATAATCTACTTTCATCCCTTGTCTTGCTGCCATCCGTACGCAAACTTAACATTTGGTACTGGTGAACACGGGCGACAATTAGTGCTATGATGTGTATTTGATTTTAAACCATGGACGAGGGGCTGGTTTGGTTTTGGTCAATTTGATAAGGGTCAACACTTGCTGTAGACGTACAAGAAACGGTGCTATCCCTTCCAGCCAAAACCCACTGATCTACGATGCACGTGTGGTCGAGCTCCCTAAGGTTTTGTGGCAAAGAGGCAGGTGTAACTCCAGGAGCGAGTGGTGCGGGCATAACCACCTGGACCGGGCTGTAAAGTCCATGGGGCAAACCTCTCCAGCTGCTGAGGCGCGATTGGGATGAAGCTACGGATATTGGTCGGTGATGATGTGACAGAAATTGGTCATCTGTGCGCAGGCCAGGCAGGGATTTAGATTGCCTAGCGAAGGGAGGATGAGCGATGGGTGGCGGACGAAGAAGTGATTCCGCCTCAGGCACAGGTTTTGTGCATTCTCCAGAATAAATGCCTAGGAGAGAAGACTTGCTTCCGCTCATAGACAGGGGCTGATTGGATGCAGCCTCAAAATACGCAAGCTGGTGTTGACGGTAATGGGCAAGAGGCTGGACAGGAGGAAGAGGACGGGCATGTTTTCGTGCGGAACATGAGCTGATCATGCGGACGAGTGCAGTAATGACGACGAGACCGGCGACAACGACACAGACGACGACGACAACGAGCGTCTGGCGAAGCATGAGGTGCCAAATAAAAATGGCGACTTTATAGCATTATGTAATATACTCTTTGTTTCGACCCTGACTTTGTCACGGAGGACTGTCTATGTACACCGTGTAATAAATTGCTGAATATCAAGAAAAAGACCCTGACTTTGTCATGGCAGCAGTCACGATGGGTAAGAGAAACCTGAGCTCACACTCTGAATGATTGTTTTGATCAATAAGGAGTGTGGCTGCTACAGTGGCAGTGGTTAAGGCAGTGGTTGAGCAACTTGCTACACACTCACAAGGTGTCAGGGAAAATGGGCAGAACTCTAGTTCAGCTGCTTATGATAATTAATATTAATATGAGGCTAAGAGGGTAAATTCCCTTGGTTCTACTGTAATACTTTTGATATGTATAAAGAATTTAATTCTGACACAAGGTATGAACTTGATATAATCTCACAAAGGCTGGTGGACTATAATCCTGATAGTAAGGCAAGAGGCAGTCTGAACACTTTGCTTTTAGAACAAGATATACTCAATAGAGTATATAATTGGAATAACACTTAAAATCCATTAGAGATAAGATTAGAGTCTACAAGGTAGAGTATACCTTAATAGGAATGGGGGACAGGATAAAAGTAAGGATAGTCATTAGTTTACCCTTGGCTTTACCCCTCCTCTGAGTCGAGGATAAAGTAAGGGTAAAGGTAATCAATTTTGGGGGAACATACATACCGAACTACTTGTCAAACAGATCAACTAGGCATATCAGTACAATCTATGTCAAAGTTAAGATAAAGAATTCACCCCAGTCTGATACTGAGGGATAGAGAACTACATTAACAATCAAAAATTGACTGCTCACTGATCACTTAAAACATAAGAAAATATAATGATCATCATTGGTCAATGATAAGAGATTTGAGACGACATAGGAATATAGAATATTCAAAACACTCAGTCCGATCTGACTCGCTTTTGTCCATAATAAAAACGAGTTCGGCCTAAACCTAGGAACCAATTCACCCTAGGAAAGTTTTTGTGAATGCTGAAGACATCCTTAGACCATCAAAGGACCAACCTTGTGAAGAAGAGGAGCGAAGTAATCGTAATATTGCCATGGATCATTCCGTTCCAATCTCGAGGGGCATAACGAAGCTGTGCAGGAAGGCCAATGAAGGTGACGAGGACACTACAGACATATGTGACTGTGGCATCCGTGAGGCATATAGATATCTAGGTCACTAACTGTGTAACCTGTTAGAAGCCTATGAATCAACTGCTATATTGCGGAATGTTCAAAACTCACATCCGCAATGGCAAGTGCCAACAAACTAGCACCAATGAGGCGCTCTTGGCTAGCCGGATTGTTTGGGAGAGTGTCACGAACCGCGCGGAAGACGAGGGAGGACAATAGACCAAGAAGAAAAAAACCTTTCACAATAGTTCAGCTTATACTCCGGTACAACGCCCAGGTACTAACAATTGACCAATTGTGCAACTATCATTCGAGTTCGATCATCAACGGGACTTGGGGCGAGTATACTCGAGGGAATTTGTTCTTGATAGAACCAATTTGTACCTTGAGGACTCCATATAAACACAACTGGAATGATAGTTAATACTTGAGAGAGACAGATTCCGTCGTCAGTCAATTTGTCAGAGCAGGATTGTTGTATGACATACAAGGTTCGAGGTAAAGAAATACCAGACGATAGAAACCAGGAAGTGCAGGGAAACTGTCTGACATGTGGAGGTTTTCCAACAACTTGAGGGGAATCAACCGTGAGATTACCCGTGATGCACTTTCGTTGTGACTCGCCTCTGACTGCATGCTCCTAGCCTAGACCATCGTTTAGCTACATATAAGGAGAAGTAGTAGTAGAGAGGACCTTAGTTCAGTCCCAGTTTGCAATCCATCCTTTCATCTCGAACACCAAGTTTTGGTAATAAGACTCGGGTCCGAGCAGTATCTACGGTACATGTATATAGGTCTCTTCACGTCTTGACTGGATGACAGTGGAAAAGAAAGGGGAAACGATCCATAATAGAGTGCCATCCAACATGATACCGACTGATTTGATGACGCTCTTTTGCAGTCCTATCTCCTCTGCAACCTAATGGACCGGCAAGGCGTCTCGCCATCTCGGCACAACTCAATAGTGAATGATATGGAAAGTCCAGGATCATTTGTGTTTGACCTTCCTACTCAACCTGTTGCACCAAATCCAACTGGTGTTCTCCCTTCTGCATTGCAATTGTCGTCCTTGAGTCAATCAGATCAGTGTTTCACACAGGCTGACGAACCCTCGTTCGTGATTATCTCAGGAGGGACTGGCGGGAACGCCATATGTTCAGCTTTTGGCAACGCCTGTTATGTTCTTCCCGTTTCCGACGATGGAGGTTCCTCGAGTGAGATAATTCGGGTCCTTGGCGGGCCCTCTGTAGGTGTGAACAATACATTTAGCATTAGGGCATTGATTAGCTGACGCTCTTCTCGGGATGACCTATGAAAGGGGATATCCGCTCACGATTAGTCCGTTTGATTCCATCTAGTTCTTCTTCCTCGCCCCTGGAAGCTATTCGTCGCTTTCTTTCTTATCGATTTCCAGCAAACTGTGACAAAAAGGAAGCCAGAGATGAATGGAGGAATATAGTCGAAGGCCGAAGTCCATTGTGGAACGGAGTCCCTAACGACAGAAAAGAGACGATCCGAGGTATGTGTTGCTGGCTTAGGCGAGTTTAGAGCCTTTCCGACAAGATATTCAGGATTTCTTGTCTACTTTGAAAGTGAACTATTACGACGTGCGCACAAGAACTTTGACTTTCGGAATGGAAGGTATGGTGTCTTTTTTTATCGCTTTTTGTGAGTGTCTCTGTAACCTCCAACAGTATCGGAAATTACTTCCTCGCAGCTGCCCAAATTTTTTTCCGCTCCTTACCTTCAGCCATATTTCTATTTTCATCTATTACAAATAGCCAGGCAATGAGATTTACCCTCCGATTGTCACTGAGAAGCTTATGAAGTCTTCCAGGCAACGATTTTGCCCGTCATTGTCACCAACCATACAATGATAATTGCAGCTGAACTCGTAAGACATCAAGCATGTTTTGTTGAAATCACTGACATGCTTTACAGGAAAATGGAAGCCGTCTCGTTGGGCAATGCGAGATCTCACACCCCGTCAGGCAAAGTGTCGCAACCAATGCTGTTTCAGATAAACCATTATCCCTGGCTGAAGGACTCCGAGAGAGGCCAGACCCAAGGCAAAATATGATGTTTGAACAAGAGGCTAAAAACAGGTATGAAAGCCTAATCGCTCCAATTTCGAGTAAGTAAGTATCTAGAAATACCAACTCATGAGTTTACCTGGTCATTCTGCAGGGCTTTTCTACATAAATGCTTATGGGACGGAGATCCATCCAACGCCTAACCCAGACTATCTTGCCAACCTTGATGAAAGGGAGGTACTAATTTACTCCTGTGGTTCTTTGTGGACCAGGTATGTCGTAAAAAAATTGAAAATTTCCCAGAAATCGAATTCACACATTACCAGTATTGTTCCATGTCTGGCCCTTCGAGGGGTTGCTGATCAGATTGCACATTCGTCTAAACTCCGTGCTAAGGTTCTTCTCTGTGAGTGTAACCAACTCCAATGATCTGTGTTTATTGACACCATAGTTAGTAAACATAGAAAATGATAGAGAGACGGAACAATATACAGCCGTGGATTATATTCTGTCAGCTTAAATATCTACTATTGTTTCCGATCATGCTGACATGGCATCCGATAGCACTATCACAAAAACCCTGAACAAAAGTCATGAAACTGTACCGTATGGTATAGAAAATGCTAGTACAATATATCCCGTATCAGCATTTGTAACACACCTGATCTACTTTGAAGGAACAAATGTTCCTGTTGACGTCAAGCGCATCACTGTGAGTGGATCCTGTGAGCTCCGCGATGATACATTCAAACTAGGTTCAGGCACTTGGAGTAAAGTGCACAGGGATCGAACCACGAGAAGGGTGTGAGAGTGACGAAGTGCCTCGATACAATTCCACAAATGTTCGAAAGGCAGTGAACCAGGTTTTGCGAGATTTAAACCGTTGATCATTGAGTTCTCACGCCAAGCTGTGTCCTGATTCTTTGTATATAATTCCTCCCAACGGTTGTCACGTCTCTCATCTTTGCAACTCATTCCCAATCTATAATAAGCGCTGTGGAAATTTGGCCTCATCCTCCGAATTCTATGACTTGTCCTGGAAGATTACATGTCCAAGTGGAATTGCCTTCATCTACTCAGAACCAAGAATCTTGGGACAGTTTCCACACACGTATGTGGCGGCTTGTACTGATTGGGATACAATTCAACTTGTTGCGATAGTTGACTGGCCAGTAAAAACCCCAGAAGCTGTACTTGTCTCTGTTGCAAGTCCCACAGACATTGACGACAACCCTAATCTGTCCAAAAAGCCGCACGCCCTTTGTTGCAAGCCAGGGACTCTAATACAACACATCTGTGGTTCTGACCTCAACCTCAAGGAAGCCGAACCTAATGCCACTGTTCTTGACCGTGAGGAAGGTAACTGTGAAAGCAACCTAATAGGACGTCACGCGATAGATAACACAGAATTTGATGAGAACATTGTTCCCCCTTCCCTTACACGAACAACCAGTATCCGCTTTTGCTCCCGCGTACGTATCACATCCGGCCTCAATCACCTTCAACAAGGCAGAACCAATACACTTCGGTCGACTAGAGGTGATACTGGTTATTTTTGCCACACTCCTTCATCCTCGAGGTCTGGGTCCGCATCTTCCTCCATCTCTGCCCCGCTGCGATCAAGAACAGACGATGAGGCCGACAGACCTGGATGGGGGCCTTTAGGCAGACGTGTGAGTATGTTAGCGAAGAAAAATTGGACGAAGAAACGATTTGAATCAAGCAAGGATAATCAGACTCCGCCGCAGTCTGACAGAGTGAATGGGCGGACAACTTCCAGGGACTGCGAAGAGACGACAGAAGCTTCGCCGTTGCTGATGGCACCCTCTTGCAGGGGGTCAGATTCCACGTCTTGCCGACGTCGACGGGGAGGACGATGTCATTGCGTTGAACGTGGGTTGCCTTCCCATAAGAGAATTTCACCAGGTGACGTAGATGAGGTATTCGGCAAGTGGCCAACCCGAATGTTAAATTATCAGGTACTGTTATCTGTCTGGATTTGCGTTCTCGTTGTTTCACTGAGATGACACTTTCAGTGGTGGTGGCGGCAAGCTGAAACGGTCATCTGTTGTCGGTATGCATATGAATCCGACGAGTACACTCAATAATTAAGGTTTTCATTATCCTTTCGTATTGCGCTCTATGATGATTTCATTGGGTTTCATGGTAACAAATTCAGGGTAAATACCAAATATGCATAAGATTATGACAACAACAGAGGTTGAGATGTTAGTGGCACGGTATATTGGGTGTTACAGTCTATTTAGCCCCAGGGGGTAGAATCATAGTAGGTGGCAAGGTGGTCACAGGGGGCAAGAGACTTGAAGCAGTCTTGCGGGCGTTTTGGATAAGAAGTTGATCCATGATAACAATCGCAGCCATAGACTCGACTATAGGAACGGCACGGGGAACAACACAGGGATCGTGGCGGCCACGAGCAGCGAGAGTTCCTGGCGTTCCATCATACTGAGCGGTTTGCTGCGCTTGTGAGATAGTGGCAGGGGACTTAAATCCAATCCTAGGTGAGATGCAGATCAGATTGGTCCTTTGTAGGAGAAGATTGCGCACCGAAAGTAAATGTCCTCGGAGTTGGTGATGCCACCCTGAACACCTCCACTCCAGTTGGTCATTGTACCAAGTTTACCACCATCACGGCCGACGAACGGATCATTGTGCTTGCTTCCTGGGACTTCGGTCCCACGGAAGCCAGAACCAATCTCGAATGCCTTGGTTGCAGGGATTGAGAGCATTGCGTGACTCAACTTGGCTTCAAACTTATCGAAGACGGGCTCGCCGAGACCGCCGGGTACCTTGCGGATCACACAAGTGACAGTACCACCGATGGAATCTTGAGCATCTTTTGCTTCAATGATACGCTAAGGCAGATTGAGCACCCAGAGAAGGTTTCAAGTCTGATTCAAGCACTTACCTGAGTCATACGATCAGCTGTTTCTGGATGAGGACACCTTGTAGGATGTTTGTCGACCTCTTCACGGGTGATGGTCGAGATGAGTTTGAGAAACTCCGGGGAGACAGCATCATCACTGTCTTGATCTTGGGGGGATGTAGCGATGTTGGGCAAATGAATTTTTCCTACAGAAGAGACGAAAGCGACGATCTCGATACCAAACACTTGCTTGAGGTATTTTTCGGCGATAGCACCGGCGGCAACGCGACCTAGAATAATTGGTTAGAGACTTAAGCTGCAATTGAGAAATAGTGTGATACCAATAGTCTCACGAGCGCTACTGCGTCCACCGCCGCTGCTGGCCTTGATACCATATTTCTGGAGATAGGTATAGTCAGCGTGACTGGGACGGGGATATAGATCGGTCTCCGAGTAGTCGTAAGGGCGCTGGTCCTCGTTTTTCACAAGAAGACCAATGGGTGTACCCAAAGTTACGCCACGCTCGATCCCAGATTGAATATGTACTTGATCCTTCTCATTCCTCTGTGTCAAGGCAGCATCAGACTCGGTTGAGTCGAAATCTATTGGCCTACTGGAGTAGTGAGATTGCTCTGGCCTGGCCTGCGACGACTAAGCTGCACTTGTATATCCTCTTCGGTTAACTCGAGACCCTGTGTACAATGTGAGATGGTAGCTGGTTAGGGAAGAGGATTACTGATTACCGGAGGGCAACCGTCGACGATGGCTCCGACTGAGGAACAGTGACTCTCCCCATAGGTAGTTAAACGAAATAAAGTGCCGTAGGTAGACATGTTGACAGAAAGGATGGAATGCCAGAGGCAGGGTAGACGATCTTATACTCGCGGCCAAGACGGACTCAGATTGCTACTCGGATCCAAATAAAGCGCAATAAGATTTTTGCATCTCTTTCCTTTTTGGGAGTACGGCTTTTTTCTTGTTTGCCGGTTCTTGAGAGATGGCGACTCACATTTTGTACCAACCCCTATGGCTTCCTCCATCACGACAGGAACCACTGGATCCCGTTCCCGCCCTCACGCGCGAAAGAAAATCAATGACGATGCCCCCTACACAGCTCCTCCGAGCGCTAGCGCTGGTACAAAACGACAAGCAGCAGAGAAGGCTGACGGCGAGCCGCGAGTAAAGCGGAAACGCGTAGAACCAGTGACAGCTATGGCGTCAAGTAACAGTAAGAAAGATGCTGAGGAGCTGCAAAGGAGCTCAATGGTATGAAGCTCTGTCATTCTTATGTTACTTTCCTGACATCAATCACTCCAGGTCGAGTTTTTCAAAATGCCCACATCAGTCCTCTACTGTTATATGGCCCAATACGACATCGTTCCTGACGTACGGCCGTCGCCTCTCACTGCAGAGGATCCTCCATCCCCAATGAGTCTTGCCAGTTTACATCGCCCCTCGCCGCGCGCCCTCACTCCGCCTGCTCAGACAACCCCTGCCAACCGACCCCGCCGCGAACCAAAGGAACAGAATAGACGACGAAGCTCTCGCCTTCTTGAAGAAGAAACGAGAAGTCGCACTCCAATATTGGCTGACGCTCATGAGGTTCACAGTGTGCTTGCTGCGATTATCGAGAGCCATTTCAGGGATATGCCCCCCATCAGTGGAAGGGACGAGGTGGATACGTTGGCGTCATTTATGTGTGCTATTGAGAAATCAAAGATCCAGCGTGTGAAGAGCTAATCCTCATCTATCGAATGCTTTGCCTGTCGTTTCATGATCGACTGGCTATCTCACTGTTTATTTGTAATGTCTTCCAGTCACTGGTGGCCTTTCCATTGGGCTTAATCTTTGTTGCAGTGTGTTGTTCCAGATCGAAAGCAAAACAAATTATATGTTATTGTGACATGTCGTGCACTTCTACAGTCAATCAAATGTTCGTTAACTGGGGTCTGAAAGAATGTCTGGGCAGCCATTGGAACTTGCCGGTTGTCACGCAATCATCGCAATCATCGTAATCATCACATGGAGATCTTCTCACCACCTCGCTACGCTGATCAGAACAATCACGTGAAACTACACAATGGTCATTGAAACACTCCTGATTGTCCCTGTGTCTGCCTCATCATCTGTGGTTTGTGGGGTTGGTCGTGTTCTCGTCTTTTGCATATGCTCTTTTTCCGATTCTGGCGAATCACTCAAGTCATTATGCTTCTCATACTTTCCTGCTTCTCTCGCAGGATATATGACCCTTCAGAAGTAACGATAGCGACAATGATTGCAACACTGAGGACGCTAGAGGATCGCTTAAGGGGCCAACGGTTCCAGGTATAGCAGTGCAAACCGGGGTGAAAGTAGCTCCGGCATCCGTGCTGGGACGATCCTCGGACGGTCTTGACAAAAAGGCTTATATTGTCCAAGACGGCCGAGACACTTCCGCAGTTGGACTTGTGCTTTTCTCCATTTATCTCTGATAGCCCGGTGTCGTCAGTGATGTTAATCGATAACTTGACTGATTTCTGTTCAATCATCTCAAATTTGCTAACCATCAACAGGAAATAAAATGTTCATGCAACCTTGTTCTGTTCCTTCAAACAAGATGTCATTACCTAAGTTCATCAATAGTGACATTAAACCTCGTTCATGCCTAGGAGAATTACTCTGCAGTTCCCCAATTAGTCAACAGTGATGCATGCGCTCGTCATCAGTCATCCAAGGTCTTCATCAAAGCAATTGACCTATCTTACTTAGATCCGCCAAGTTCTGTCGTGGTTTTTGAGCTGATAATGTGCAATGTGTGCACGTCTACAAAAGGCCTGAATGTGGCTATTTAGATCCTGCCGAGTTATCAGCGCCGCTGTCAATCAACAGCCAACTGTTTGTTGATATTCAGTGCGATGTCGCACCTGCTCGACAGCTGTCGATTCGTTGAGCCCTCAGAGTGGCTTGCTGCTTGTCTTGGCAGTGGAAGCAATGACAACTCTGCATGGTTGCCTGTCAAACCGAACTTGCAAGTGATTTCAGCGAAGCTGTGGACAACATCGACGGAGGCAGGAATGAAGTACAATTCCGCAGTCTCTTGCCGAAGAAATTCAAATGTTCATGTGTGTTGCAAAGTTTCAAAGGTGGTCATCGAGATATTTTGCCCCCCGTTCTTGTCTGATACCCATTTGAAACATCTTATCGCCGCATCTCTGGCCCAAAATTGTGGTTGAGAACCAATTTCTGCAGAGAAACTGTCGTTGTAATATCCTAGGTCTGGGTTCTGTGGCATTATATGCAGCACCCCCGAAGATCGGTGTCCACCGGTCTTCGAATTATATTGATATTGAAACTTTCGAGTTTTAAATAGAATGAATTAATTAATCTGCGGTGCGTCGAAAAGGTGGAAGATTCAACATGACGGATTAAGCATGCAAACATTAAGTACAAATGCTACATTAGCTACAGTTGCATGTGGTCGATCGGCAAAGGACCAGAAAGAACGTCGATGCCGCAAAGAAGCGTGACCATAGCCAGAGCAGGGTAAAGTGACATGTCCACATCACTGGGGGTATTGAACGTAAGTCTGCAAATTACATACCTGATACTTGGTATCTGCTGTATTTCTAGTCGTTGAAATCTCTCAGGTCGGGGCTGTTATGGAGCCGAATTAAACATAATAGTGGTTTGAGTATGGTTGTTCGGTGGCAAGAAAGGTATATCGGTTCCTCGGACACTACAATCTCACCAGGATGTGTCATAATTTCCAGAAACATTTTTTCCGAAAGCTCATCTTCGAAGGTTGACACGGAAGAAACTGCAAACAGCGACAAAAAGCAGACAGTTGCTAGAATGCCGGTTAGTACCGTGCACTTGGAGGACGTGATTGTGGAACTTGAGGTGGCAGATGTAGGATAGAAGAGACATTCTGCTACTAATAATGAATGTTCAGCGGGAACCCGAGATAGCTCCACTCTCGAATGCAACGGCAAATTCAATAAATATCATTTGGAGAGGAGGTCCAAAACTATTGTAGGATATATCAGTCTTTGCGATGTCGAATTGACCTCTTGATAATGGAGACCTGCGCTCTAAACTATACGCAACGATAATTGAACTTGTGAAGGTCTACTCGTTGAAGTGCACTTTTCGGAGACCTAGACGGTTGAAGAGGTGAAATCACTTACGAAAACCTTGTTACGTCAAGACCTTTTGATCAACACGGCCACATAAGGCTCTTCAAACCGACAGACTTTGATTTAGGATCCTTGAGCAGTTGATCCTACAACCAATGAAACCAATCCACCTTTTCGTGTATCATCAATGATTCTATCAGAGTAGACTCGAGGCATAATCGGAAAAGCAGAGAAGTAGGGGAAGATGTGATACAGCAGAATTTACTCTGTGCAGCAATTGAACTGAGCTTTCCTTCCATTTCGGGAAACTGCTCGTCGCTAACTAATTTCATTTTCGACAACTCCACATCTCACAACTTCGGCTGTACCATGTCTTCAGAGGAATTGGCTCAAGAAATTCGCTCCTATCTTCCAGGAACTGAAGATGTGATCGTACAGTATCTCGCCGGTTACTTGATTGATGATGCCGGTGAAGAAGAGGACGTACTCCACGTTGCCCACGACATCCTCCAATCCGTTGCAGGAGATCGTGATGTTGTTGTTGAAAAACTTATGCTCAAATTGGGAGATCTTTTAGCGCAGCAGCTCAATGCTCGTATCAAGAACAAGTCTCGACCAAAACTACAGAAATTGGACAAAGTCATGGATATGAGTAAAACTCAGATATCGAATACGATTGCCTTGTCCGAAGGAGTTGACTTAGAATCCATAAATAAGGGAAAGTGTGTCATGTATATTCTCCTAATGTATCTTTGTCTCTAAAAAATCCAGAGCGTCTCGTGTAGACGTCAAAAAGCTTGAAAAACAGGAGGCTAAACTCCGGGTTCGTTTTTTCTGTGCGGCTGATTTCTTCAGACTAACGTGTGCACTCAAGGCCAAAATCGAGAAACGCGCTAGGAGGGATCTCTATGAGGGATCTAAACTACTTGATCAGCATCGCAAGCAAGTGAGTATGTAAAGACCAGAATCAACGCCTCCAACGACTTCCTCCTTTTTCATAGCAAACATATGAAGAAATGTTTATGAAGGCAAGTTTTTGGCGGGGACATCAAAAGAGTCCGATCCTGAAACATTCAGATCAACCCTCTCCAAGCCGCTGCGAGTGGTAAAAATAAGAGCAAGGACATCCACCTTCCATCCATCGACGTTAATTTTGGTTCGAACAGGATACTGTGAGTTTCGAAACCAAAACAAAGTACTATCAATTGATGCATTCCTGCAGGTCGGGGGCTTCTTTAACCCTTGCACATGGCCGCCGCTATGGTCTGATCGGTCGTAACGGTGAGTGATTGAGATTGACTTGGACAAACCTCGTTCCAGCATTTCTGAAGGTGTGGGTAAATCAACACTACTACGGCATATTGCAATGCGAGAAGTACCTATTCCTCCTCACATCACGATCCTTTTCGTGGAACAGGAGGTGCGTATATTCATTACATCATCCCCATGCCTGATTTCGTTTTAATTTCCTTTAGATCATTGGTGATGACACAAAAGCCATCGATTCTGTGTTAAAAGCCGATGTCTGGCGTGATCACCTCTTGAAAGAACAATTATCGCTGGACACTAAACTTGTCGAGCTTGAATCTGCTAGTGATGAGAAACGATTTGAGGATGAGAGAGAGGAGCTATCGTCGAGATTGGCGGAGGTTCACGCGCGATTAACTGAAATGGATGCGGAGAGTGGACCCTCACGAGCAGCGGCGCTCCTTGCTGGTAAGTCATCATGAAATACTATGTTCGTTGAATCGATTGAGCTCTTTTACAGGTCTCGGCTTCGATGAAGACGATCAGCAACGTCCAACAAAGTCATTCAGTGGTGGTTGGCGGTTTGTCATATTTTTTTCTATCTATGAATAATGCGAACTCACGAGTAGTCAGAATGCGATTGGCTCTAGCTCGTGCCCTTTTTGTGAAGGTAAGGGGTTCTTTCATATGAGCAAATGGTTGATATTGTCCGTTAGCCCTCTCTACTGTTGCTCGATGAACCTTCTAATCATAGTATGCAACTTTCCCTGATAAGATACTGTTGTATTGACAATATTATCTCTTAGTTGATCTCAATGCTCTTGCCTGGCTTGAGGATTATTTACAAACGTGGCCAGGAACTCTGCTTGTGGTGTGAGTCGCACTGAAAAAGCAGTTTTGAACACCGAAATGACTCGTATTTACCAGATCTCACGATCGCGCTTTTCTGTATGTTGACCTTCGATAGACCGACAAATCATTTTTTTACGAGTTTCAAGAGATGCAGTGGCCACCGACATCATTCATCAGCACTCAGGAAGGCTTGACTATTACAAGGGGTAAGAACAAGTCCATGATTATAATCCTTGAAGTTGAGAGACAAATCTAGGAACTTCACCCAATTTTATTCTACTAAATCGGAGCGTGACCGTAATATGCACAAGGAATATGAAACACAAATGGAATATCGCAAGCATTTACAGGCCTTTATCGATCGCTGGCGGTATAATGCCAACAGAGGTACTTGCTTCCTTTGCGCATATTATTTTTTTTGAATAGGTCTTTAGCTGCACAGGCACAAATGAAGATCAAGATACTAGAAAAGGTTTTTTCTAGCTTCAATACGCTGACATGAATCTGACCTTCTACCTTACAGTTACCCGATTTACAGCCCCCTGAGGAAGAGGAGAAAGAAAACTTTAGGTGAGTGAGTTCATGATCAAGTATTTCCCCATCTTTAATGTGTCTTCGAGTAGATTCCCTGAGATGGAGAAGATTTCCCCACCGCTTCTCCAAATGAATGAAGTCACCTTCGGCTATAACCCGGACAAATCCATACTTAAGAACATTAACTTCGATATCGGATTTGATTCTCGCATTGCAATTGTTGGCGCGAATGGAGCTGGAAAATCTACTCTGTGTGCTCCATCCTTGAGACTTGTCACTGATTTTCTAACCCGAAAGACAGTATTAAGATTTTGACAGGCGAGCTGAATCCGAGTTCGGGCCATGTCACTCGAAACGGTCGTCTTCGCGTGTAAGCCTTAAATGGAACCGTTGAAGCTAGAGATTATTTATTCAACGTTTTAGTGGATACTTTGCCCAGCACCATGTCGACACCCTGATTCCAACAATGTCGCCGGTGCAGTTTCTGGCTTCCAAATTCCCTGGTAGGACCGAACAAGAGTATCGGTCTCATTTAGGAAATTTTCAAATCAGTGGTATGACAGGGTAGGTTGACGCTCATAGTGTGTGTGATGCTGGCTTACCGTGGCTGCCATACAGCCTACAACTCATTGGCACTCTTTCAGGAGGACAAAAGTCTCGCGTAGCCTTTTCTTTGCTCTCTCTGCAGCATCCTCATATCTTGTTACTTGATGAGGTTCGTGCTACACTTTTCATCCTATTGTCCTGAGTACGGAGTGAATTTAGCCGACCAACCATCTCGATATCGAGGTTTGTGCTCTTTGATTCTAGTGAGACTGAGGTTTCCCACTTTTATACAGGGTTTGGATGCCCTTATGAATGCTATTCAAAAGTGGGATGGCGGTGTCGTTATTATTTCTCATGATGAACGTTTCATTACGACCGTCGCAAACGAGGTGAATATTTTATGGGATATATCGTTCAATCTGACAGTGTTTGCAGCTTTGGGTATGTGGAAATCAAACTGTAAGCAGGTTTAAAGGCGACGTCGAAGCTTACAAGGCAAGTCTACCACTGAGTGACACCTGAACTACCGAGATAATTATTTCCTGTAGAACTTGATAGTCAACAATGTCAAAGCGAAACCGTAAGGTTGATGACTTCCTGTCGAGCAGGCAGAGCTTGGTGCGGCTAATCTTATTGTTGTGGAATCAATCGTTTGGAACCCGGGATTTATGTTTCAGTGCAGCTCTGGATGTATGGCATATTAAACCGAGAATGAGCTTGATTTCATAACAAGTGTTCTTCCACACACCTGATAAAAATAGATTCTGTCCCATGAGTAATGAAGTAATGGATGACTCGATGTATCCAAGATTGAAGTCACAAAAGGAGCTCCATGGCTTGACCCTCATGCATGCCCCATTGCTATTCCTGAACTCATTACCAGCACCGCGAACCTCCTCCTGCAGTCAACATTTTTCCCCGTCTTTGTTAATGCATCAGCGCCTGGTCACTATGTAAAACTTCTATATTCATACTTCACTCAGAACCTGAGGAGTAGTACACTCGAGCCTCATAAGTAGCATAGTGATACTTGATTGGAGAGGGCGGTGGCTGTTCAGAGGTGGAGGTGTGTTTTACGAAGTCGGGGGCAGGATGGAAGTGATGGACGGGGTGCTCGTGGGCGGCGGAGACGATGGTGAAGGAGGCGAGGAAGAGATGGAGGGCAACGGTGGCAGTGACGAGGACGGTTGTGGGCTCGTCGCTGGTGCTGAGGACGAGTCTGGTGCAAGTCGGGATGGCGTAGACAAAATGTCATAGCCACCGCCTCCCTCCATAATAGATGCCATCAGGAGAAATTCCGGATATAGTATGATTTGTATCTAGGTTTAGACTCCTAAGGTTCAAAAGTTCAAAACTTTGTTACTTTTGTCTCCTTCACCATATTCAGCATGGATTATATTTTCGGTCAATTGACCTGGCTTGTTAAAGCATCATTATCAGCACGACAACTCTTTTTTTCTCTCGCATTTTCTTCCTTGTCAGCTCGGCTTCTTGGCAAAGGAAATGCTGGCTTACCCCATCATGCTTAGCACTCAACCTCGTTTGTTTCATGGATTATATCCATGATCAACTTACTCAACTTCTTCAAAATGAAACTACTTTATTCAAATTTTTTCGTTCTTTTTCGCGTTTTTCATTGTGGCGCGTACCTATCGTCGCAGATTGATCAGGAAGCAACCACTGAGCGGCTGCTTGTCCAGGTATATTTTGAAATCTTTTTTGTATCTTTTCTCATTTCTTTGTCTTACAGACCTTTCAAACGAGGACGTAGAAGTGGCCCATCCAACATAGCACTTGGGTGCAGTCGACCAGGTGTACCTACTCAAGAAGGTAATGAGTGCAACTTCATAACGACTGTCAGCGGCTCTGATTTGACTTTTTCTCAATTTATCGTCTGGGTATAGTTCGATGCTGGTAGGTCTGACACACACATGATCATTGTCCAACATATACCTGGTTCTGGCAAACCTCATCCACATCAAGTCAAACTAAGAATAGCAATGAAAAATCACATTCTCTTGGCAAGAAATACGACAACAAGTCGAGCAAGCACTTGACCGAAAAAATCTCATTCAAACACAGCAGCCGCACTATTGGCGAAGAATGGGTGGAGAACAATATTCAGTGGAAATTTGGCCCCAATGGTGAGCTGCTGTGCCGAAATTTAGTCAGGCGGGCAGATTCGGTGAGCCTTCATACCTGGTCTACAGTGAATGTGTGCACTTATTGGTCATATTTCAGCCTTCTGCATTTGAACACCCTGAGCGCGTGGCGAAACCAGAACTTTATGGCTTACTACAGGAGAACATGATGCGGCACTTATGAATTGCATTGTGGTCGAACAAGAGAGTTGGAAGCAACGGTTTCATGGAGCTAAAGCGAAGCTGGAATTTAGTAGACCGGAGGTAAGAAAATCCCTAGTTGATCCTGTTGACTGAAAGCCTGTTTGGTAGTGCCAATCCTTCACCAATTGTGTCCGCTACTTCACTGATCGGATGCCTCAGTCTCAGTGGTAGTTGGTACATCGACTTAGTCTACTTCAAGGAAGATCCTATCCCCCGTCTGGATTAAGCACCTCTGCCACTGAACCCAATATGGTTGATACATTCGCTGCTGGCCGCGAACTGTTACAATCCCCATCCACCTCGTCAAGTGCTGCTGAACCCCATTCATCCTACGTTCGATTTGAGTGCCAGTACCTCTACTGATGAATTTGCTACGAT
>Ga0153947_1000033_pt1 | contig 51496 bp, 89 predicted proteins | sample TSNJ031MetaG_FD_104697 | JGI IMG/M metagenome (GOLD analysis project Ga0153947, IMG submission 104697) | Attine ant fungus gardens microbial communities from New Jersey, USA - TSNJ031 MetaG | ecosystem: Host-associated > Fungi > Mycelium > Unclassified | place: USA: New Jersey, Wharton State... | reverse complement strand
TGTTGATTAAATCATTACGTAGTGTGTTCATCACACCACCCCCTCTTAAGTATATTTTACCATATAAGAGGAGCTATGTGAAGAAAGTTCGGGTATATCAACTGTTTAACTGACTATCACCATGATTAATGGAGGTGGAAAAGATGGATTTAGCCAAATTACACGACGATGCACTTGATTATGAAAACGATATTGAAATGGATGTTGAAATGTTGTGTGAAGTACGCATGAGGATGTACAGCAAGAGGGATTGCAGGATACTGGAAGAAATACTGCCGGCGCTTAATGCCCTTGTGCATGACATTGATGCATACAGGACTTGGGTTATGAAGCAGCGGGATGGATTAAAGTTAGAGGCAGAGCAGGTGGAGCAACTGGATGATGTTGCCCTTTTGTCAGATTATCATTGTGAGTGTGGCATGGCAATTGACGACGGATGGAAGTGTTGCCCTGGGTGCGGAAGGCGGCTGGTGTGTTCCAATAGAGAAAGCGGGTGGCTCGTAAAATTCAATGATGGCCGCAAGATGATTATGTCAGAAGACGCATATAAAAGGTTTGCGGATGGACGAAAAAGGGATTACACGGTGGAGCACTGGTTTAAGTTGAATGATGCCATTGCAAAAAATCCCGGTGTAGAAATTTTGGTGATGTAAAATAATTTTAGGAGGGGCGAAAGATGGTTTTGCTAACAGAAAAAGAAGCGGAGGAATTAGAACGCTTTCGCAAAAGGCGGCAGCATTTTGGCGGTGATCTGAAAATTGCCAACATACACAATCTGCCAAGCTCTTACCCGGAAATGTATAAAAGGGTTTTCGGGACAGAATCAACGGAAAACTGCCTTTTCGGGCGGCCTTGGTATTCCGACAAAAATGATAACGTAATCAAGCTGTACGAAACGGCATTGTCTGATGGTTATGAGATAGGGGAAAATTAATGTGCATTAGTGCAGAAGGGAGCAATATGAAAATAAAAAGAAAAAACTGGTTTCAACAATTATTTTGCAAACATGATTATCAGTGGTTCCAAAAGCCTTCAAATTCTCAATTTAGGATAATTTCTGGCGAGGCAGATATAAGGGTGTGCACTAAGTGCGGTAAGCAAAATGGAGAAAGGTTTTTGCGATATGAGGGAATGGGATTCAAGTAAATTATTTTCTGGAGGAATAAAGTATGGGTGAAATATACAAGTGCATCAAACCATACGCGGTGTTACATTTTTACACGGAGCCAAGAGAGGTTATTATACAGCCCGGAGCCGAAGAATGGGAATTGATCAGCCGGAACCGAAGTACCGGAATTGTCAAGCTTGTATTATTAGACGGGCTGAGGCAGACGTGTCTTGCCGGATCGATCGAAATGTTGTCGGAATATTTTGAACTTATAAACCAAGGCCTGGAGGTGACAGAGAATGAGGTTAATTGACGCAGATGAATTAACCAGGTGCTATACCGGAACTAACGGCGTAGACGACAAAGCAGATTACGCAAGCATCCAGGAAATGATCAAGAATCAGCCGACTGTCCGTTGTGAAAGCGCAGATCAGATTGGGGCAAGGGAGTTTTTCAGAAAAACAAATGAGATATGCCAAGATAACGACTGCCACGTATGCCCAATATGTGAGCATTGCAGTGATGGCATATTTATAAGCGCAGACGATGCCGAGGGGTTGGTGGCGATTGTAGAGGGATACCAGAGCGGGAGGTGAAAAAGATGAAAAAAATCTTGATTTTGTTAAACATTATCTCGCTATGTGGCATATTTTATATGCAGAAATGGAGTGTAATACCGTATGTATGTGTATCGTTACTTGCAATTGCAGTTTCTGGAGATTAGAGGGTTACGGTACATTCTCGATAAATATTGTCTGCTAAATAAACAGGAGGAGCCCAAAATGGACAAAAAAGACGGAAGCGCCCGCAAATACAGCGATACTGCTTGCGGTGGATGCAGGAAAGAGGGCGTGGAGCGGCGAACATGATGGGAGGTGATGCCAATGAACAAAAGAGTACGCGACCTCAATTGGGATGATTATGGCATCTCAAAAGACAGATACGATGAACTTAGAGCATTCTGCCGCCAGTATGAGGAGAAGAAGAAAAAAATAAAATACGGTCTCCCGGCTGTGAAGTTTGACGGGATGCCACGGGGGACCGGTGTGAGCAATCAGACAGAGGGAACGGCCATTCAGAATGAAGAACTGCGAAGGGACTGCCAGCTGATAGAGGAGGCGGCGATCCGCGCAAACCCAAGCATATACAGACACATACTGAGGAGCGTGACTAAGAACATACCGTACGAAATGGTTGAATACGATCACGAATACGGACGGATACCCGTGGGAAAGACAGATTTCAACGGATATCGCCGATTATTCTACTTTAATTTGCATCTTTTGAAAAATGGGTTCAAATTGAGCGACATAATGTGATATAACTGTATTATCGATATTTGGGAACAATATTAACTCCCTGATAATGTTCCCAAATTTCTGGTCCTCCTCTCCAATTTTATATACGGCTTCCGGGTGTCACAGCCCGGTTGCCGATTAGAAGACTACGTTCTTAGCCTTATTATTCATGTCTTCGCAAAAAGGAATAAATAGGACGCTTACGACCGGCGGCAGTGCAACCCGACCTTGTGCGGAACAAGGGAAAAATACACTGACGGAACATAGCTCAAACAGTACAGCGATAGAGCGGCACCGGGTGTGGTTGCGAGATTCCGGTTCAAGTCCGGATGTTCCGATTGTTTCATGACACTCTCCTTTGAAAGAGGCATTTGTTGCTTAGCGCGGCAGGTGTCTCTTTTTGCGAGGGGAAAATAGGTGGGTATCCTCTGATGAGGTAGGCAAGCGGCGCGAGGGGATAAGCGCAAATAATTATATACGGAATGGGTGATGATGAATATGGCCTTGACTGAAAAACAAAAGCGATTCATTGATTTCTATGTTGAGACTGGTAATCAGACCGAAGCGGCGCGTCTCGCCGGATATAAACAACCTCATGTCCAAGGTGCTCAAAACTTAGAAAAACTTAGAGTTCACATAGAGGAGCGTAACAGTGTTCTGGAGAGCCAAAGAATTGCCGGCATGACAGAGGTGAAAGAGTTTTGGAGTGCCGTACTTCGGGATGAAGATGAAAATGTTCGTGACAGGCTGAAAGCCTCTGAATATATAGCCAAGATCAACGCGGCATTCGTTGACAAAGTTGAGCATGGTGGCGATCTTGAGTTCAACATAAAGATAGATTATGGTGATGTGGATGGAGAAGACAATACAATTTAATCCCGTGTTTAAACCCCTGCATAGCTCGAAACACAGATATGTTGTTATGAAGGGCTCAGCCGGTAGCGGAAAGTCTGTAGATGCTGCACAATCCTATATTTTGCGCTTGATGAAAGATAAGGGGCGCAACTTACTGTGTGTGCGAAAGTCGGAAGTGACCAACCGCGACAGCACATTTGCCGAACTCATAGGGGCGATCAATCGCATGGGGCTCGGAAGTCATTTTGCTGCCACGGTTAATCCTCTAAGCATAACATGTGCAAATGGAAACAAGGTTATATTTCGTGGAGTCAATGATGAGAAACAGAGAGAAAAACTGAAATCCATCACATTCGACAAGGGTAAATTAACTGATGTCTGGATAGAAGAGGCGACAGAGCTTACCCAAAGCGATTTTGAGATTATAGATGATCGTCTACGTGGAGAATTGCCGCCGGGACAATTCTATCAGATAAAAATGACATTCAATCCGGTCAATGTGTCACATTGGATCAAGAAATCATTTTTTGATATACCTGACCCTAATGTATTAACCCACCATAGTACATATTTAAATAACCGATTTGTCGACGAAGCCTATAAACAGCGTATGTTACGCCGCAAAGAAGTCGATCCGGATGGTTATCGCATATATGGTTTGGGTGAATGGGGAGAGCTGGGCGGGCTTATTCTAACCAATTGGGAAGTGAAAAATGTTTCACAGGATTTGCAATATTATGACAGCGTTTCTATTGGACACGATTTCGGGTTCAATCACGCTAACGCTATTTTGCCATTAGGTTTCAAGGATGGAAATATATATATCCTGAAAGAAATATATGTTCACGAAAAAGACACAAACGAGATAATCCAATTGGCTAACGGCATTATTCCCAATAATAAAATGATGTATTGCGACAGCGCGGAGCCTGACCGCATAAAAATGTGGAAAACGGCAGGATATTGGGCTTATCCGGTTGAAAAGGAGCAAGGCAGTGTCAAGGCTCAAATTGACTGGTTAAAACAACGAAAGATATTTGTTGATCCATCATGCACAAATACCATACGGGAACTCAATCAGTGGAAGTGGAAGAAAGATGAAAAGCAAAACATTTATCTCGATCAGCCGGTTGAGGTATTTGATGATGCGATGGCTGCGCTTAGATATGGAATCGAAGGACAAAGAAAATCTCGCAAATGGCTAAGTGCATAAAACACGAACAAATACAGAGGTGGTGACGAGTTGACCGAAACAGATTTGATAAACGCAAGGATTCGCTTCTATGGACGCGGCCGGACAAATAAAGATATCACGCGCATCATCCTCAACGAATGGCGCAACGGCGAAGATGCGCAGACCATTAAGGATATGCTTGATGCGGAAAAGTACTTCCTTGTCGAAAACACGACCATAGCCATGAAGCGGCGCGACTTGCTGGGGTATGGCGAAAACAAAACCCTGTCGAACGCCAAAATACCATCAGCGTTTTTGAATGAGAGCGTTACCGAAAAAAGCAATTACGCCCTGGGGAAGCCGTTCGCCATCAGCGTAGAAAGTCCGCTTCCGGAAACAATCGACGAAACCGGCAATCCGGTCGAAGATCCCCAAAAAGTAATCTACCAGGAAGAGTGGACGAAGTATCTTACTTCTGAACGTAGAAAAACAATCAGGAGAATAGGTAAGCAGGGAGCTATCAACAAAGGTATTGGGTTCGCTTATGTCTCCATCGACCAAACCGGCGACCTCGCCATACAGCACATGGAATCTGAACAGATGTATCCGGAATGGTCGGACAATGAGCATACTATACTTGATGTCATAGTCAGGGATTATATAGAAGTCCATTACATCAACGGGAATCGCGAGGATGTCAACAAGGTCGAATTTTGGGACAGAGAAATCGTTGAACGATATATAGATAAGGGACAAGGCGCGTTAATACCGGACCCGGACAATCCAGGACCGACAGCACACATGGACCAGGAAGGTATAGGGATATCATGGGGGAAAGCCCCGTTCATTGCGTTCAAGGGCAATGAGGATGAATTACCGGCGCTTAATCCAATCAGGGAGCTTATAGACAGTTATGATAAGCTACAGAGCAAGATGGTGGATTCCATCATGGATGCCCTGGAGCCGGTTCTCGCGCTTGAAGGATATTCGCCGGAGTTGGGCACCCTAATCTCACAGCGGGCGATTATGCAGAACTCACGCATTGTCGCAATCGGAACCGGCGGCAAGGCTTATTATGTGCAGGCCAGTCCGGAGATTATCGCCACAGAAACCGCGCTCAAAATCATAGAGAAGAACATCCGCAAGGCTGCGCAAATGATCATGACGACCGACAGCGACACATCGAGTGACACATCGGGAATTGCGCTTAAGTTCCGATTCCAGGGACTTGACACTTACACGGATGGCCTGGAGGCAGAATTTGAAGTATTCATGCAACAGCTTAAGTACTTTTTCGACATCTGGTTAGAATTTAAGGGCGTTGGCACAGCCAAGCAGTGGTCGCAGTACAAGTTAATTGCTACGCTCAATCGTGATATGATGGTGAATGAATCAGAGGCCATTGAGGATACGGTCAAGCTTGCGGCAACCGGTGTATCTCAGGAGACGCTCGACAACTTTAATCCGGCGACAGAATCACACGAGATCGAGCAGCAGCGGCGTGAACGTGAGGCCAAGGCCGCCATGTCCGACATGAGCACAGAGCGGGAACTTGCGAGGCTGCGGGAAGAAAATGAACGGTTGACGCAGGAGCGGGAAGAAACGGTAAATAGCCAATAAGGCTTTTACAGCATAAGGCGATATGTACAATCGTGGGACGAGCGAACCCCTCTCGTCCTTTTTTATGTTTATATACAGGGGTAAATAAAATTTGAAGGGGTTATGAGAAATGAGCGTAAGAACATTTTATAAAACCGAAAACTGTATTCATTGTGGACTGAAAGCTACGGGATGGGTGGGCTGTGTTGGAGCATATAGGCGCATGGCATTAGGGAATCTGGTTCCTGTTAATATAGCAGCTGGATGTTGCAAGGATTGTGAGCCTATGCATATTTCGAATGTAAATGACGGATTTCGAGGAGACTATAAGGAATCTTACGGGGTATCATCCAAGGATTTATTTGATAGGCCAATAGGCGAAATAGATAAATTGTTTTATAAATCAAATGAAAACAAATATTTAGGCGCAAATGCAGTCTGGTTTAGCCTTCGTCCTCCGGCTGGATTATGCTTGAAGGGGTGGGGAGAATGAAACTATATCTATTATTGCAGGACGTAAATGACGATTATGACACATACGATTCCTGCGTTGTAGCCGCAGAAAGCGAAGAAGAAGCAAAAACGATACACCCGGCAGGAGAGAACAGAAATATACACTCTGTTTTTACATGGTGCAATATGCCGGATGCAGTCCAGTGCAGATACATCGGAGAAGCTGCGGAGAATATAGAAAAAGGTGTAATTTGCGCAAGCTTTAATGCGGCGTAAGCTTGAAAGGCGGTGATGCTTCATTTCTATACTTAGCAAACCAAAAGAAGCACAAGAACGCTATTGGTCGCAGAGAGCAGAGAGGGTTATACTGGCTTCGGAAAAGACCGCCGAGGAAATGACCGCCGACCTCGCGAAAACATATAGAGAAGCGCAAAAGGCCATACAAAAGGAAATTGAGTCTTTTTACGGAAAATATTCACGCGATACCGGCATGACATTGGAAGAGGCCCGCCAATCTCTCAGCAAATCAGAGATGAAATCCTATCTTGAACAGACACAGGAATACTATGATGCGATCAAGGAAACGGGATATGCATTCGATCCGGCCTACCGGCAGAAACTACACCGGCGATTGTCCTTGAAATCCGCGGTGAGCCGTCTGGAGGCGCTACAGGACGACATACAATTCCAAATTGAGAAATTGTATGCACAGGAGCAGGACACGTTCAGAGAGGGTTTAGGTGTCGCATACGAGGATGCGTACTACCGGACGATCTTTAATATCCAACAAGGATTAGGCTTCGGTTCTCCATTTTCTTCGCTGGATACGAAAACGATAGAAAAAGCCGTTTCGCAGAAGTGGCTGGGCGAGAACTATTCAGACCGCATTTGGACGGACAAGGACCGCCTGACTATTTCAATGGGGCAGATCATACCGCGCGGAATTGCGCTTGGTAATAATCCCCGTATCATTGGCAATGATGTAGCTGACCAGCTGGGCGTTCGGCGGTCCTATGGTGAACGACTGGCAAGGACGGAAACAAATTTCATCGCCAATGCCGCAACGTACGACACTTACAAAGAGGCTGATATCGAGCGATATCAGTTTTTGGCCACACTTGATAATCGCACCTCGGATATCTGCCAGAGCCTTGATTTGAAGATATTTAAATTGTCGGAAAAGATAGTGGGAGTGACCTACCCGCCCACACATCCATATTGTCGGAGTACCACGGTCGCATATTTCCCGCCGGATGAAATCGACGCTATGTTTGACGATGTAGCAACGCGAATTGCCCGCGATCCCGTCACTGGAAAAAATTATTACGTTCCCGCAGACATGCCGTACAAGGAATGGCGTGCGAGTTTGACGGAAGATCAAGGGAAAGAATTTTTGTCCACCCAAAAGCGCGAAAAGTATTACGAGAACGACAAGGAGCAGCTGGCAAGCTACAAGCGATTTATTGCAGCTGCCAAAAAAGAGCACGGCAACGAACTTGTATCCGGCCTGTTTGAGGGAATGCCGACAACCATTGCTGGGTTCCAGGAATTGAAATATCTGGATTCAAAGAAATGGGAAATCATCAAAGATAACAGAAAACAACTAACCGGCAGTTGGTGGAAAGAAGAGCTTGAAAAGAAGAAAGCGCAGGGATAATCAATGGCGAAAGAAGCTGATTTCAGAGAGTTGGAGAAGTTTTTAGAGAATTGGACGGATGCCTATAATGATTTCGACGATTTCTTGAGAAAGTTTCTCTTGGAGATGGCCTTGCGGGCAGTTGCCAAGATAGTAGGAAATACACCGGAGGATACCGGCGCGCTGCGCAACTCATGGGGGGTTGGAAACCAGGCACTCCAAGTCGGCAGAACGAAAGAACAAGCCCCGTCCGCATTTGAGCAGACCGCCACAATCGAAAGCGTGGAAGTGGTTGGGGATTCATTCGAGATAACTATATTTAATCTGATGAATTATGCTTCTTTTGTTGAGTTCGGCTACAGACTTCGCAACGGAAGGTGGAAAGATGGCCGATTTATGATGACGATCGGGATTGATCAGGTGCAGAAACAGATTCCAGCCCGCTGGAACAAGGCATTTAAGGCCTATTTACAGAGCAAGGGAGCGAATTGATCCCGCGGCACGGCGTTATGCGCTCAATATTGAATAAGGAGAATGAATATGAGATATCGAAAAAAACCAGTTATTATTGAAGCATTTCAGTATGATGGAGATTTCATTTTTAATGACGGAACTCCGTACGAAGCACCAGAATGGATATTTAAGGCGCTTGAGGACGGAACCATGTTCTTTAAGGACGCCGGAGAATTGTACATCAAAACGCTCGAAGGTGAGTTACATGCTTCTGTTAATGATTATATTATCCAAGGCGTAGATGGCGAACTTTATCCCTGTAAGCCTGACATTTTTGCCAAAACATACGAACCGGCTGAATGGCCTTGTGGCGTGGTATCGCACGTAATTTAAGGGAGGCGATAATAAATGCAATCATTTGAGAAGGTAATGAATAGATGGGTCGATCGCATCAAGACAAATACGTACGGCGAACAATCGCGCGAACCAATAATGATGGATGTTGATTTTCTTGCAGAAACCAACACGGATGCTGCTTCTGAATTTGTATTTACACTATGCCCGGAGGAAATTGTGATGGAAACCGAAACTAAAACTTTGCAAGAGTGGGCCGACATTGACGGATTGATAATCTGTGACCCGGATGGATTTGACCGCAGTGACCCCGAAATAATGTCTCGAAAATTTACAAGACAGGAGTATGATGCGGGAATTATGCTTTGTTCGATTATTAGCAAGCCTGTTGACCGCAAACAAGTAGAAAAAGACAATGACGGCTTATGTTCGGGCTATGCATGGGCGTTTCATAAAGGCGGTAAAAAATGAATAACAAAAAACAAATTCGGAGAATCAAAGGAATATCAAACTGTTTTCGGTGTGGATGGAGAACGCCATTAAATAATGCGCCAGAAGGATGCGTCCTTGAGATGAAGAACAAACACGAAATAATGAAAGATGGCTATAACAATTGTAATTGCGAAAGATATGTTACAGACATAAGGCTCGAAAAGCATATAAAAGATATCATGGGCGATCGGTGCAGCAATAATGCCCTAGGAATATCCGACGACGATATTGAAATGCTCAAAGATATTGCAACAACACATAAGCATTATACCTACCACGACCCTAGATTAGAGTGCGCCAGTGCAATCGAAATTAATGAGATTATAGAAGTGCTGGCCGAGGCCATTGAAGATTGGCTCGGAGGCGGTGACAAATGAAAAAAGACTATCTATGCCCAGATTGCGGAAAGCGAATAGCGACATACAGTGACGATGCCGAGAGCGAAGGTGTTTTTTGTTGGTGTAAATCGTGCCGGGGTGAGAAAGAGGTTATAGTGAGCCGAAAGGAGAGCCGAAAAGATGAAAGAGTATAAAAGAGTTGAGCAAGTCGTATTCAAAGATATTCCATCTGGAATCTATTGCGACAAATGCGGCAAAACGATAGGAATGGAACAATGCGGGCAGGCGGGAAAAAGATATTACGAAGTAATCACCGGACACAACGATTGGGGAAATAGCAGCCACGAAAGCATAAGTAATCTTGATTTTTGCTCATACGAATGCTTGGTAGGGCATCAAAATGATTACTTTTCAAAAGCATCAGTATCGGCGTATTATGAGATAAATCTAAACTATGTAAAATAATAAAATAACCAAAACCACAGAGCCAAAAGGAGAGTCAATAGGATGAAAAAAATTATTAATTGGTTAATACATAAATTGGGTGGATATTCCGAAAAGGAATATTTAGAGCACCGTATCAAATGTGAAGCCGTATCAAATGCACATGAAAAAGTTTTGCAATGGTTTAGCCAGCCCATAGTTAGCATTCAAGCGAGGGGAGAGCGGTATAGCGTTGCCGTTACTGTTGATCTTAGAGATAATGTCCCAATTGAGCATATCAAGCGCGACATGTGCAGAAGAGTGGCCGACAAGCTATTTGATGACGATTTGATTGCGTTTGATGTGGAGGATGATGAAATGTGCGGCGGAAAACTTTATCGCGGAACCATGACGTTTTTATTGCCTCTTGGATTTGAGAACATGGCAAGGGAAAGAATTTATTAAAACTGAATAACAAGAGCCATTGAGCCATTCATTTCCTATCGGAAGTGGGTGGCTTTTTTATTGCAAAAATACGGGCGACGGCCCATAAACGGTAACGCTTTCGAAGCGGATGAAAGGATTTAATATGAGCGAACAGACACAGGCACCAGTAACGCCAGCAGTACCAGCAACACCAACTACACCAACGGCTCCAGCGCCGGTCACAATGCCTACACAGGCAGCACAAACGTCCACAGCGGCGGCAATAGATATTAACTCAATTATCAGTCAGGCCGAGGCAAAGGCCAGCGAGGCAGCGGAAAAGAAAATGACCGGTGTATTCAAATCTATGCTTGAACAGCAGGGACTTGACACGGAAACCATTAACAAAATGACTGCCGAATTCAAGGCTAAGCAGCAGACGCCGGAGCAGATCGCCGCCGAGAAAGACGGCACCATTACCGGATTGACCAACGACAATCTAAAACTACAGCGCCAGCTTGCGGCGATAGGAAAAGGCGTCCCCGCCGATAAGTCTGACAAGTACATTGCGCTGGCCCAAAGCTATCTGGGGGATGATGGCGACTTTGGTAAGGCGCTCGATGCGGCTTTAGCGGATTTTCCAATTCCCGCGCAGAATAATCCGGCTCCGGCTCCAGTACCACAACTCCCTGTCGGTGTATCAATTTTCCAGCCAGACGGAAACAGAAGCAGTTCTGCCACATTCACGGCAGAACAAATCAAAAGCATGACCCCAGCGCAAATTAATGCGAATTGGGATAATGTGAAAAAAACTTTAAACCAGAAAGGATAAATAAGATATGTCAATTCAAACTTTTATTCCCGTAATTTGGGAAGCCAGATTATTGCAGCATTTAGACAATGCGCTTGTAGCAAGAAACTTTTTCAACCAGGATTACGAGGGCAACATTACCGATCAGGGCGATACCGTCCGCATTAACCAGATTGGCAATGTCAGCATTTTTGAGTATCACCGGAATCAGGATATGACCCCGCCGGAAACGCTTGCAACGTCGGCGCAGGATCTCATTATTGACCAGGCGCAGGCTTTCAATTTCCAGATTGATGATATCGACAGAGTGCAGGCCAGAGCCGAGCTTATGGATAGCGCTATGCAGCGGTCGGCATTTTCGCTGGCAGAGGTCGAAGATACATTTTTATTCAACCTGCTTGCAACGGCTGTGCCTACACCCAACAAGGTTGCAGTCACTATCGCAAGTCCCGACGAAATGTACGAGCTTTTGGTACAACTTAGAACCATTATGGTAAAAAATAACGTTCCGTCTACTGGCCGCGTTGTTGCCGTTCCGCCGGAAGCCGTTGCGTTGCTTTTGAAAGATGACAGATTTGTAGGAACCGGAAGTAATGGCGCAGAAAATCGGATGATCAACGGCTTTGTCGGACGCGCTGCCGGATTCGATATTTTCGAGGTCAACACTACCCCCGGCGGGAATACGCTTATCGCAGGACATCAGCTTGCTTCTACTTTTGCGGGACAGATTGTAAAAACGGAAGCATACCGCATGGAAAAACGTTTTGCGGACGGACTCAAAGGCTTGAGCGTATACGGAGCTAAAACCTTGATTCCCGAGGCGCTTGCGTCCGCAACGGTAACATTCTAATTGCGCTGACGGGAGGTGTATGTATGGGTTTAAAATTCGAGCGGGCAAAAGATGGATCGTGGGTCGGATATAGGGCGGGGCATGAAAAAAGCCCCGCCTTGGTAACTCCAGAAGAAAACGCCGAAGAAAGCAGCGATTACGAAGAGCAGCTTGCTGCCCTTGCCGCTGCAAACGGCATCGACATTGCCGGCAAATCCCGTCGGCAGGTAGAAAATCTGCTCAAAAAGGCAGGTGTTGATTATGCTAAGTGAGTTGAGCCGGAGACAGATAATTCAAAAGCGACAGGAACGGACGGAAAAGAAGGCCGAGCCTGAAAAAACGGTTACGAAAAAGGTAAAGAAGGAAAGCATATTTGCGCCGGAAAGCGAGGCGGTAACGGATGGAATGTAAAGTATGTGAAAATGGTTTGCTTGCTGCACCCGTTTGGCGCATTGCACCTATTGGAGTTAAAAAAGAAAGATATGTTGAGTTTATTTTCTGCCCACATTGTGGCAGAAAATTGACGAAGGACGAGGTGACGGATGAACCTACTTGATATCGTAAAGACCTTGCTGGGGATAACGGACGCTTCAAAGGACGCGATTCTGACGCTGTATATCGGCATCGTAACGCAAAACATACTAAACACCACCAACCACCAAGAACTGCCCGCAGCGCTCGAAGGTGAGGCCGCTATGATGGTCATGGATATGTATAGAGAGTTGTCCAATACAAGCGGCACGACGGGGAAGGCAACCTCAATCAGCGAGGCCGGAAGTAGCGTGAGTTTTGATACATCACAAGCGCAGTTGTGGGCAGAGAACCGCTTGAAGCAGCGAGAGGCGCAGATACTTAGTTTTCGATTGCCGTATAGGATAACGGAAGGAAGGTGATGGTATGGCTGGTTTTGACTTTGGGCAGATAGGCGGCATTATTGGCGATTATATGGATAGCGACGAAATAGATGTTTACAGGGCGACATTGATTGAGTTGCCCGACGGCTCATTTGCCCCAAGCGATCCGAATGTGCCATTCTATTCCGGTATCAAGGTTCACATATCTTTTTCAGACGTTGACAACCCTGATCCCGTAGCAGTAGGCGCTGTGCCTATCATCCACGCTTTGCGCATTAATTGTGCCGTTGGAATAGACTTGCAAAACGCTGACAGAATTGTAGCGCGAAAACTGGCGTTTGATGGCACGGTGCTTGAAACCTATGAAGGTGTTATTGGCGCGCCCGTGGTAAATCAATCGCGACAGGAAGCGACGATGAGTGTCAGACAGGGGGTGTGATATTATTGTACGAAATTGTATCTACCAGCGTCACCAGCGGACTTGTAATAGCCCTGGGCGAGGCATTCCCGGGTGTAATGCGGTTTCGGGAAACAGCGCCGGTTCAGTTGCTTGTATACCCCCACTTCTTTGTCAATCAGTTGACACTTGACATACAACCGGAACGCCGCAACCACTGGATGGTTTCTTATTTTGTGACAATTCGTTATCATGTCGCTGCCGACCCAAGCAGTGTCAATCTCTTACAGCAGCAGCTTGACGATATAAGCATTCGGTTGCTGTCGGATTTGGAGTATATCACGTGGAACGGCATGCCAGTGCGATTGACTGGCCGGAGAACAGAAAAGGTTGATGGAAACCTCTTCTTTTTCTGCAATATTTCCGTCATGGCAACGAAGCCGGTTGAACTCGGGCCGTTGCAGGAACAGATTAAATCAGATATTAAGATTTGACGGCATCTGCCAAAGGCGGCAGGTGCTTTTATTATACATAATTTTAAGGAGGTAATTATATGGGTGGACGGTGGACGTCTCAAAACAAGCGTATACCGGATACATATCTAAATTTTACCGCCGTGGCGCAGCCATCAATGGTTGTGGGCGACCGCGGAATTGGCACACTTGCCATACCGCTTTCGTGGGGCCCGGAAGGTGAATTGATAGAAGTATTCAGTACAGATTTAATCGATGGTAACAGTCTTTCAAAGGTTGGATTCACGGCGTTTGATGAAGAATCAAAAGTGCTCAATCTTATGCTGTCCAATTGCTACAAGGCCCTTGTCTATAGGCTTAATAGCGGCGGTGTGAGAGCCACAGCGACAAGCGGCGGGCTGACGGCGCGGGCTGTTTATCCCGGTACAAAGGGCAACCAGATTACAGTTATGGTTACGGAAACGGACGGTATTTTTACCGTCACAACCTTTGTCGCCGGAATAAGTCGGGATACGCAACCCGTATCTACTGTACAGGAACTCAAAAATAACGCTTATGTGGAGTTTAGCGGTTTCGGAGCATTGACGGTTAATGCAGGGATTTCACTTACTGGCGGCACGGACGGCACGGTAAACACAGCAACGGCATACCCAAGCTATTTAGCGCTTGCGCGCAAAGCCCGTTGGCAAACAATGGCACTTACTCAAGATAATGAGGCATTTGCGGCGCAGTTTGCTTCTTTCGCAAATCAAATGTGGAATGACGAAGGAAGATATGTCCAAGTTGTGGTTGCTAATTATCCCAGCGCAGACGATCGCGCCGTGCTTAACTCTGATGTTGGTGCCATGATGGGTAGTGTGGAAGTTACGGCAGAAGAAGCTACCGCATGGGCAGCCGGTATCACAGCGGGGGCCTCTATTGTGCAATCCAATGTAGGTAAAGTATTTGCCGGTGCTACGAGGATATTGAATGAGCGCACACGCAGCGAAATCGAGGATGCTCTGGAAAGAGGAATGTTTATCTTGTCTACCAACCAGAGTGGCGAAATTGCTGTTGTTAATGACATCAACAGTCTTCACACGTTTACAAGCGAACTATCCGAAGGTATGCAACTGAACCAAGTTGTTAGGGTTATGTCAGAGGTTGGAACAACTGTAACGGATACATGGGAGCGGTCGTTTAAGGGCAAGGTTCAGAACAATGCTGATGGCCGTTCTACGCTTAAATCTGTATTACTGACTTATTTTAACGAGTTGCAAAGGTTGGGCGCTATTGAGGATTTCGACAGCGAAACTCTTATAGTCGGAGCCGGAACGGCAAAGGACGCTGTTGTTGTGGAGGTTGCTATTGATCCGGTCGCAGCAATGGCGATCTTATATATGACCGTGTATGTTTCGTAAAGGAGGAAAATAAATGGCATTAGCATTTGATGCAGTTCCCGTCCATGGAAGAGAAGGAACAGTTACCGCAGTTATCAGAGGAAACGTTGTAACATTGGGCGAGATTAAGACTTTAACCGGTTCTATAGAATTTAATAAAAGCGAGTACAATGTGCTCGGGGACAGAGCAACAAGACACAAGTATGCAGGATGGACAGGAATAGGATCATGCACCTATCACTGGCTGTCGCCGGTTTTTACCGCAATGATTATCAGAGGGGCGAAGACGGGAGTTATGCCGTTTTTCACAATTACCGCCACCAATGACGATCCGGCCAGTTCCGCAGGACGGCAAACTATAAAGTTAGGGCAGGTAAGTATTAATGGTGGCGATATCGTTCAGCTTGACGTGGACAGTGAATCGTTGGAAGGAAGTTTTGATTTTACGTTCAGCGAAGTAGACGGTCTGGAATATTTCAATACACCAGTTTAAGGAGGATTTTTTATGAGTAGATTACAGGATTTATTGTTATTGCCGGACGTGTCAGAAATCAAAAAAGATATATATATTAGCAAACAACTTGGTTCGTTTGTGGTTGAACCATTAACCGAGAAGCAGTTGCAAGGATATCGTATACGGAGCAAAAAAAAAGATAACGATATTGATGTTAATAAGTTAAATTGCTTGGTTATTGAAAATCATGTAATAGATCCAAATCTTAAGGATGCGGATTTTTTGGAAAAAGCAAAGTGCGATACCGTTGCGGATTTTATTAACAGGAAATTTACTGCCGGAACGACCGCAAGGATTGTCAATAAAATCATGGAAATAAGCGATTTGAGCGATATTGACAAGGATATAGAAGAAGCAAAAAACTTATAGCGTCCGACGGCGAGGCGGCATATTGCCAATATGCCGTCCTTAACATGGGCTATAAGCCGCATGAGTTTGTCGGACTTTCCAAAGAATGCATCGATCCGCGAAAAGAAGAGGCTTTTGTAATTGCTTGTATAGGAAATAAAATAGATGATACAAAACGTCGGCAAAAAGAAGTACAAACAAAGCCAAGGATAAGGAAGAGGGGCAGGTGAACATTATATCATGAGTACGATCAGTAGCACATTGGCGCTTGAGGATCAAATGAGCGCCGTCCTTGCTAGTATTACTAATGCGATGACAGGCACTACATCAGCAACAAATGACCTTGTTCAAAAAATTGAACAATTAAGTTCGGTTTTTGCTCCGGTAGCAACTGATGCAGAAACAGCAGGAGATGCTGTAGATCAAATGAATCAGAGCTTGGCGGACACATCAGTTGTCGCACAAGATGCTGCTGATCCTATTGATGCCGTAGTTGATAGTATGTCGGCGGCCGAAGCTGCAATAAATACAATAGGCCAGGCCGTTGATGATGTATCTTCGTCTGCACAATCAGCGACCGAATCAATAACAGATACAGAAGACGCATTGCAAGTAATAAATCAAGCAACAACAAATACATCCGCAGCTATGCAATCAACATCATCATCAATATTAGCGGTGGAAAATGCACTTCAAAAAGCTTATGATGCCATGAATATTGCTTCGCAGAGCGCAGCTAATTACCAGAGTGAATTGGATAGGATCACGGAGGCCATGGATAGAAATGAAGCAAAAATACACGAATTAAATGCAGCACAGGAGCTTGCGTATTCGGAAAAACGGCAATCCGTGATAGACAAACTCATAGCGGCGCAAGATAAGCTTAACGGAACCTACGGAAGGACAGAGGTTGCACTAATGAAAGCAAATGCGGCCTATGGACAACAAAAAAGTAAGGTTGAGCAACTGGAGCAAAAAATAAAGGAAATGTCAGGAAGCAAAGAAGCCGAAGAATGGAACAAGGAAATGCTCAAATCGGAACGCCAGCTTGCAAAGATACAAGATGGGCTTTCTGGAATTGCGCAAAAAATAAAAGGAGCAGCAAATCCGTTCGGCGGTTGGTTATCGAAAGCTGCCGGAGTATATAGCACCATGCGCCTGATCAACCGGATAACCAACGCTATCAAAGGTTCCGTTGTTTCAGTTCTTGAAGCCACTGGAAAATGGGGGACGACCACTGACGGAACGGCGACGGTCATGAACAAATTTAATCAATCAATCGAAAAATCACAAAAGGCGATTGGTGACCAGCTTCTCCCACTCATGGCGATAGGATCAGAAATGGCGGCGAGTGCATTTGACTGGATGGCGCAGAAGGCTGTAGCTGCCGTTACCTGGATTAATGAAAATATTGATAAAGTCGTGATGGGATTAACGATACTTAGCGTGGTTGCGTTGGCGGCTGCGGCAGTATGGGGCATATCGTGGGCACTTGCGAACCTGCCGCTGCTTCTGATTATCGGATTGATAGTGGCCGTATCCTCCGCGCTGGTTGATGCCGGGGTAACGGTAACGGATGTTTTGAGTGTTGCAGGTGCGGGGTTTGGGGCGCTATATGCCGTTGTAGATAATGTTGTAACATTGGCGTGGAATGCGATAGCGTCCTTTGTGAATTTTATTGGCAATGCATTCAAGGACCCCATAGGAGCTGTAAAGGTTTTGTTCTACGATATGTCAATAGGAGTCATTGAAGTTATTGATGGTATGGTTACTGCTATCTTAAATCTTATCAAAATAATACCAGGCGTTAGTAGCGACATTGGCTCTGGGGTATCCGGGTATCTTCAAAGCAAGGTGGAAGAACTTGGTATTGCCCGCGAGGCGGCGAAGGAAGCCATGAATTGGGAAGAGTTCGTTGCACCCAGGGAATATAAAGACATCGGCGATACAATGAATGAATTTTCCGAAAAGTTTGCAGGTATCGGCGACAAGCTGGGCGGCATCGGGGATAAACTTACCAATTTTGATTTAAGCAAATACACCGCTGCGGGCCCAGGCGGCGGAAAAGCATTAAAAACCACCGGCGAAGTCAAAATTTCCGGCGAAGACATTAAATTGCTGATGGACTTGGCAACTATTGATTATCAAGTGACCTTTCAAACACTGGAACCGCAAATGACTGTGACTATTGGTACGGTCCGGGAAACCGTAGATGTTGACTATGTTGTCGAAGAGATAGCCGCAGTGCTTGAAGAAGCTGCGGATTCGAGGGTGGTGCTGGCATGATAGATATTATTATTGAAACAAGTGACGGCGATTACGAGTTACCGATCGCACCGGAAGAAATCGAAATATCAATACCCGGAAACAACGAAACAGTTAATATTATCGGTACCGGCGAGGTTGTAATTCCGCGCAAGCCCGGCCTTGCCACTTTTGTGATCGAAAGTTTTATCGAAGATGATGGCGACGAGTTTGTTGAATTCATTGAAGACTGGCGGGATTCCGAGCGGGCCGGTGAATTCACGGCAAGCGACATTGACATTAACATGGATGTGGTTGTCGATGATTTTAAGCATACTCGCAAGGCGGGAGAAGAGCACAGAGTATATTACAGCCTGTCGCTGTCGGAATACCGCCCCTATGGCGCTAAAATCATCGTCGCGCAAGCAGTGGAAGGGGCTGCCAGTGCGACGGTGCCGGAAGAGCCGAGAAAAGACAACACCGAATCAGTACCACAGACCTATACAGTCAAGAGTGGCGATAATTTATGGGCAATCACAAGGCGGCTGTCCGGGAACGGCGCGAACTGGCCGGAGCTGTACGCGGCGAATAAAGCGGTGGTCGGTAGTAATCCGAATCTTATTTATCCCGGACAGGTCTATGTGATTCCGCAAGGGTGGGTGACTTAATGCAATACACTATTCAATGCCAAAATACATTGACCGGCACGATGTACGATATTACAACCTTGGTGGATTCCGTAACGCACGACACATTTATCAGTGGGCAGCCGGGCAAATGCACGTTTACAGTGCATGACGATCCGGGCAATCGATTGCAAATAGTCAATGGCAGCATTATTACTTTTTCCGTCAATGGTCGGGGTATTTTTTATGGCTATGTATTCTCGATGGAAACCTCCAGAGATGGTGATAACAAAATAACGGCCTATGACCAGATTCGATATCTACAAAACAAGGAAGTCTATGTTACCGAGGGCGTGACCGCCAGCCAGATATTCGAGTTGGTTTGCAGTGAGAACTTCGGCGAATCTGCCGGGCGTAAAACTGATTCACAGTATAAGGTCGTTACGCCGTCAGTATGGATTCCAGAATACAAAATACACAATGGTACGCTGTACGAGGTCATTCAGTACGGTATTGAGCAGTCAATCGTTCATGAGGCCGGAAAGTATTATTTCATCCGAGATAATTATGGCACGCTTGAATTCACGGAATTGGCGCAGTGCAAGACAAATTATATTATAGGTGATGGCTCATTGCTGACAGATTACACATACAAACTAAGCATCGACAAGGATGTCTACAACCGAATCAAGATAACGCGGACTGACAAGGAGGTCGGGAGAATAATATCCCACGTATCGCCCTACACGGAATCACAGAAACAATGGGGTGTATTGCAGATGGTTGAAGAAATTGACACGCCAATGTCCGTAGAGCAAATGACAGATTTGGCCGCCAAATACCTAAAAAGATATAACAGGGAAGCACAGACTTTGAAACTGAATGCGCTTGGTGTGCCAGAACTAATAGCCGGTAGCGGATTTACGCTATCGATCACTAAGTTGGGCATTAAGCAGGATATGTGGATAGTGTCCGCATCGCACAACTACCAGCAAGGGCTTCACACGATGCAGCTGGAAGTATCTATTATGGGAGGCGTATATGGGAACATCAGCTAACAGGTTGGCCGGAATAGTGACCAAAATAGGCAATGACAGTGCAAGCGTGATACGGTCGGAGATATTCGATGGAACTGTTGCCAGCGTATCACCACTGCAAATACTGATCGCGGCATCGGAAAGCCGAGAATTGCCATTACCAGCAGGCGCACTTGTCCTGTCTCCACTTTGCAAGGCGAAAACAATCACAGTCGCCGGGGAAACCGTTCGGCTGTGGGGCGATCTTGCGGTCGGAGAAAAGGTGACTCTGATGTCATTCAATGCTGGGCAACGCTATTTTGTCGAGAGGAGTGTGCTGAAATGATACCGCAGGTAAGCGGAATTACAATTGATCAAGTCAACGTAGTTCAATATCCGACATTTACATATCGTGTCACTGATAATCAGATTTCCGGCAATGTGGACGGAATTGAAGCGATACAGCAGGCGGTATATCATATTCTGTCAACGGAGCGTTATGCGTATCCGATTTACAGCGATAATCGCGGGGTTGAGTTTAAAAAATATATCGGCAGGCCGTTTTCATTTTTGCGCGATACGATTCAAAAAACACTAAGAGACGCGCTTTTGCAGGATGATCGAATTACAGCGGTTTCGGTCATAAATGTAAGCCGGACATCAAGAGACGGGGCACTGATTGAGTTTAAGGTAACAAGCGATAGAGGTACATTTGGAAGCGAGGTGATGGTAAATGGCATCATTTGACGAAACATTGACACGGATGCTTGCAAGAGTATCCACAGCACGGGATAAAAGGCAGGGATCGATCATATACGACACCCTTGCGCCGGTGGCTGCGGAATTAGCACAACAGAGCATTGTGGCGACGATTTTTCAAGAGCAGGTGTCAATATTGTCTGCCGTTGGCGTCAATCTGGAAAATCTGGCCGCTAATCATGGTATCACGAGGAATCAGGCAACCAGGGCAATCAGAATCGGCGAAATGGCCGATACGGATGGGGATCCCATTGATCTGACCATTGGGAGCCGCTTTTCTGTCCCCGCGCTTTCCGGTGGGCAAATTTTCGTGTTAACCGAGAGATTTGAAATCACAGGTCGCTGCCTTTTGGAATGCGAAACCGCCGGTACTGCCGGAAACACATACTTAGGTCCCGTTTTGCCGCTGTTTACCATCAATAACCTTGGTTCCGCTGCCATCACCGGAACATATACACCAGGGGAAGACACGGAATCCGACGAGGAACTAAGAAAGCGCATAATCGAAAGAATTAACAATCGCGCATTTGGTGGCAACGTTTCCGATTACAAGCAGTTCACAACGGCTATCCCGGGTGTCGGGGCAGCCAAAATATTTCCTGTATGGGATGGCGGCGGAACGGTAATGGTATCCATTGTTGATGCAGAATATAACCCGGCCACGAGCGAATTCATTGGCGTTGTGCAGACTGCAATAGACCCCATCCCGAACGGCGGAGAAGGACTTGGGATAGCTCCAATCGGGCATCGGGTGACGGTTGTAACACCCGACAAATTAAGCATTAATATAACGGCTTCTGTGAATTTGCAAACCGGTTACACGATTGGACAGTTACAATCATTGATCGAAGATGCTTTGCTTGAATACATACTGGAAGTGCGAAAACAGTGGTCTGATTCTGATGGCTTGTCAATATTTGTTGCACGCATAACGTCCGCTATAATCAGTTTGCCCGGAGTTAATAATGTTACAAACGTATTAATTAATGGTTCGCCAATGGATTTAAACATTCAGCAATCGCCCTTGTCCCAGCACCTGCCGATACTCGAAAGCGTGGTGATCAATTAATGTTAAGAGATTTTTATAATCGCATCTATGACGACAATATCGATATTCAAGAAATTATAAATGCGATTCAACCAGAATTAGACGCATTGGAAGAATCTGCGGAAAATTCATTCCGTGATGCATTTCCGATAATAGCCACAGAACGGGGTGTCTTGCAGTGGGAAAATGCCTTAAGCATAATTTCCGATCCATTGACCGAAACGCTTGATTTTAGGCGTGGCCGGATTATAAACAGGCTAATAAGTGATATCCCGTATACGGAAACAGCATTGAAAAACATCATGAACAACATTATGGGTTCCGATGGCTGGTCTTATGAATTGAATTACCGCGCTTACACGTTGAATATCGCCAGCTTGCGACACGGAAAAAACTGGGTAAATGAAGTGAAAATAACGCTTGATAAGAGTATTCCGGCAAATCTGGTGTATACACTCACTATCAGATACAATCAGCACCAAGCACTAAGCGATTACACACATGGATTTTTGGGGCAATTTACGCATCTTAAAATCAGAGAGGAGGACTTGGGATAATGGCAAGTTTTACGGAGAATTACAATTTGATCAAACCAAGCCCAGAGGACGTTTATAATATCGGTGATTTTAATGGTAATGCCGATATTATTGATGCAGAATTGAAAGATAGGGTGCCGAGAACCGGTGATATTTCCAATACACAAATAATGACATTCGACACAATCACTGGAGATTTTCCCGTGCCGGCGGCGGGCGAAACAACAAGAACGGTCATCGGTAAAATTCGAAAATTCATTCAAGATTTTAACAATTTCAAAACCGGCATTCTTACCGTGGGTATGCTGGTCAATAATGCTGTTACTAATAACTCGCAGTTGCCGGTGTCGGCAGCGGTGGCCAAAGTACTGCAAGATCAAATCACACAAACAAATAGCGATTTAACCGCGGGATTAAGCGGCAAGGCATCCGTCGGGCATGCTAGCAGTGCAACAACTTATGGCATCGGAAATGCCAGCAATTACGGACACGTCAGGATATCTGATAACTATACCAGCTCCAGTGGAGCTGCAAGTGCAGGAATGACAGCTAGCAGCGCAGCGGTATATAATGCATATTCATCGCTTCTTAATAGCATGGGAACATGGTTTAGTAATTCCGTTACGAGTGCCAGGAATATGAATGTTATTATAAACCACAGCAGTCTTGATCTAATTGGTTTTCAAATACAATTTTACACTGATGTTTATGTTGTCACGGCAGTGCCATCACTGATGGCGACAAGCTCAATTGGTCAAGTAGGTTTTAGCTATATTTCTATAATATCCTCAAGCGGCATACTGCAAGGAATCAGCGCCATCAACAACGGAGATGGAACGGTAAGAATAAAACTGACTTTATCCACCGGGGTTATCGGCGGGAACATAAAGCTTTTTTACCCGAGGCAGAGCGTTCAAAGTATAGGTTTTTCAGCGGATTAATTACTCGATTGAATAAAAAATAGTTTGTGTAATAAATCTTAATACGAAAATCAAAGAAAAGGAGCATGAAAATGGAAGCAATTAAAATTGGAAACAATAAGAAATTATACAATATCGAGAGTATTCATCCACAAACACCAAATATTATGCAAATTGTCTTTGCTGACGAAGTTCCGGCAGAATGGGGAAAAATCACATTATACACATCCGGTGGCGAAGAGGCAACCACTATAACTGGCTACGAAACAATATATCGGGATGATGGCCGAACAATATATCTTAGCAACGACGGCAGCACATATCAAGCGCCGACCGATACGCCGCAGGAACCGCCAGAGCCATACACGCCAACCCTGCCGGAACGGCGGCTATCTAAGTTACAGGAGATAGCAGCGGCTTGCTCAACAGCTATTGCAGCCGGTTTTGATGTACAGCTGTCCGACGGCAGCATAGAGCACTACAGCCTGACCGAAACAGACCAAATCAATCTATCCGCAGCGGTGGCAGCGGTACAAGCTGGCGCACTGGCATACCCCTATCACGCAGATGGCACACTGTGTAAACTATATCAAGCAGCAGATATCATAAGTATCGGCACTGCTGCGACAGAACACAAACTATATCACACAACGTACTGTAATCACCTCAACGCGTGGATTCGTCGCGCCGAATCATTTGCGGAACTTGACGCGATCAGTTATGGCGCAGCTTTGCCGGCCGATTTAGCAGATAACATGGCCGCCATTATTGCGGCAGTATCCGGAGGAGGCGCATGAAACAATTGATCAAGTGCTTAACCCTGCTGCTTACTGGCGGCGGGCTGTATATCGTAATAGAATTGCTCTGGCGTGGATACAGTCATTGGACTATGTTTGTCTTGGGCGGCATCTGTTTTGTCTGTCTGGGGTTGATTAATGAGATCATACCGTGGGAAATGCCACTCTGGCAGCAAATATTGGCTGGAACCTGTATCGTAACGGCCTTGGAGTTTTTGACCGGCTGTATTATTAATCTGCGCTTCGGGTGGGCGATATGGGATTACAGCAATATGGCGGGAAATATTCTCGGTCAAGTATGTCCGCAATACATGATACTGTGGATGCCGGTATCACTGATCGGGATTATATTGGATGATTGGCTTAGATATTGGTGGTTCGGACAGGAGCGGCCGCATTACAAATTGATATGAGCAACAATCCACCTACGGGTGGTTAGTTTATTTACAAAACGAAAGCGAGGAATTAAGAATGAGTAAAGAGTGGGTAAAAGCAGCGGGCGTGAGAGCATTGAAAACCTTTTGCCAGACCGGCTTGACAATGATTACAGTCGGACAGGCGGTATCTGATGTTGATTGGCTTGGGATGCTGTCTATTTCGGCAGTGGCAGCGGTGGCTTCCGTGATGACGTCGGTACTTACTGGTATGCCGGAAGTGACGGAATAATTGCGATATCGCAACATTGACTGGGTCGGGAATGTTCCGGCCCTTTTTGATCGGAGGATTATGTCACAAATATTTATAAAATTAATCGCCGAAACTGCCCAAGCTGACATGAAGGTATCCGGCATCCTTGCAAGCGTCACAATCGCGCAGGCCTGTCTGGAATCGGCATATGGAACGAGTGAACTGGCGGTCATGGCAAGCAACCTATTCGGCATGAAAGCCACGCTGTCCGGGAACACATGGGCATCGGAATGGGACGGCAGCACATATAGCAAGGAAACCAAGGAGCAGGATTCTGCCGGCAATGAATACACGATCACGGCAGCCTTTCGCAAGTATCAATCGCTTGCGCAGTCCATCAAAAATCACAGTGATTACTTGTTGGGAGCCATGAACGGGAATAAATTGCGCTACGCTGGCCTTTCCGGCTGCACGGATTACCGGACAGCGGCACAGATTATCAAAGACGGCGGCTACGCGACTGATACGGCCTACGTGGACAAGCTATGCGCAGTCATTGAAAACAACAACCTGACTCAATACGATGGAGGGAAAACGATGAAAATATGTCTTGACGCAGGACATTACGGAAAATATAATCAGTCACCGGCAGACAACCGATATTACGAATCAGACATGGCGTGGAAACTGACAGAGTTGCAAAAAAAGTACTTACAGCAACATGGATTTGAGGTCATTACCACGCGCACCAATCAGGCAACTGACAGGGATTTGTATGATCGCGGAGCAGCATCCAAAGGTTGTGATCTATTCATTTCCAATCACTCAAATGCTGTAGCAAGCACGGTCAATAATAGTGTCGATTATCCCGCTGCTTATTGCGCTATAGATCACTCTGCGGACGCTGTAGGGCTTTTGCTGGCACAAGTGGTGGAAAGTTACATCGGAACCAAACAGGCCGCCAGAATCCAAAATAGAAGCGGCAATAACGGTGATTATTATGCTGTGCTTCGAGGGGCTACGGCAGTAGGAACGCCGGGGTTAATCCTGGAGCATTCGTTTCATACTAACACTGCCACAACGGCCTGGTTGCTTGATGATAATAACCTTGATCGGCTGGCACAGGCAGAAGCGTCCGCGATAGCAATGCATTACGGCGTTACCACAACGGTGAAATCCGGATGGATCGAGGAGAATAGTGGCTGGCGCTATTACAATGGCGACACGGGCAGTTATGTAGCTAACAAATGGGTGCTTGACGGCGGGAAGTGGTATTGGTTTGATGGAGCCGGAATGATGGTAGCAAATGTCTGGTATATGCATAACGGCCACTGGTATTATCTCGGTGCAGACGGGGCTATGCTGAAAGGCTTGCGGGACATCGGCGGGAAGTGGTACTATTTGAATGAAAATGGTGAAATGGCAACGGAGCCGGTCACGCTGACACCCGACAAAGACGGCGCATTGCAGTACCCAGGCATTGGATAACCTCTCGAATTCGATAGGTTTAAATAACCATTTTGTTGACATTAACAAAATGGTATGGACATATCAGATAAAATAAACTATAACGGTGGTGATTGCATGGACGTAGCTACAATACAGTTACTATGCACAGTCGTTTGCTGCGGTCTTGCTGCTGCTTCCTTTTGGCGAAGCGGTAATACGGACAACGCAAAAGAAAGTGAACGCTGGGGCGCATTCAACAAGGAAATGGAATATGTGCGCAAGGATTTGGACGAAATCAAAAATCTGGTCGGGCAGAATTCCAGAGACACAAAAGATTCTATCAGGCGCGTGCATGACCGTCTGGATGAGCACTTAAGAAAAGAACACAACCAAACCGTGCCTAAACGCTCTGGTTGATAAGGAGGGATTGTGGATATTAACGAAAGAATTGTGGACGTTGAGGAAAGAGTGGAACATCTCAACTTCGCCACGGAGATATTGCAGGAATTGAAGTCGACAATCAAGCGATTATGGATAATTTTGATTATAATATTATCGCTGTGGGCCACTACTATCGGTGGATTTGTCTGGTATATTTCGCAATATGATTATATAGGCTACTCGCAGGATGGAAACGGTTATAACAATGTAAACGTAAATAATGGGGGATCGGTGCAGAATAACAATGGGACAAAAAGTCAAAACGAGACTCAAGAAGAGCGGTAACAAAAAAGGCACGGCGGTTAGAAAAACGAAAAAGAAATAAAATCGAGGATGTCGCTCAAGGCATCCTTTTTGATTGGAGCAATTTAATGGCCCAACAGCTTAAAATATGCGATTTTACAACGCCAGAAATTGAGCGGTTCCGTACACTATGCAATTTTACGCCGGAGGAAATGGAGTTTTTCAACCTCCGGAGCCGGAACAAAAGTATCATAGAAATCACTTTCGCCATGAACATATCCAAATCCAAGGCGGATATTTTGTCTAAAAAAGTAAAATCGAAGATTATAAGAGTTTTATAAAAAAATAGCGGGTTCCAGATGTCCGGTTCCCGCTATTTCTAAGGTTTTGTATGATTTCATTCGCCGTTATCAGCGAAAACCAACAGATACTCTTCAACGTCTTCTAAAGTTCCAAGTTCCCATGGTTCATCCGAACTGTTATCAGCCACATAAAAAGCGTCACCCGATTTGTAAAAAGCAAAACTACTATCGCTATAAACCCGAAACGCTTCTTCACTCAATTCGTGCGAATCTGTGAATTCATATCTTTTTAATCCTGTCATATCTGCTCCCCTCTTTATCCAATCTACGTAAAATGGCTATCAATTATATCATCCATGCAGAGTATTAAATTCTTTGTAGTCCAGCAATGTCCACTCTTGGTAGGCGTAGGCCCGTCGCGGCTTACCTTGACGGGTTTGCTTTATGGCCCGAAACGCGGATGCTATGGCATGTGCATCTTGCGGATTCCCGATTTCCTTACCAAAAAGATCAGCGTTTTCCCGGCACCATTTCAAAAGGTTGTTAAACTCAAACACTTCGCCCGATGGGGCCTGTATCTTCCAGTATTTTGCCGTCACGTTGGTGTCAAACGGTCCAGCAAGGGGGCTTATCTGCGATGCCGGAGTTCCCTTTTTTAAATTGTCGGACGGGTTTTTATTTAACAATCTCTCCCGAGCTTCAGGACTCCATTTGAATTTTATTCCCCTGTGTATTAGCGACGCCTGCTTTGCTTTGCATTCTGATGATCCGCAAGTGCTTGTTGTGTCCGACAGATATCGGCGAAACTCTTTTCCGCAGATAGGGCAGTTTTCAACTACCGGCGGAGGTGATCGATGAACTTCTTTTCGTCTCGGATGGTAGTTGGAATCATAAGACCATGCAAAACCCTTGACGAGGTGTGAGTATTCGGCGCAATCCCGGTTTTGTATAAGAGTTTTGCTGATTGAGGCGGCGGTAACCCTGTGCTCAGCCGCCGCTGCTGCTATCGAGCCGTATACACCAACACATTCTTTGCTGTCAACGTCGTATTTATATATATTCTTTGGCTTTGTCAAATTACCGGATTCTCCTTTCCACACTCCCATGACTCGCCGAACTTAATTTCATGGGCCTTCGCATAAGCGTCAAAAAACTCTTGATCAGCGCATGGCGCCAGTTCCCTGTGTAATTCTTCCCGTAATTCATCATTCATCAAATTGACGGCTACGTCAAAATCAATCTCTATTCCATGTTTATTAATTATAGTATTTCTCATAAAATCCTCCATTCTGCAATTAAGCACTTGCGATAATGCGTAGCAATTCTGCAAAGTCATGTTACTTATTTTATACTCTCCACTCTCGTACTTTTGAATAGTCCTAAGATTGACGCCACTCATACTTGCGAGTTCTGCTTGTTTAAATCCGTTGATGTTTCGATAATGTTTCAGTTTGTTTTTCATAACTTTTTCCTTTCTTATGCAGTGCAGTCACCATGGCACCAGCCTCCACAAAGGCGGCACTTGCCGGTTTCATCAAATCTTGATTTTGCAGCGGATACCATCTTTACCGGTGCGCCAGCATTGATTACGCGATAAGCTGTGTAAACTTCGATTGTTTTAGTTTTTGCATCATACGAACCATTAACCGTCTTACATCCTGCATAATTGTTCTTGTATTCGGAGTAGAGCATTCTTACAACTCCACTTGCCGCCTTTTTTTCTTCCATCTCAACGTTGGTCTTTTCGGTTCTCCAGCTTCTCTTTAAGCACTCCGCAAAGGTTTTTTCGTTGATTGTGTTTTTGCTTGTGTTGTAGTTCTTCCACGCTCTTTTCATAATCTCACTTAAGTTGTACTTTTTCATCTTTGTTTCCTCCGGTTCTTTATCTTATATACTTATTATACGCCTATATAGTCGTAAAGTCAAGAGGTTTTTACAGATATTTCAAACTTTTTCACGCTTACCCTTAGCTATTTTGGCGAACCGCTCTGGATAAGTTTCTTTGTACCATTCGAGAAAAGGCCCGTGCAGTTTTTCCTCCCCTGCCTCCCTCGCTGCCTTTGCCTCATCAAACGTGCCGGATGTTCCGAGGGAATACCACTTTCCCTTGAATCCAATTCCTGCACGATACTTCCCGGTCTTTTTATTCAAATACACGCCTTTTGCTCCGGTCGTGTTATTTTTGGGCATTTTCTTTGACATGATTATTGTCACATTCGTGTCATTCACCAAGCCAAATGTCTCGACCGCCCTCATTGATGCCTTTTCGTTTTTTAAACATCCACAACTAAGCACGCGTCCTTTTTCCAAGCCTTGACGTGCAATGACCTTTATTTTATCACAGTCACATTTGCATTCCCACTTGTCTCGATATCCCCGCTCCCCCGTGGACGCCTTTCTTAGCACCGTCAGTCTGCCGAAACGTCTCCCGGTCAGGTCTTGATTGTGTACGACTTTTTTTTCGGCGGCTTTGTGTAATGCTTCTCTATGTAGGCAACCGCATGAGCGTGTATCTCCAATCAGCAGGCTTCTTTCTCTGACATTGACGATGTTTCCGCATTCACACACGCACTGCCAGATTCTTTTGTAATCCTTCGTTTTCTCATTTGCCATCCCAAACACCGTCAGTCTGCCGAATTTTTTGCCTGTCAAATCATTTTTGCAGTTTTGGGGATGCTTGATAATTTCATTCATTACTTTTATCCCTCGCTATTGTATATGACTGCGATATCAGCAATTTCAATTTCACCATCCACGACTCTTCCAGGCGCCGAAAACGGGTATACGGAAAGGTCAATAGTGCATTCGCCATCGCCCGTCATATTGTTTCCGGTTCTTCCGTCAACTGCATTCGCGCCGTCAAGAAGCATCTCCTGTTCCTCTGTCCTTAAACTCCCCCATGCCGAGCCTATATAATTCTTCTTGATCTCTCGCACAAGACTGCTCGTATCGAGAAAATCCTCCATGCGACATCCCAGTGCCAGCGCAAGCTTGTACAACTTTTCGCCCGACATTCCCTCGATGCGTTTCTGGCCTTGTTCAATGTTACGAATTAACGAATAAGATATCCCCGTTGCTTCCGCAAGTCCGGACTGGGAGTACCCGGCCCGGACTCTGAATTCTTGTAATTTCATATTACACCCCAACCGTTCCATGGGTGTAATTATTGGTTGCGCGATCATAATTTGTAGCGAAATACTTATAACCGATCAAACTGGCACTGTAAAATGTGATTTCGATGTCTTTCATGTTTCTTCCAGTTGCTTTCTTAACAATTCTTTTCATCTCGGTAATTTCTTTTGCTGTTGGTGTTCTCATAGTTTTATTCTCCTTTTATTGTGTGTTTTGTGCTCCTTAACTTAATACTAGTATAACACTATAGTGTTAGAATGTCAAGGGGTTTTTACAAATATTTTAAACTTTTGTATCACGAGAGAGGAAAAAGATAATAAGCTAAAACCAAGACATGGGAAACCGTGTCATTTCTATTCGGTCGCACAAATAGCTATCGACAATTTTGCGACTTGGAGCGTGTTTGATATTGTTGCAAAAACTAAACATAGCTAAAACCAGTGATTAAGTTCACTGGCTTTATTGTGAATTGTTATACTTGTTGTAAAAGATTCTTTATTCTGCTCCATTCTTCCCAGAGTGCTTCATCAAATATAACCCCATCATCCCGATTCATTACACGTGGCATAACAATAGATTCAGTGTCATCAATAAATTTGTTCACTCTATTCCTCTTTCCGTTATCGGTTTTGAGTTTTTTTATTTCACTTAATTCACGCGTATAACTTCGCCACAATGCTTGCGACAATATCTGATCTTCGTTTCCTCTGAAATAATTTATTTTTCGCCGGATTAGCGATGTGTCGATTATCCCTGCGCTTTCTGCCTGCAATAATGTGTAAGCTATTCGCGTTCCGGATTCCATTCTTGATATTACAGTTTCTAAATTATTGGATGTTGAACAAATTGTATAGCAATCTGTCAGAATTTCAATATCCCTTTCAGCTTGATCTAAGGTGTACGCTGAGCGCATTTGAGAATACACTTCTTCCGGGACGTTTGCCTTGACTTCAAATGTTATGTTGCCCGACGGACTTTGAATTATGTCATGCAAACTGTTTGCCTGATTATTTAAATTTACTAATTCAGATTGTATATGTCTTTGTTGTGTGCGAGGCGCTCGCTTGCTTCTCCACCGCACCATGGGTATAAGTCCGGTCATTCCCGCCAGCAAAACTATGATGCCTATCCAATTGAGTCCGTTCATGTCATTTGTAAAAATAATAACAGCTACTAACGCACATATCAAGAACCAGATAAATCCAAGTATTTTAAGAATCATTATTCCTATTTTCTTAAGCATCATATTTCCTCCATTTTCAAAAAGCCAGCAAATTTAATTGCTGGCTTTTGGTTGTTAAATCCCCCTATTGCGCTGTATTTATCGCGTTTGCCATTTCAGTGGCCTGTTTCTTAATTCTATCTTCGTCATATTGATCTATTTGGTTCATGAGTGCCGTCTTGAATTGCTCCGGCTTTGCGATTGATCTATATGGATAAATTCCAGAGGATGTTGTAATAACTATATTTCCATATCCGAGTATCTTTCCGAGCAGTCCGTTATTAACGGCAACATTGTTGATTTTACTAAGCGGGGAATCCATTGATTTTGTTTTAATTAAACCACGCTTACCGATTATGCGTTTGTTGGAAAACCCCAATTCAGTGGTTAATACATTGATTAGTGGTCGGCAGATGACGAGAAATGCTAAGAACAAAAGAATTAATGCGCCGGATATATCTGACCTGCCTACGTCAAATGCTAATAATACAAAGAAGGCAGCCACGGCCCCGGGGGCTATGAGCGACACCCAGTGCGCCCCTGTTTCTAACATTACATTTTCCTTTTGGTTTTGATTAACCGACTTTTTAATGTAGTTTCCCATGATTTTTATCCCCTTTTCTTTTGATAAAATTATTATATGGCAGATTGTGTAAAATTGCAATCGGAAAAATATTTTAGGTTTCTGAAAAAAATATCTTGACATAATCATTAAGTGGTGATATTATGGTTATATTAAAGGAGGTGATGATTTGTCCCCAAGAGAAAAACAAAACACAGAAAGAATGTATGTATTCCTTCCACCCGACATCGTGGATAGTTTAAGAAAGGAAGCTGAATACAAGGGAACTACTGTAAGCGGTCTTATAAGAATGATAGTACTGGAGCACGAAAACAAAAAGAAATAGAATGCAGCCCCTCGTCAAAGTCGCAAACATCCTATTTCCATGTACGAGATTTCTCTCATAGACATTATAACATGAGCAGAAATCTCTTTCAAGAACAAAATCAAGAGGAGGTTTTTTAATGCAAGAAAATATTATTCAAATCGGAAACGCAGAGGTATTAATGAAGGAATATAGCGGGCAGAGAGTCGTGACTTTCAAGGATATAGACATGGCCCATGAAAGAAAAGAAGGAACAGCAAAATATGATTTTAATCACAACAGGAAACACTTCGTAGAGGGTATAGATTATTACAAAGCTCCTAAAAATGAATTGGGATGGAATTTCCAACTCAATTCAAAAGTAGGAAATCCAAAACTTCCAATAACCCTAATCACCCAATCCGGCTACCTCATGATAGTAAAATCCTTCACCGATGAACTATCATGGAAAATCCAACGCCAGCTTGTGGATAACTATTTTAACCCGCAGCCACAGCAAGCAGTAATCGCGACAACACAAACACAGCTGCCGGCAAACAATATATACGACGGACTCCGCCTGATGCTGGACAAGCTTCAGGAGCACGATAGTGACATTGTAGCGTTGAAGAAAGAAGTGAGGGAACTTGCGACTGGCAAGCCGAAGGAAATCATCGTCGAGCCTGATCCGGCCTATTACCTCGAAGCAACAAATTGTTCCGTCTCTAAAAATATCTACACAATAACTTCCATTGCCGAAGCATTCGGAATGAGCGCGCGCACACTTAACAAATATTTATATGCGCAGGGAGTTACCTGCCCACACAATGGCGGATGGGATATCAACAAGAAGATGGGCAAGGAAAGCTATGTGATACTTAAGGACGGCACCTTCAGCAAGCGCGACGGCGAAAAACAGGTTACAACGCTAACGTTTTGGACTTACGAGGGAATGGTATTCTTGTGCGAGTATTTAAAGGCGCACGGATTCACCCAGAGCCGGAGCATAATCAAGTATGATCGCCATGCAAAACGGAAAAAGGGAACAAAAAAGGCAAAGACGAAGAAAAAAGTCAATAAAGCAAATAAGAAGGGATGAAGGGAGATATTATCATGGCAGAACATAAGGAGTACATCAAGTTAATTATGGAAATATTAGAGAGAACTAATAATGTGACACTGACAAGGTGCGCGTACTACTTTGTAAGAAGCATGTGCGGAGGAGGTAAAAAATTATGACCGAACGCGAAACGTATATTAAATCAATCGTGGATTACTTAGAAAGAATTGGCAGTGATACTTTTGTGAGGCGCGTATATACTCTCGTGAAAAGCGTATACACACAGAAGAGCAGTAAGGCGTCATGAAAAATAAGAGCGAAGCGAAAGGAGACAAAATGACAAGGACGGAAAAATTAGAACTGGAAAATCTGGTGTTAAGAAATATTCTGGATTGCATTTCAGAAAGTCTTGACGAATTAAAGAGCGCTGATTACGACAAAAACGGATATATTCTTTTTGCTGGTAGGGTAACGGCACACATTGAAAAGTATCCCGACTGCGCCAAATTCGCCCTTGATAATGGGTATACCCTGGATTATAGAAATTCTGCCTTTTTTAAGAATCAGCCGGACGGTCTGCCCGTTGTGCTGTATCCGGCAAACGCTGGCAAGAGAAAAATGAAATAGATTCAGGCACAAGGGACTTCCTTAATGTAGGAGGTTCCTTTTTTATTGCATTTTTCTAACGCTTTTCCTAAGTTTTATAAGCATTATTCAAATGCTTTTCTTTCCCCGAAATCCATTAAAATTAACACATTAGGAACGAACGTGACAGGAGGTTTCAACGTGATTAACAAATTAGACGAAGCCTTGACAGATTTAACAGAAATGACGCTTGACGCAATCAAAGAAGCCAAAGAAAAGAAACATTTCAGCAAGGATTTTATTGAAGCTGCATGCATTGTTTTGTCAATGAGCTACGGGAGGTTTGGAGATGATAAGTAACTTAATTCAACCACCGGCACCCAAGAACGCACCGGCCGGCAAAAAGAAAGAAGTCGATAGTCGTTCAGTCACTGCCGAAAACTGTGCTAGGCTCTTTGTGAATGGGATGGGTGACGCGCAGCGAGAGCGATTTAAGCTAATGCTGCAAAGTGGTATTCAGTGCGGCGAGAGCGTTGCCAGAAGTTACGGCGTGCCGCTGAATGACTTTGTAGCGGAGGTGCGGAAAATTATATGAACGAAAAACAATTCATTGAGCGGCTGATGCGGATCGGATACAAAGAGGCAGAAGCGGAGGATATGTTTGATTTTTACTTATCTATTGATTGCGCGGACAATCTAAATGTTTTGGCATTGATTGGAGAAATATCTATGGGATTACAGGAGGGGCATGAATGAATTATTCTTTTGAAAATGGAACCATAAACAGTTATCCCACACGCGTTATAGCCGGGAGGGACATTCTGGAATTTCAATCAAATCAGCAGGTTTTGATCGGTCATACACTTGATTACTGCAATGAACTTGAAGCAACGCTAAACGAGGCCATAACCAAGGCAGAAGGTTTTTATAATCGTCTCGTGGAGCTGGGCGACATTGTACCGCCGAAATCAGCAGAAGAGCTATTACAGGAACAGGCGATACAACAGCAGGAAATCAATGCAACCCTTTTGGCTACTATTCAAAAGTTATCCGACAAAATAACCAAGATGGAGGAAAAAGATGGACTTAAATTCATTGGTGAGAACAGTGAGCAAGGTGAGCAAAAACGCAGCAGCAAAGATACAGTCAAATCCCGAAAGCAAACAGATGCTTGATCAGGCGATCCAAGGCGCAAAGCAGTTTGGAAGCAGCGAAGAGGGATTGTATAGGGCCATTGATGCCGTTGGTGGTGCGCCTATGGTCAACAGGATATCGACTATACTTGATCGCAATCCAGCTGTGAAAATTGCCGTTAGCGGAATTTTATCCAGCAATGGTTTGAGCATCAATAAAATCAAGGACAGGTTTGGCGAACCCCGACGCGATCAATCTCCATCTAATCAAAGGGCAAATCAGACATTGCCCACGCGGCAAGCAAGCACTCCGGTAAATTCGTATCGCGAAAAGCTAGATAGGATGAAATAAAATCAATGTTTATAGGCTTTTGCCTTTAACATAAAAAATTATGAAAGGAGATAAAAACATGGCAAGTTATAGTATTGAAAATGACAGCATCGGCGGCGGTGGATTAGGCGGCTTGGGATTTGGTGGTGGTGGAATTGGATTCCTGATCATCATCCTTCTGTTTTTCGCTTGTTTCTCTGGCGGCGGATTGTTCGGTGGACGTTGCGGCGAAGGGCATAACCATGATCGCGACTTCGACGAAGTTCGGAGCCGGTTGACTAATCCCTGTGGCTGCGTAAGCAACTGTCAGATTGATAAGGATGTTGTAACGTCCAGGGATGCCGGTATTATCGAGCAGAACAAAATTTACGAAAAGAATCTGGAAAGAAAGCTGATCGAGAAAGACATGGTTATCCAAGAGCAGAAGAATCAGCTGTTTGTTAGCGGTATGTTTGCAGAGCTTCAGGAGAATTTGAACGCTAAATTCGGCTGTCTGGAAAAGGAGATCGAGCGTAAACCAAACGCAGTGCCGCATTTTGTAAAAACGGTCGATTCTTGTGTACAGCCACAAATGAACTGCTTTGATCGATTCCGTGAATTTAACGGGCGCGATAGAGGCAGGGATGATGATTGCGGTTGGTGCTAATATCTAAAACAATAATTCGTTTTGCCGTCGTAAAGGCTTTACAGGGCGGCGAAATGTCGCTCTGTTTTTTAGGAGGTGAATAAATGCCACTGCTTCAAGTTTTGGTACTGTTATATGCCGGGACACTAATCGAGAATCCGGAAAAAAGGAAGAAATTTATTGGAATCATAAACGACACAAGCGTAAGTATTGAAAAAGCTGTGAATGGATTCATGGGCAAAGGCGGTGTTGCGGATGAGCCGACAGTGGTTTCGGGCGAGGAAACAACCGATTACCGATAACGAGATTGCTATACGCAGCTCTGTAGGGGCTTGGTGGGGATCTCTTTTGACTGCCGCAATTCTAACCGTCGCGGTGAATAATCTATTGATCAACATGAGAACCCTCGAATTGACAAAAGAAAATCTGGAAAATACCAGACGCAATGCTTCAAATACTGCCGAGATGATTGAACAACTTAAACAGATAAATCAAAAAATTTAAAGGAGAACTTAAAAATGAGCGCATGCAAGAACTGCTTCACAAAGCTTGTATCAACTGCTATTGCTGTAGTTGGCACAAATTTGCAAATCACTGTAACCGGCCCCACAGCCTTGGAACCAAGTACAAAATACTGCCTGGTGTTAACATCCCCGCTGCCGGAGGCCGGAGAAAGCCTTCCTGTTACAATATTGTTGTCAGGGGAAACGGTTGCTATCCCGCTGCTTAAGACTGTTTGCAGAATCACAACGAGCTGCGGAAAAACAGCACAATGCACGTTCGGCGATCAGGAATTCGGAATCGATCTGCCGGAGCGTGGCCGGACAAGAATCCCGCTGTATCTGAATAACAACATGGCCGATTTCTTCGATCTCCGTGGAGTAGAACATTTGCGCAGATGCCGGGAGGTGTAAGCTATGTACACGCAGAAATATATCGAAAAATTAGATATGGCCATTGACGAATTGGTTAGGTCGGAGTCCAAAGGGCTTACCAAGGCGGAACACGATCTGCACGTGTTGCTCGAAAACAGAAAGCATATCGAGAGATGGAAAGAGATGCAGAGCGGCACACATAAAGAGATGATGGACGGCAACCCGCGGACATCTTATTTCTAGGGAGGTAGAAAAATGGTCAATAAAGCCGACTGCATAAGACAGATTCAAAACACTGTGAATTATCTGTATGCGTTTGAGGAGTTTGAAAATACAGCATTTGTCAAGGCTCTGTCCATGGGCATCCAGGGGAAAAAGCGGGAAGCGCGCATGGAAGGTACCAAGGACGAAAATATCCGAAAATACCTGCAATCAGAAGCCTTTGACTTGTTCGAGGTTGAGATTTATCCCCAGAAGGTGAACGCGTCGTTTCCGAACGTCAATAGTGTCGAAACATTTCTGGCGGAATATCGGAATGGGCTGTGGGATATGTACTGGAAGATCACGGAGAGCGCGAATATGTTTGCGGCCCCGCTCTGTCTTAGGGACTTAGCCTGTCCGCTATATGAGCGCGCCAGCTGCATTAAGTGTGCCATTGTGGACCTGAATCGCAAGATTAAGAGATATGCCGATATGAAAGCGCAGGGGACCGCCCTGCATGATCTCTACATCTACGAGACAACAGAATACAATAATCACGATGCAGCAGAGAAAAAAGAAGCAAAAATGGGATACAAATATTAACACCAGAATTACCCTTCCCATTGAGCAGATAATAAAAAAGGGGCCGATTGTGGCCCTTTTTCGATATATTAACATAGGTACAGTATTCGATACTATTCAATCGTATAATGATTAATACTGTACCTATAACAAAAATTTAAAACCGCATAGTTTTCGGGTATCGGGATTAACATTAATTTCCTCTATTACTTGTTTCCAAAATGCCCTCTTATGCGAGTTGTCAAGTTTTAAATATAATTCTTTCCAATCGTTGCTAAAGTGTTTCGCAACGGACTTGAGTTTTTTTTGCTTTTTTTCAAGTTCCTTGTTATCACCATTAGAAATAACGGCAGATAATTTTGTGTATTCACTTTCATAATATTCTTCGGATATGCGTCCTTTTTGGTATAGCGTATTCAGGCGATCCATTTCGCCTGTATAAGATTGCAACGATCGTGACGATCTTGGTTTTGTATTCTTCACCACCTCACATTCGATAACTTCATTTCTTAGAGTGTTGCTTACATTATCGAGTAGATATTGTTCCACTGCTTCTTCTCGCAAGGACGCGCCACAGTGATATTTGAACTTGCCGCCACAGTTGTATCTTACGACATGGTGCGTTGTGCCGTTTTTGTTTAGGGTTGTTCGTTGTCTTCCGGAAAACTTGCGGCCACAGATCGGGCAAGTAATTAACGAACTAAAAATATAGACATAGTCACTGCGGGGGTATAATTTTGCCTGCTTTGATTTTTGGAGGATATTATATTGTTCCATTGTCATATATGGCTCGCAGTAAGGGTTTCCATCGGTATCCATACCGGCGTATTTGGGGTTGTGAAAAATTTTGTCTGTCTTATAATAGCTTGGTGCGCCATCGCCGTATTTGTCCGAAATATAATTTGTCGTTCCCCGGATGGAAAAACATGAAAAATAATGCTCTATAGCATCCTCGACTATATGACTCACGTTTGGATCTTTTTTGATATATCCACCTTCGATAATATAACCATAAGGGGCACACATTCCAGTTACACACATTCCCTGTGAACGCTTGTAATCAAATACGGATTTTATGCGTTCGGAAGTGCGGTCGCATTCTGCCTGGTTAACGGAAAGCATAATATTGATCACCATTTGGCCATTGGCGGTTGAAGAGTCATAATTTTCAAAAATCGTTTTCCAATAGCAGTTATGTTTCTTAAGAATCTCTTCTGTAACATTGTAATCATTTATATTTCGAAACCAGCGATCCAGTTTGGTTACAAGAATCATATCTATCTTTTCTTGTTTTACATCTTCCAGAAGTCGTAAAAGCTCTTTTCGGCGAGACATGCTTTTTCTGGCCGAAATTCCCTCGTCGGCATAGACATCCGCTATAGCATAGTTATTTTTGCTTGCATAATCTTTAAGTGCAAGAAGCTGGGCCGGAAGAGAGATACCGCTTATATGCTGTTCCTCGGTACTGACACGGATGTAAATGGCGCATCGTTTTTTTGAATTCATATTTACTCCTTTCAATATTTCGCATAAATGTCGAAACAAGTCGAACCTGTGTTCTATTTTTCTATTGACATGATGTTGGCATGCAGTTATAATATACACATCGGAATATCTGTAAGGTATATTTAGATTGCCGGCAATGAAAGGGGTGTGTATACGTGGATAGTGATCTCAAAAATGAACTGCATGAATTGATTGACAAAATACATAGCGCAAAATTTTTAAAAAACCTCATTAATTTAATAAAAAGCGTTTTAGAGAACGGGAATTAATCCCCGTTCTCTTTTTCTGTCCTATCAATGCAGGCTCTAAATTCTTTGTAGATGAAAGCCCATTGCTCGTCTGAAATAGTTTCTGCTAATTTTATTAACATTTGAATCATATTCTTTCTCTCCAGACTACCGCTCTCCATTATCTTTCCGAAACGTCCATAAGTTTCCTCTTCGAAAGTAAGCTCTTTTTCCATTTTACCCTCGCCAGCTCGAAGCCATATCTCATTTATATCAAATTCGCGACATATATCATTTATGATTCGATCTGTAATTCCAACCTTTCCCGTTTCTATGCCCGCAAGATTCGAACGACTTATGTTTATTCTTTTTGAAAACTCTTCTTGCGTCATATTTTTTTCGCTTCTCAATTTCTTTATTCTATTTATCACGATACTCGCCTCCTTTGTAACTATATAATAACATAAAAAGGAATGTTTGTAAACAACAATATTTAAAAAATAATGTTTGACATAGACAAATATATATGTTATTATGTCTGTAGGGAACAATTTAGGCCAAAAAGAAAGAGAGGTAAGTAAATGGAAAAAAGCGAAAAAATGAAAGAGCGCCTTGGTCAGATCGAAGAAATCCTGAACGAGGTAGACGAATTGTCCGTCGAAGAAAGACGGATGCTACACACCACAATTGCAACAGTTTTCAACCTCCACATTGTGACAAATGATAAAAAAGTGGGATAGGAGGGTAAATGAAAGAATTAATTAAAATCAGTCACGAAAAAAATCAATTGACAGTATCGGCAAGGGAATTACATAACGGATTAGAAATCGATACTAATTTTACAACCTGGTTCAAGAGGATGTGCGAATACGGATTTGTGGAAGAAAAAGACTTTTTTCCAAAAATGGAAGAAAGTACCGGCGGCAGACCATCCACGGATTACGACATTTCTGTTGGCATGGCAAAGGAAATTTGCATGATACAACGCTCTGAACAGGGCAAACAGTATCGTCAGTACTTTCTTAAACTAGAAGATGCCTGGAATACCCCAGAGCAAATCATGGCAAGGGCCTTAAAGATGGCGGATAAGCAGATTAATGGGTTGAAAACCGAAAACATGATTTTATTGGAAGATAATCAGCAGATGAAACCCAAGGCCCTATTTGCCGATGCAGTAGCAACAAGCAGGACATCAATCTTAATTGGCGAACTGGCAAAGATTTTAAAGCAAAACGGCGTGGATACCGGCGAGAAACGATTATTTGAATATTTGCGAAACAACGGTTATTTAATCCGCCGCAAGGGCACTGACCATAATGCGCCCACGCAGCGCAGCATGGAACTGGAGCTTTTCGAAGTCAAGGAAACGGCGGTAACGCATTCAGATGGGCACGTAACTGTTAGTAAAACAACTAAGGTGACTGGCAAGGGACAATTGTATTTTACAAATAAATTCCTCGACGGGAAAGCGGGTTAAGGGATGGATGAAGCAAGGAACTTTATGTCTACGGGAAATGAAATGATGTGCGCCAAAGAAATTGCCGAGGTTTTAGAGAGACGCGGGATTGCAGTAGATGAAATAAGGGGCGTGTTTAAAAGAGTTGAGCAGATGAGAAAAATTAAAAGGTTAAGAGAATGTTTTGACCATATTGCAGGCATTCTGGATGGAACGGATGGATTGGCTAGTGACGATAAATTAATGCTATGCACGACATTTGCCACTGTCTTCAATCTGCATTTAGAGAGCGAAGAGAAATAAGAAAAGGAGAAAAACCATGAAAGTAACAATCAAAGCAACACCTAAAGAAATCGCCGCCCTCATAATTGAATTACAAGGGCGGCAGGTAGTTCCGGTTTACGAAACATTTGCGCCGAAGCTAAAGCTTTCGCTTAATCCGAAAGCCACTCATGATACTGCCGAAGAATCTTAAACATCATTTCAATATTGGAATTCAATACAAATGACAAGAATTCTTCAACGGTTTCATCTGTGAGAGGTAGCCGGATTTGAAGCATCCGTGCATTTAATTCCCTCGACCATTCATCCTGATGTTCTTGGGTGATTGACTGATAGAAATCGTCAAATGATTTCATTGTGATTTCCTCCCTTCTTTTGTACTCGGCATGCCAGTGCCTGTACTTAGATTATAGAAGGACTTGGAGAAAATAGCAACAAGTACAAACCGTGCAACATACAATCAAATAGGGTAAGCAGGGAGGTTAATTGTGGACTTTGAAAAAATTGTATCCATCCTGATAAAGCTTTTAGAAGATCAAGAAGACGCAAAGATAACATACCGTATAATGCCAGCAGATGGCAAGGAAGGGACTTCGGAGGAAACCGCCTGATGGCGGTCGTGATGGACAAGCAAGGGCATTGATTAGCAGTGTATTGATTAGCAAGGGAATGGCAACGCAATGAGATGCGATGGCAAAGCTGCGCGACACAACGCTTAGCAATGGCAGAGCAAGGCGCTACGGGGCATTGATTAGCGAAGGCAAGGCGAAGGGTGACATTGCAAGGGAAACGCAGCGCGTTGCAAAGGCATAGCGCAGGATAACATGGCGGAACATGGCAAGGGCAGAGCAGAGCTCAGCGAGGGAAAGGCAATGAGGTTCAGAGCATAGCAATGGATAGGCAGAGCATGGCGAAGAAGCGCGAGGCAAGGGAAATGCGTGGCTGTGGATAGCAACGGCAAGGCGGGGCCACGGTGGGAATGGCGCGGCAATGGTGAAGCGGGGCGCTACATAGAAATGCAAAGGCAGCGAAAAACGTAGCAAAGGAACACACGGCGAGGGAAAAGCGAGGCGGGGAATAGTGAGGGAAGAGCCAAGCGCAGCGTTACAAAGCACAGCAAAGGCGAAGCTATGCACCGATTGGCAAAGGAAGAGCTAAGCACAACAACGCAAAGGCACGGCACAGGATTCAAAAGCTAAAACATCAAAAAGAAGAGGAGATAAGAAATGAAGGAATTGAAAGTAAGAGTAACATTCACAGAGGAAATTTTAGGAACGGCAAGCAGTGATCCGGAAATTCACAGCACATTTATCGCATCCAATGCACCTGACGCACCGACACGGGCCGAAGAAGTCGCGGCAATCGGAGTTGATGAAGTGATTGAAAAATCAATGACCATCTTCCCGCGCAACAAAGAGGGACATCCCATTATGTGGGATTATCAGGTGAAGGGATTTTTCAAGGACGCCTGCGGCTGCCTGCGAAAAGTGCCCAACTCGGCTTCGTCAAAAATCAAGGCTTATAAAAAGGAAATTGATGGATTGATTTTCGTAAAGGAGCGGATGATACCAATCGTTTTTACCGGAGAAATCGGAAACTGCCAGCGTCCGCTAAGAGGGCAGACAGCGCAGGGCGAACGAATTGCCCTAGCAAACAGCGAGACCATTCCGGCGGGTGCCTACATTGATTTTACAATTTCATGCCTGTGTGATGCACATATCAATGCCGTGAGGGAATGGCTTGATTACGGGGCATTGAGGGGTATGGGACAATGGCGAAATAGTGGGAAGGGCCGTTTCGAGTGGACGGAATTATAAATATAATACCCCGACCGTCAAAAGTCGGAGAAAGAGGGAGATATGCATTTTGTGAAATTAGACACACCGCCACAGCTACACGATCCGGAATACTGCCACATCATCAATGACGGCGCACTTAATCCATTCATCGTGCGGACTAATCCCGCCCGTGTGCGGCCGGAGAGGGAGCCGGAAGCAATGTCGCCCATTACCGTTAAAATAAATTAAAATCAAGGAGGAAAAACGATGGGTTTCATAGATGCATTATCAAAAGAAGACAGAGTGGAAGTTACATTTACGGATTTTTATAGAATGATGAAAGAGACAACATTATCTGAATTGCTTATGAATGCGGTTAACTGTGATGTACCGCATGAATATATTCGGAACATGGCAACGGGTGTAAAACAGGCGCAGGAGGGTGAAAAATACGAACACCCAGAGTGTTATACACCAGAACAGAATAATCCTTATCCATTGTGTATTGGATTAGGAAAACCAGAGTGTGAGGAATGCCAACTGCGGGCTGGCTGGGAACCAGATGATCCTTATGGGGTAGGAGCGTAAATCAGTTTTTGCAAAAGAGAGGTGACAACAATGGAAAAAGTAATAGCAAGGCTAACCGCGCTGGATTTCGTGACACGGGATGTCGATAAAGATTTTGACAGCGCATTTTGTCAGATCGCAGGTTGGATTAATGAGCATGCAAAATGTGACCCCGGCACCGCCTACACGATTGAAGAGGTGGCGAAACTGTTTGACATACTGTTCAACATGTATCAGGGGCGCGCAGAGGGGAGTAAAGACAATGGGAAACAAATTTGAGGAGCTAAAAACCATAGTGGAATTACTGCGCGAATGGGCAGTTGAACATGGTGAGCAGAGTAATCTGACAGTATTTATCATGGATGACTGGACTAACGTATTTAACGATTTTGAACTGCCAGAGGGAAAACAATTCGACATGAGTATTCGGGACGGGCAGTGGATATACAACAAAACCCCAGCTGCGGAGTCAGCCGGGGAATCGAGTAACTAATTATATTATACACCCTTAATTATAGGGAGAAAGAAGGAAATTGTCAAGATGTCAATGAAAATCAATAAATTTGAGTTTGAAAACGTTAAACGAATCAAGGCGGTAAAAGTTGAGCCTACCGCTAATGGTCTTACCATCATCGGCGGCAATAATAACCAGGGGAAGACTTCTGTGCTGGATGCCATTGCCTGGGCTCTGGGCGGCGACCGTTTCCGGCCATCGCAGGCCGCCAGAGAAGGGTCCGTTATCCCTCCAAACTTACATATCGTCATGAGCAATGGCCTGATTGTGGAGCGCAAAGGTAAGAATGGCGATCTTAAGGTAACAGATCCGAACGGCCAGAAAGGGGGCCAGCAGCTTCTTAATGGATTTATTGAGCAGTTGGCTCTTGATCTTCCCAAATTCATGGGGGCCAGCAGCAAGGAGAAAGCAAATATACTCCTACAGATCGTAGGGGTAGGAAATAAACTTGCAGAGCTGGAGCGCCAAGAAAAAGAAAATTACAGCGAACGGCTTACGATTGGTCAGATTGCCGACCGGAAAAAGAAGTATGCAGAGGAGCAGCCTTATTATCCGGATGCACCGAAGGAACCAGTGGCAGCTTCCGAACTGATCCGACAACAGCAGGAGATTCTGGCCCAGAACGGCGAGAACCAGCGTCTTAGAGAGAATCAGCATCGCTTGGAACAAGAGGCGCAATCCATTATGGAGCAGTTGCAAGCGCTGCTCAAGCGCCAGGAAGAAAACGAGGAAAAGTTGAGGGTGGCCCGGATGTCAGCACTTGACCTTCATGACCAATCTACCGAAGAGTTGGAAAACAATATCGCCAATATTGAAGAGATTAACCGGAAGGTGCGAGGCAATCTTGACAAGGACAAGGCCGAAGAGGACGCAATGGAATACAAGCGGCAATATGATGCCCTTACGGCTGCTATCAACCAGGTGCGGGATGAAAAGATAGCACTCCTGGATAATGCTGATCTACCGCTCCCGGGTTTGTCTGTGGATGATGGGGAACTTATCTATAACGGCCATAAGTGGGACAACATGTCTGGTTCCGATCAGCTTAAGGTTGCGACGGCAATTGTTCGCAAACTAAATCCTGATTGCGGGTTTGTCTTGCTGGATAAGCTTGAGCAGATGGATCTAAACACTCTGGAGGAGTTTGGTAAATGGTTGGAACAGGAGCAGTTACAGGCGATTGCCACCAGGGTAAGTACCGGTGAGGAATGTAGCATTATCATTGAGGACGGATATGTCGCCGGTCAGGAACTGTCAGTGGTTAAGGAAACGAAACAATGGAAGGAAGGGGTATTTTAAATGCAAATCGTAAAAGGTAAAATTCCGAGCGCAAAGAAATGTTGTGTGTACGGCCCCGAAGGTATTGGGAAGTCAACTATTGCTTCCCAGTTCCCGGAACCGCTCTTTATCGACACTGAGGGCAGCACCAAAGATATGGATGTATCCCGAACGCCGACACCAAGTAGCTGGAGTATGTTAATGGAGCAGGTCGGATACGTAAGAGATCATCCGGATGTGTGCAAGACACTTGTTATTGATACGGCAGATTGGGCGGAAATGCTCTGTTCGAACCATGTATGCAGCAATGCCCAGAAGAACAGTATTGAAGAATTTGGATATGGCAAAGGTTATATCTACATTCAGGAAGAGTTTGGCCGACTATTAAACCGCCTGACGGAAGTTATTGAAAAGGGGATTCATGTAGTTCTCACTGCCCACGCTAAAATGCGTAAGTTTGAACAGCCAGACGAAATGGGCGCCTATGACCGGTGGGAAATGAAGCTTAGTAAAGGCGTAGCCCCAATGATTAAGGAGTGGGCAGACATGGTTCTCTTTGCCAACTATAAGACGATGGTCATTAATGTGGATGGACAAGGAACACAAAAGGGAAAAAACAAGGTTCAGGGCGGCAAGCGAGTTATGTACACAACACACCATTCTTGCTGGGATGCTAAGAACCGGTATGGACTGCCAGATGAAATTCCATTTGAATATGCTGCCATTGTCCAGATCATGGAAGCGCCTACGACCGGACATGTAAAACAGGAAGAGTCAAAGGAGACACCAAAACAAGAGGAAGTACAGACCTCTATGTTTACGGGGCCGGAGCAGACGACCAGTAAAAGCAGCGAGGAGCCTACAAAAGAAACGCAAGCAGCGCCACCTGTGGATACTAAGCAGGAATCTGTAGCAGATTTTCGGCCAATTGGTGTCAATGAACGGATACCGAAGAAACTTCGGGATCTGATGCTGGCCAATGATGTGTGTGAGTGGGACATCCAGAACGTAGTCGCCGCCCGGGGATACTTCCCGGCCGACATGGAAGTGTACGATTATCCGGGAGACTTTGTAAACGGTGTACTGGTAGGGGCCTGGGACAAGGTATATACCATGGTTAAGGAAATGAAAGAAAAGGAATCAATACCATTTAAATAATAGGAGGACATAAGATTATGAATGAAGAATTAGGAAAAGAGTTAGGATGGGACGATCAAATCGAGAACGAGGGAACGGATTATGAGCCGCTCCCTGATGGAACATATGAGTTTACGGTTGAATCGATGGAGCGCGGCAGGTTCCCCGGCAGCGATAAGATGGTTGCCTGCAATAAAGCAGGATTGAAGCTGCGGGTAAAGGATGAGAAAGGAAATGACCGGTACATATTTGAAGATCTGATGCTCAATTCAAAGACGGAATGGAAGCTTAGCCAGTTTTTTATATGCATTGGCCAAAAGAAGTCAGGCGAACCGTTAAAACCTAACTGGAGCGCCGTTCCGGGATCAACCGGCAAAATGGAAATCTACATTAATGAATATACAAATAAAGCAGGAAAGAAGATGAAAAACAATAAGGTGGATAAATTCCTTCCGCCGGAACCGAAGACGTACCAAGCGGGGAAATTCTAATGGAATTGAGATCATATCAGAAAGAAGCCAAGAGCGCCATTTTTGAACAATGGAGCAATGGAAAAAAGAAAACACTTCTGGTACTGCCAACTGGATGCGGTAAAACGATTGTGTTTGCAAAGGTAACCGAGGATTGTGTCCGAAAAGGAAAGCGAGTGCTGATCCTGGCACATCGGGGCGAATTACTTGACCAGGCCGCGGACAAAATCGCAAAGGCTACGGGCCTGCACTGTGCAGTCGAAAAGGCAGAGGAAACCTGTCTGGGGAGTTGGTTCCGTATTACGGTGGGATCCGTTCAGACGCTTATGCGGGAGAAAAGGTTGAAACAATTTTCTCCCAATCACTTTCAGACCATCATAGTGGATGAAGCCCATCATTGCCTTTCTGATAGTTACCAGAACGTCCTGAATTATTTCACCGAAGCAGAAGTATTGGGAGTAACTGCGACACCCGACCGTGGCGACATGAAGAACCTGGGAACGTATTTCGAAAGTCTGGCTTATGAATATACGCTGCCAAAAGCTATTAAGGAAGGTTTCCTGAGTCCGATCAAGGCGCTGACGATTCCACTAAGACTGGATCTGACAGGAGTGTCTCAACAAGCCGGTGACTTTAAGGTCGCAGATCTGGGAACGGCACTGGATCCATATTTATATCAGATCGCAGATGTAATGATGAAACATTGCCAAGATCGGAAAACGGTAGTATTCCTTCCACTTATCAAAACCAGCCAGAAGTTCTGTGAGATTTTGAATGAAAAAGGTTTTAAGGCCGCCGAAGTGAATGGCGAGAGCAGGGACCGGGCTGAAATTCTGGCAGCATTTGACCGGGGCGACTTCAATGTCCTGTGTAATTCCATGCTACTTACAGAGGGCTGGGACTGCCCGTCTGTTGATTGCATTGTGGTACTTAGGCCGACAAAGATACGCTCTTTGTATTGTCAGATGGTTGGGCGCGGTACCCGGCTGCATCCCGGTAAAGACCATTTACTTCTTTTAGATTTTCTCTGGCACACGGAACGTCATGAGCTTTGTCATCCGGCATCTTTGATCTGTGAAAATGAAGAAGTAGCTAAAAAAATGACCGAGAATTTGGAGGCGGCTGCCGGCTGTCCCATTGATATTGAAGAGGCAGAGCAGAAAGCTTCTGAGGATGTAGTGGCACAGAGAGAAGAGGCACTGGCTAAACAACTTCGGGAAATGAAAAACAGAAAAAGCAAACTGGTGGATCCACTACAATTTGAAATGAGTATCCAGGCAGAGGATTTATCCGGCTATGTGCCAGCATTTGGATGGGAAATGTCACCGCCTACCGACAATCAAAAGAAGTCACTGGAGAAATTAGGAATTTGCCCGGACGAAATAGATAATGCCGGTAAAGCAAATATGATCCTCAACAGACTGGACAAGCGCAGAACCGAAGGGCTTACGACTCCAAAACAGATCCGCTTCTTGGAAAGCCGTGGGTTCCAGCATGTGGGTAATTGGAATTTTGAATCGGCCAAAAACATGATTGACCGCATCGCCGCCAATGGGTGGCATATACCAAACGGGGTTATCCCGAGTGAATACAAAGGAGCTTAATGTATGGACAGAAACCAGTATGACCTGTTAGAGGTATTGAACTACATAGACCCGTGCGAGCTCACCTATCAGGAATGGGTCAATGTCGGCATGGCGCTTAAACATGAGGGATATTCGGCCTCTGAATGGGATGCTTGGAGTCAGGGAGACCGCCGGTATCATGCTGGTGAATGTGCCAGAAAATGGAATGGCTTTTCGGGTTCGGGAACTCCAGTTACCGGCGGCACGATTGTACAGATGGCACGTGATTTGGGCTGGACACCGCCTTACGACCAGGGGGCTGCTATGGGGTGGGATGATACTATAGCAGCCGAGGCAATCATTGATAGCAACTGGGTAGAAGGTAGGGAAATAGAAGAGCCGGTCAGATGGTATCCAGAACGGGAGTTGATTCAATATCTTGAAATTCTATTTGATTCCACCGAAAATGTCGGCTATGTGACCCAGAGTTTTGAAAAAGATGGGAAGCACATGCCTACAAAAGGGTGCTGCGATCGTACTGCCGGACAACTGATTGAGCAGTTATCTGCTTGTGATGGAGACATTGGGAAGGTTCTTGGAGATTACAATCCGGAAATAGGTGCCTGGATCCGGTTCAACCCGCTGGATGGTTTGGGGATTAAAAATGACAATGTAACAGATTTTCGCTATGCCTTGGTTGAATCGGATTCCATGGAAATAGAGAAGCAGAATGCCATACTCCGGGAGCTGGAGCTTCCCATTGCCTGCTTGGTGCATTCCGGAAAGAAGAGCCTGCACGCAATTGTCCGAGTCGATGCAGCGGACTGGATGGAATATCGGAAACGAGTTGATTATCTATATGATATATGTAAGAAAAATGGATTAGCCGTCGATCAGCAGAACCGGAATCCCTCTAGGCTCTCCAGGATGCCCGGAGTCATGCGTGCCGGCCAGAAGCAGTTTCTGGTCGATACTAACATAGGAAAAGAAAGCTGGGCGGAATGGAAGGAATGGTTTGAGAGTATTACGGATGACCTGCCGGATCCGGAAAGCCTTGAGGATGTCTGGGATAATCTACCGGAGCTTGCGCCGACCTTAATTGACGGAATTCTGCGGCAGGGACACAAGATGCTGATTGCCGGACCATCGAAAGCAGGCAAGTCTTTCCTCCAGATAGAAATGTGCATTGCTATAGCAGAGGGTAAGAAGTGGATCAACTGGCAATGCAGCCAGGGGAAAGTATTATATGTGAACCTTGAACTTGACAGGGCCAGCTGTCTGCATCGTTTCAAGGATGTGTATACCGCCCTGGGATGGCAGCCGGAGAACTTAAAGAACATTGATATCTGGAACTTAAGAGGCAAGTCCCGGCCAATGGATAAACTGGCGCCAATGCTAATCAGAAGAGCGGCCAAGCGAAACTACATAGCCATCGTGATCGACCCGATTTATAAGGTCATCACCGGCGATGAAAATAGCGCAGATCAGATGGCCAACTTCTGTAATCAGTTTGACAAGGTATGCACGGAGCTGGGAGTGGCAGTGATCTACTGTCATCACCACAGCAAGGGCAGCCAGGGCAATAAAAAAAGTATGGACCGTGCTTCTGGTTCCGGAGTATTTGCCCGGGATCCTGATGCCCTCCTGGACCTTATCGAACTTGAGACAACCGATGAGTTAATGGATCAGGAAGAAAATAAGGCAGTATGTGCCGCCTGCAAGCAATACCTTGATGCACATTTCAAATGGGAAGACGACCTGTCTCAGGACGATTTATGCAGCAGCAGCCGGATGCAGAGCTATTGCGAGAACAAGCTTGACAAATGGCAATGGGCAGCCCTGCAACGCAATATTGAGGCAGCCAAGGACCGGATCAAGGCAGTGACGGCCTGGCGGATTGAAGGGACGTTGCGGGAGTTTCCAAAATTTCAACCAGCGAACCTGTGGTTCAATTATCCGGTACATACGGTGGATCAGAGTGGATCCCTGGGCGATATTCAGCCAGAGGAAAACAAACCGCTCTGGCAAAAAGCAACTGAAAAACGAAAGAAAAATGCAAAGTCGGCCAGAGAAAAAATAAACTCATCCCTGGAAATTGCCTATGCTTCCCTATTAATTGAAGGGGAGGTTACTATTAAAGGATTAGCCGAATATTGGAACGGAATGACCGAAAAAGGGGTCAAAGATCGAATTAATAAAAGTGATTCCTTCTATTATGATAACGGAATCGTCTATCAGAAAGAAGAAAACGAAAGTGGAAACGAACGGAAATGACCTTGGTAACTTCCAGGTGGAAGTACTGGAAATAACCTTGATCATTTCCAGCGGAGTAGATGGAAATGATCTTGATAATTTCCATTTCCGGCTAGATGGAAATGGATGGAAATGACCTTGGTCGCTGGGGTGGAAATGAGGGGGTGGAAATGACCACTACCCTAAAGGGTATATATTTCCGTTTCCCCCTGCGGTGTCATTGCGGAGGAAAGTAGTCGTGCGGAAGCTGACGCACGACGACTCCTTCCCCGCTTCACAATGACTTAAAAGATAATTTCCAAACAATTTCAAACTTTAAAGTAGTAAAGTGATGAAAGACGAGAGAGAGGAATAAAATCATGGTGACTGATTTTTTCATGGCAATGATTCCGCCGACTATGACGCATCAGGAGAAGCAGGTCAGGGTTGTGAATGGGAAACCGGTATTCTATGAACCGCAGGAGTTGAAGGCGGTACGCGAGAAGCTGCGGGCGCATCTGGGTCGGCATGTTCCGGAAGAGAAATTCACCGGACCGGTACGGCTGACTACCTGGTGGTGCTTCCCCGTGACGGGAAATCACTGCAACGGCGAATATAAAATCAGCAGGCCCGACACTGACAACATGGTC
>Ga0153947_1000032_pt1 | contig 52087 bp, 64 predicted proteins | sample TSNJ031MetaG_FD_104697 | JGI IMG/M metagenome (GOLD analysis project Ga0153947, IMG submission 104697) | Attine ant fungus gardens microbial communities from New Jersey, USA - TSNJ031 MetaG | ecosystem: Host-associated > Fungi > Mycelium > Unclassified | place: USA: New Jersey, Wharton State... | reverse complement strand
GTGGCTGCGTCAGAATTACACTTATTGGGGGTGATATCTCCTTGTCTTTTCAACTAGTGTCAACCTCAAGTCGCCACTGCTTATTTCCGTTTGAATTCTCCGTGAACTCACCCTCGCATTTACCAAATCACCTTCCTCCAAAGGACAGACTGCGTACATGGCCTTCACAACACGAGGATCCATGTGAGTTCAAATAGCTTCCCAAATTCCTCCAATTTCCGCTGCTCTGCTACATTTTGTGACCCAAAACGTCGTTGTCAGACGAGCGGCAAGCCACGGCTTTTTTTTCCCCAGATCTAGCATCAAGTTCTGAGACATAGGCCATGAAAGCGACATTCCAGTATTGTATGTAATACATGAACTAGGTCCATGTGAGATGACAAGTTTTATGAGGACAAGGCTTGCTCTGTTCTATGTCACCCCATTGTCTGATCTTCCTCTAAACGACCGGCATATAGGGTTCGGTTTTGTCCATTAAGCTGTCAACACCACCCATTTAATCACGATAGTCGGCATATTTTTGGTGTGCAAAGCAATCTTTGATAGTGTCCGGAAGACATATTCATTTGTCGATTGTAAGACTGAATTCTCCAGTTCATCGAACTACAGTATCGGCCCATTTATTACGATGACACGTTGCTGGACAGGTCTGATGGTTGAGTAGTGGTGACTGAAGGGGGAGTGAAGGAAGTTGAAAACCTCACATCGAAGTTGGTCCAGCCCAGCTATGTGTAGGAGTATTGATCTACATTAATCAAAAGCATATTTCCACCGCATGAAAATTATGATTGATTTTGAGGTGTTGTGTGATGGGAAGTTCATGAAATATCAGTTGGCGAAATGGCTGAGCTGTTGGAGCATGAGACCTGAATGCAGAAAGTCACACGACAGCAGGTTGGACGTTCGAATCTCATCTTGACCACTAAATAATTCCACACAAAATGTGTGAAGAAATAAATAAAATCAAATAAAATCAAATCAGCGGCTCTGGAAATAAATTCCACAGCTCTGAATTGTTTTAACTCACTCGCATTGCTTGCCAAGGGCGACTTATTTTCAGATGCCTTAATTTTGGCTGTCGTACCTCGCGACGACTCCGCTAATCATGCTGCTTTTGGTCTTGTCAGTCTCTCACAAGAGCAAGATCAGCGCTGATGGAGCGTGGGCTTGAACTGGACCTGGATCTAGACCCTTGCAACCTGATTTATAACGGCACTGATACCGTCAAAATACCTGGCAGTGGCTTTAAATAAATGAGAGACCATGACTAATAGTTTGAGATGAAAAAAACTGAATCAACCCCGAGTTGATACCTTAAGTCAAAGCGTCTCAACTGGTGGTGAAGGTACGCTTTTGATTGAGATCAGTATTCGCCGGGCTAGGATGTTACACCATACGTGAATGATGATGCATAATTATAATAATTATAAGTTTATAAGTTAGACTGGTTTTGGTACCGAAAGGTTGGGTTTCTCCCCCCTCACTCCCCTAGATAATTGCAGATATCTACGCATCAAGCAATGTGTTGTTAGTGTTGTTAGAGTGAAGCCTGAGTCAAGTTTGATCTGACAATCAGTTTATTTTACTGGTGGACAGCGGTCAGGACAAGATATGATAGTTGCAATTGAGCAGCGCAATTGAATAGTTATATTCGTGATCTCCACCTGCCCATTTGTTATACCAAACAGTTACAGCTGTTATGGACGGGGGACTTACGGCACTCCTTGCCGGTCTCTTGACTTCGTCCCCTTAAATGTACACACCTGGGCTTCTTAAATTTATGACTCCTACATTTCTTGAAATATTACTAGTGTTGCAAAAACTGTATAATGAGCTGTGAACCATTTTTGCTCAGGCAAGGAGAATAGTATTCACCGAAGTGGCAGTACATAATTCCCTTGCCATTGAGATTGTCTAGTCCTCTCGAATATCTTGGAGAAGTTATAGAATTTCCCGATATGAACTTTCATGAAAATGAGCCGGACTGCATCGAAGCAACATTGAATGTTGTCATAACAATTTACCTCCACAATGGGTCTTGAATAGCAACATATCTACAAGGCACATAATTCTTTCATGTCCCAATGCACTTGTTGGTTCATAAATTCCCAGTCTAAGTCTTGCATGGATCTTCCTCTCTGTCCTGACCTCGGCTACCAAGCGCAACGTAGCCTCATTATGTCGGCACAGTTACCGGACAACCACACTGACGAGTCAAAAACGCAAATTTGAATCAAGATGAATTCGGACTGAAGTAATTATAAGAGTCCAAGGAAAAAAGTGTTGGACAACCGAACGAGCCAACAAGTTTCGAGTTTGACCAATCAGGTCCAATCAGGTCGGTCATTTAGGCTTCAACATTGCTATTCCGAAATGTATGATAAGGCGAGGGTGTGATTGATCGTACGACCAGGATTCCTGCCTGTTCCAGATTTACATTCGGGTGGGGGACATCTTGCCAATAATCACGTCTATCCAGTAATCAGACCTTACCACTGGTTAAATTGGCACAGTTTGACCTTCTAAGGAATACGACTGTTAATGACGTATGGTCAGCCAAAACTAAAAAGAGCCTAATCGTTGCAATAGCTTAGATGTTAGGAACTCTTTAGGTAGATTGCTGGCCATCTAGACCGAAATGATCAGTTGGGTGGCTGAAGGATATCATATACATACTTTTTTTACAATGTCCTCGCCTCCAACGTCCCAGCCGCTTTCAGCCGCTTTCAATACACAATCATTGACTATGCGAGTAACAAGCAAGCTAACTCCATGGTGATTTCCCATGGATTTTCGCCACCGTAACAGATTGGCGAGTAGCTTCACACGTCTTGCTAAAAATCGACGACGAGCTGGGATAGTCTCTGGATTGAAAGAAGGTCCTGTCGCGATAGAAAAGTATTTGTTCAGATGTTGCTCTGCATCGGTGACAGCCTTTTCAAACATTCCCATGGTAGATTTTCGAATATTCTGCCCTGGTGATTAGTGACACCAGAGGACATTTATGTAGCAACTAGATAGGCACCTGAAGCTTAGTATTTTCACCATCAACACTCGCTTCTACTTCTTGAAACAAGTCAATGGCTCTGCGGATATGATGTTTCGAGTAAACGTCGAGGGCGCCACTTTCCAGAAGTTTGCAGATCCTTGGTATGACGGCTGTAGAAATCATCGAGGCTACTAGATTACCATCTGGAGGTGCCTCATCACTGCCCGACCTCGAGTACTCATAAAGACCTTGATACCATTTGAAACTATCAAGACTCCGGGAATCCTAATGCCAAATGTGAGCCGACATCGTCATGTATTGTTCGACTGACCTGAATGCAATCCCATCCGAGCATCTCTAGCCGCGCCCAAAATTCCCAAACGCCAACAACACCCAGGCTGCCCCATGCATTCACATAACTATCAGTATATCTCTCTCGCCAAATATTCCATCTGCCTTTTCCTGGATCATGAAATTCTTCTGCTCTAACATCGGCTAACACTTCTTGCCTTTGAGAGTTAAGGAACCCCATAGCTTCGCTGTATGCTTGTCCATCTGATGGGGGTAGCGATGAATCTGTTGAGTATCCATCTTCACTCTCCTCGATTTGACGCTTTGCCTGACGAATCCGTCTCCGTTGGATGCGAGCCAAACGTCGTTCACGTCGCAGAGCCACATCGTTTGGCTTGATCGTAGTCCGACCAAGTTCATCAACTTCTTCCGGTTCGGTGTTTGTCAATTCAGGTAGCACACCGAGGAATGCTGATAGATCATCATCATCATCCGCTTGTCTTCGTTGCGTGATGATATCGTGTCGCTCTTTAAGGAGGAAAAACTGTTCTTCCTCAAGCTTCTCTAGTTTTGGGAACTAGGCAACATGTTAGTACAAGGTGTAAGGGCAAAGGTTCGAAATTGACCTTTTCATCCAGAAAATTAGCAACACCTTCTACCCATTGCTTGAAGTCGTCAAACCAGGCACGCTTCTCCTCAGCAATTCCGATCATATTCCTCATCTCTCTCTCTCGCTTATCAACCGAGTCTCTCTCCAGAACAATAGAATTGAGGGCGACGGTATTATTTGCGTGTGACATTGTAATTTTTGTCATTTTATCAGAAAGGTGAGTCAGGGCCGGAGCAAGGACTGGAAGAGATGTCAAAGGAGGGACTATATAACGATTAGTGCAGCCATTGGAGTGTTTAAGTTGGGACTGACTCAGTGCAGGCTTGTAGAATTTTTGAAATTTGGCAGATGCTGACTCTGGTTCTCGGTGACCGCCTCTTCGAAGCTGCTCTTGTTCCCATTCCATTGTCTCTTCGTCTTCTTCTTCACTAAAGTAAAATTGTTGAGCTGAGCTTGAGTGTCATGGCACAGTAACATACGCATCAGCAATTAATTCTTTCATTGTTTCACGGCGGTCAACAGCTGCCTTCTTTGTTGCTTTCTTTCCGAGAGCGATGCGCTCCCGAGCACTCGTGTATTCTGCGAATTCTGGTGTGCGGTAGGCGGGTGAATACAAAAATAACCACTGCACATCCAAAGCAAGGACACAGACCATCATCACCTTCACCTAGCTCATCCTCTTCCCGGACTAGGCGGGATTCAGGATGCGGCCCTTGGTCGATATCCTCCAATCGGGTGACACTGAGAGAAACGAAATCTTCCGATAATAGGTCAGTTTTGCGAATTCGCTCTCGTCGCTCTTTTGCTGTTTTGATAGACGACTCGGAATGAATTACAGTCGTGGTGTCTTCTATGAGTCCAATCAGAAGAGCTCAATATCTTGTAAAAATCCGAATCCAAACCCATCTCAACATCTATTTCCATGTAAGGGCTATGTTCGTCATTTCTGGGAATCATATTTTTTGTACTTGGTCGAGTAGAGGGTGTGCTGGCTTTCAATTCGTCGAGATATGCCTGGTCATACTTTGGTCCACTGTTGGGGCTGGCAGTCGCTTCATCCAAATCCAAGCGTATAGACCTAGAGTAGTAGCGGCAGAACCGATGAATACGACGGGCTAGATGCTCTCAACTATCACATACGATGGATGCTTTCCAAGAGCAATTTTACGGCTCAGACTTGATTTTTTGATTTTGAAGACCTCCGCATTGTCTTCCTTTCATTGAAGTAAGAAGCAACATCTTATAGCAAACGATGAACACTTACTTCTTCGTCACCACCAAAACTCAGCTTAGACTTAGCCTTGTTCTTCTTTGCCTTGTTCTTCAGTTTCACAGCTAAGGTGCTGGGAGATTGTTCCACATCGGCAGAGTCAAAATGTTGAAGCTCTTCGCAGCCAGGTTTATTATCATCTAGTGAGATGTCGCGTTGCCTGTGTGCAGGCTTCGTTTTTGTCCTCTTGAAGATGAGCGGAGAAGGTGAAGTCATACCTCATCAAGAAACACGTGACTCTTACATGACCTTCCGATCAACATCTTCCCACACACAACCTCATTAATGTCTGAAGCATTGCGATCCCGACCGAAACCGCGTCCACGCCCTGTGACTGTTCAATCTTATAGCTCATGTGATCCTTCTTCATCGACCACTGGGCCTCTCACATTCGATGGGATTGCCATTGACAATAGTGATAATCAGTTCGTCGTAAATCGTGGTCGAACGAAGGAAACTTGGAGAAAACTTGACGAGATGAATAAGAGTATAGATTTATCACTCCTTCATCATACCACAGCCATTCTCAACATGCTTTAACCAAGTTACATTAACGCCTGTAATGGAGTCCGACAGTGATCTTAGCAGAACTTCAACCCCTTTGCGAAAGCGCGCCAAGACCAGTGTAACCCCTCAATGGCGGAAAACTGGGAAAGAACTTAGGTGTGTCTCGATGCTCAGGGGTTAAACGTGCAACTATACAGTTCTCTAGGTTGCTCTTGACCTCATCATCTTCTGAATCCGATGACGACATAGAAATAATACCAACACCAGCACCCAGAAAGAGCGGAGACCCGCTCAGTCCTAGTGAACGCAATCACTACAAAAGGAAAAATGGACGTGCAAAGTCTCGCTCTCTCACGCCTCCGCCAGATATACCTCCAGCTGTCATTGCGAATGCACGCAATATTGTGAGGCACGTGCTCATCACTAGGCCAGATACCTTTGATTGCTATACTATCCTAGGCAAACTTTCGATGAGCAACACGCGCTATTGGACCCCACTTATGATGATGAGTTCGATGATTCTACCAATACAATCGTTCTTGATCCTGAGCTCGAGCGAATTGCCGAAATCGTGAATTCTCAGCCATCGATCCCAAACCTGTCTGAAGAACGTGTGGTTTTTTCTGTCAAATGGCAGAAACACCCTTTGAATGCGGCAGATCGGGAACCTACATGGTCCTATCGGATGCCTGTGGTATATATTCTTTTCTAGACATTGACTTATGAATGATTGACCATTTCAAGGATGAGTCATTCCGGTCGTTATTTGAAATGGTTGCTGAGGATGCTCAAGTTCTTACCAGTGGAGTAGTGTTGAGCTATAACAATAAACGCATCTTTCCCTCAACACGACCCGACTCTCTTGGGCTATGTGGTGAAGTGCAGCTTAGTGCGCTGTCCCTATTAATCCTTTTTGAGAGTTGATATTGATCAACATTGGAGCAGCTGCATGCCATCAAAAGACATATGATTACACTCATCATCAAAGACATATGTTTCCAACATCAAGTCTCACAGATGAAAAACATTCCTGCAACTTGAACGTAGAAGAGGATATTATCGTCACTTTATCTGAAAATGACGCCGAGGATGGCGACAATGTCATTATATCGAGTGCCAATGTAACTCACTCCAGCAAAATGAGCTCGGATCTACTATTTGGGTTGCCTCAAAGAGAGTCAGATGCCGAGTCACAATCAGATGATGGAAGATTCAAGCTTATTCTCCGCTCCGAAAAGGTTGCCAAGGACATCGCGCTCATTGTGCGACCGACGACTAAATGCGGTTCCATTGTCAAAACCTACATCAAAAAAGTAGGTCTAACTGAGCAGTACCCTCATGTATTTGAGGAGGCTGCCACTGAGGATCCAGTAGCACTCGGGAGTAGAGTGAGGGATCGACGCAGACCAGGAGGCAGAGGCAGGGGAAGGGGTGGAGGTGTGAGTAAGACGGCGACAGTTTCAATGACAGACTTGTCAAGACTTTCAGATCCTCGGATCTGGGTTGATGGTGACAAAATGGATAACAATGCAACGATAGGAGAGACCGATCTGGATGATGGTGACATGGTTGATATTGTGGGACTTTGATTATCTGTTCCGCTTGTTTCATCTTGATACAAGTACTTGATTTTTTATGTCAACAAACTCTATGGACTATCAGAAGATGGACAAAGGAAGTAGTAAAAGAAGCACGAACACAGTTGCAAGACATAATAATCAAGGCTACACTACCAGTGCTCAGTAGCATTCTTCACCAAAATTCGTGCATTATTCACGAAGGCGCGTATCAGCTCGTCAAACGCATTTCGTTCTTGCTCTGGAACGTTCTGATCATTTCTCCGTACAGCTAATGACTTGAGCAAGTCTGATCTTCCAATTTCGACTTCTAGTTCATGGGTTACCTGCGGCTAAGAAAAACATTCAGCATGAATAACCCAAGAGGATAAGATGAAGCATACAGGTGCTGCTGCAGATGTCTGGGTTGTGACCTGAGTCAAGTCAATAACGAATTCTTCGTGCGAGTAACTCAATCGGTCTTTTTTGCGTGTGTGCAGGACTGTACCAATTGGGTGATGTTCTAGATTCTCTATCAATACAAAGTCCAATGTAAAATAGGAGCGGTTACTCACTTTGTACTTCGACATTCACGCTTACACGCCAATCTACATGGTGCTTTGGGCTTAAGATATTCAAGTCCCCAAGACGGATCTTCTGTATACATTCGACAATTTGGTTCGATTTTTCATCTTTTGTTAAACGAATTTTGTCTCGGTCATTGGGTGAATTAGGATCAAGCGGGTAGAATGAATCCTTGAGGAGTTGATGTCTGTACTGCAGCGGGCTTGCAGGATATGAGGGTTGTTGAGATGCAGACGTTAACTGGTTGAGGCGGTTATTGAAGTGCTTGTGTTGTTGCTGTTAATCATGTTCCCAATGAGACAGTTTCTGACAGTAAGAAAACGTACTGCAGACATATTGGACTCGAACTGAATATCAGCCGAGTCTGGCTGAAGGACTTTATTATTGCCACGGTCAAAAAGGTGAGTGGGCTGGGCGCGTAGAAGAAGCCGCGAGACGCACTAGTTTCCACAAGCACAGGCAGTTCGAATCGTCTACCCGATACTCTATCCCTCAACACGCCAACTTTGGCTTCCACTTCAATTCTCCCTGATGGATAATTAGGAGAGACGACCATAATCATATGATGTATAAAGTCTGCTATCTCTTTGATAAATTCGTCCAATGGTTCGACACCGAGAATCGATAGAGAGAGTGGAGGTAAGCTGCCACTTCCAGTTGTAGTGCCGGCATGCGGCTTAGCATGAGGATGGATACTAGAGGAGGAATTGTTACCGTTGGTATGATAGGAATCCATATCTGCTGGCCGAAGTCTTTTGGTCGGTGAGGGAGAATGTGCGCGAGTAGCCGAAATGGATGGACCATATTGAAACAAATGCTAAATCTGTCCAACCCTTATAATCAGACATTTCATGACTACCGAGTAATATCCGTTCAGATTCTAGTAGGCCCTGACATCATCGAAATAACAGATAATGGTCCATACATGTTTATTTCAGAATCCACAAAAATGTGCATTGAGAGTAAGGTAGAGTTAATGGACAACTACTGATGGTTCCAGCCAGTTCATGAATTGAAAATGACGTGAAGCCCGACCTGTGAAACAAATGAGTGTCAAAGAAATGATAAATAATAATATTTCAACGTTACTTTGTGGGCGGGGCCAGAAGGAGATAGTTCGTTGAGCTTTGTGGTGTCGAGAGAAAGAGAGAAAGTCGCACGGACGCCTTCATTGAATTTTTGACTGAAGCTAAGACCAATGGCACCAAGATGGTTGACTTTGGCCTTCACGAAAGAAGAATTATCAAGGAAACTGGAAACTAGAGATCAGCATCTAAAACTGAGTAAGTAAAAATCAATGCACATACGTCTTGGTGCCGACTTCGAGGGAAACACCTCCTTGAGTGGCCTTAGTATCATAGAGGGCTTTGGCGCCAACCTCCGTATCTTTACTGACACGATGGTAGTAGCTACCAGTGTAGGTATTGCCGCTGTTGAGAGCGTGGCAAGTAATACCATATTCCCGGGCACTATAGCCAACAGCAGCAGCGAAACGAGATATGCTGCCATCGGTAACGTTATAGGCAGCTTCACCACCCAAAAGGAAGCCCTCATGACCAAAAACTGTATCAACTGTGAAAGTAGGGCCCTAAAAGCCAGATGAGTTGAAACAAATCAATAGGTTCGAAATATCTACAACGAACTCGGAAAACATCGAGGAGAGCGCGAGAGTGAAAACCGGGATGTTTGGCAGTGGCAGTGATCAAGGCATTCTTGGTTCCTTTCTCTGGGGCTAAAGAACTGTCGAGGGAAAGCTTGACACCGTCAGCGATCTGGTTATCGAGTTCGATGTTGTTACGGAGAGTATTAGAGGTAGTCCAGGCTTGGGTGACGGTCAAGCCATTTAGGCGGTCATACCACTTGGCCTCGATGTCACCAGAGATGGCGTCACTCTTTAAATCACGATTTCCAGCAACTTTAAATGTGACACCAGAAGGAGTTTGGGTCTTGACTTCCAGCGAAGAGCTGGAGAAATGATAGTCCTTATTGAGTAGGTCGTGGACAGACTTGCCGAGGTCCTGAAGACAGGTTTCAGCATGACCACAAAAGAAACCAAGCTAATGGCATATACCTTCCAGGAGGGGGGAACAGGCTGAGACATGGTTGTTTGTAGTAGAGGAGGATGCGCTGAAGTTGGACGATGCGTTTTAGGCAGATATCGTGGGAAACGTAGGGAAAGAACCGGCAGTGTTCAACTACACTAAATCGGAATTATAATTTTTACACGACCGGTTAAGTTTGAGGGGTCGGATTTCAGCAAAATGGCGGGACAAGCAAAAGAAGCTTGCCACGGTATGTCTCAGTTGATACATCGAACACTATGCCCACGCCAACGATGAAAATACACAATGAGTTGCAAATGCTTGACTAGGACAGTCTCTATACCAAATTTTGACCCGGCCCTCGTCAAATGAAGTTGACAAAGAACAAAATTCTGATTTCTCCCATGACAGCATCATCAATCACCTGGCTCGCGTCTTTTCTCATGCCTCGAGGCTTGCTCTACTCCCGAGATCAGCCAGGCGCGAGGTTCTCACGAAGACGCGTTGTTTTGCTATGTTGTGTCATAGTTCAAGATTAGGGACGCAAAGCTGGATCCTAAATTGCCTGCTCTCTCTGTATTTCTAGTCTTCTCCTTTTCAGCATGGAGGCTTTTACACTACTGGGCTCAACAACGGGAAGCGATGTTTTTTCAATATCTGATCAAGCTTTGTCTGACAGGTTACAATTCGTCCAAGAGGTGATTGACGTTGCTGCTTATTTGTGTACAGACCGTGAGCGGGCTTAATTTCTCAGATTGGCTTTGGGAACTGGGGTAGTGTCTGGCTATGTCACCCAAAGCTTTCTCGACATGCAGGTAGTCTTGGGACCGCCCAAGGACAGAAGATTGCAGTCAAGCTTGTTCACCGGTCAAAAACCTCAACTACGGCTGCACGCGTTCGGTCCCTGTATGTCAGACGTTGGTCATTCATACTGGTCCCTCAATTATATCCTATAGCTGGAATGAAATGAAGATTGTCCGAAACTTCAAGAATGATCCGCATCCGTCTATCATACCTTTCCATTCTTTCGTCCTGACCCCATCATATGCACTCATCACTATGTGAGTCTTATTCATAGTCTTTATGCCCTGAATTAGAGGCTTGGAGGACACTTTGCCTCTTCGCTTCTGATCCACTTCCAAGATTGACAACAACCGTGCCTCCAGGGCCTATTTTCCGACTCTCGTACCTGTGGAAGTGAAAGAGCTTAAGGCCAGAGAATGGTTCCGCTTTCTTCTCTCTGGTGTCGAATTTCTTCATCAGCGTGGTGTAGTTCACAATGACATTAAGTGAGTATCACTAGATCCAACATCCGACGTGACTCAAGGAAGGTGTTCTAGACCAGCAAATATCTTATTGTCACACAAAAACATCCCAGTGCTTGTTGATTTTGGGTTCGCAGAAAAATACGAACTCGAATTGCCTACCGCCTTTCATAGCAACCTCTCATACGGGACGCCTGAAGTACGTGATTGTAATTGAGATTGGACAACTTATTCAACTATACTTTCAGTACCTATCACCTGAGCGCGCCCGCGGCATTCCTCATGACACGCGCAAATCAGACGTCTGGTCCCTCGGCATCACCTTTTTTGAGATTCTCGTTGGCCGCACCCCGTTCGAGAACACAGATGGGGAACAGCTCAACACGAAGGATGATCTCGAGAATTACTGGCAGCGCACTCTCTGTGGCACATGGATTGGTAACTGGAAGATGACTGCAGAGATGGAGAGACTTCTTCAACGCATGATCGCTCCAAATGCTGACTTACGCTGTACTGCATCCCAGGCAATGGCCGACGAAATGTGGCGTCTGTGTCCTGCATCCACAAAGAGTCACAGTAAGAAATTTGGTTGAGATCACCCATGGCAACCCATTGACAAAATTCTCAGAGCGAGCGGCTAGTGCTAATGATACTTCTGTCTTTGAGAAGGCTCCCAACATGACAACGAGACCAGGAAAGGAAAAAATTATTCCTCCTAGCCTTGACAGCCCGGCCACTCCCTGCGAAGACATTTCTACTCGTGCACTCGTCAAATCCAGGTCGCAGCCCAAAGTTGCCGCCAAAAAAGGTACCTGCTTAATTTAGTGGCAATCCCCGCAGAAATTTGATGTTTGATTGCGCATCAGCTAAGAAGCATCCGTACATTCCTCTTATCCCCGATCTCTCCCCAATCAAGGCATCACCACCAACAACACCGTTGAAATATGTCGCTGGGAAGGAGAATATTGCTTCACTTAAAGAGAGGGCCTCAACCCCCCCTCGTCGACTAGTTGGTGTTTTGACTTCACGAAATGGGAATCTACCTCAAGTCAATATGCCTATCAACAAAACGATTAAGGAGAAGTCTAAAGCTCCCTACAGTATAATGAATAGAAGCATGTCACAAACGAACTCCCGCAACGCAGAGGATATTTCTCTTATCACAAACAAGGGGAGTGCTAAAGAATCAACAAGCGTAAGAGACCGAGTAAGAGACTGGGAGAAGGAGAGGAAAAGACTAAGGGAGATGGCAAGGCTAGAAGAGACTGAACGGGAGGGGGATGAAGAACTAAAGAAAGAAACGGAACAGGAGAAACCCAAAAGAAATCCTATTTCTATCAAGGAATATGAAGTTTACAGCAAGGAGGATTATGGCACGGCGGCGTTTAACAAAATCGTGTCGCCCTCGCTTGCTATCACCCCACCTTTAGCACAAGGTAAGCTGCCTTTGCCCTTCTCCCCTTCCATGCTGTTGACTCGTTCTCTTTTGTGATCCCACAGGTACAAATAAGATGCCTACTACTGGAACACCTTCCAGACCGAGCAGTGTTCCGGACAGGAGTTTTCGCCATGCAATCAGATCCTCTATCGGTAAGTCACTAAGATACTGCTGCAATTCTTGTACGAGCTGATTAGTTTCTCCCGGCAGACAAGACTCTTGGGGTTTACAAACTATCCGCACTCACCCATGGAACCAATGGCCGTTCAACTCCTGCGCACAGCCTCGATATTGGTATCAGGGATATCCGACCCGAAATTAACACACCCTTTACTCGAGGGGGAAGTCAAGCGCAATCTTGGAAACATGAAGGTAGGCTGATTAATGAATACCATACACATGATACGGCCACACCCATTGTTTTGTCAGTTAACCCATCACTGCCCCTGGCCAAGCAAAGTGAAAAGGTGACCACCGATTCGCGCATAGATCGACTGACTATCTGGATGCAAAACGTTGAACGTGAGTATCAGCCCGTGGCTTGCGAGGTGTTGTGAGGTTCCCGTATTAATAATAAGCCTATTTTATAGGTGTCGTTGAAGATGCTCGTCAGGGTTTCGCTGCATCGACCAAGACAGATGCGTCATTGTCATCGCTTCCCGTTGCTCCAAGAAATGTTTCCAATAGTCGTAGTGCTCGGCCCTCGCGCCTTCCTCGCAAAGCCCTCGCTGCCTCGCAAATATTCGTAGAATACAACAACCTCATAACCGATACTTCAAGCTCCGACAATACGTCCGCTTTAGCTACGTTGGACCAAAAGTCTAGCAGTCGTGGCTCTCCCAGTGTCAGCAGTACCCCAAGTAAATCCGTGTTTTGCACTCCTGCAAGCACGGATCCTGCTCAGATGCAGCTGTTGATCCCAACACCCTCACGAAAGAGGAGGACAACTGTTTCAGAGGACTCGCCTGTTGCAGTTCTCAGGGATATTGTGATGACACCATCCAAGGGAAGAGAAAAGAGTCAGTCGCATGGGCATTTTTTGCAGCAGCGGATTGCATCGATTTCGCGACTCGAGGCCGAAATTAACAAACGTGAGTCACTATCTCATTCAATAAGCGTGTGCGTCTTGAATATGTTGGCTGATCGATGCTGTTAACTAGCTGTTGGATCCGAGCCCAATCAACGCCTTTCCGAAATGTTTGACAGAAGCATCTTCATTGCTACACCTCTTCGCCCATGTGAAAACCTCGAATCGCCGCATGCTTCTGCAGATGACTTATGTTCTTCACCATATCATGTTGAACCATATCCAGAACGCAAAACCACTTCTTCTGATAGGCTCCCTGATACTCCCCAACAACGCAAGCTGGAAGGTGTCTATGATCGCTTCCTTATGGCTACGTCTGGTGTCAAGCGCGTCGGGAAAGGCTATCAGTCAGATTTTATTCCCCCTCGTCCTTCCACATCAAACCGTACCAGCCTTGGATCGGGGGCTATAAAGAAGAGGCACAGCAGGATGCTCTTTGGTGCTCCGAAGACGCCCATGTTACCGCCCATCAGCTCAGAGGACGTCGTTAAGAGGAGAGGAGTTTCAGTGGACGAGATGGGCGTTATCTCATATGGTCCAGTTTCTGCAGGACCTGATGACGTGGAATCAACAGGGCCTCTGACTGTGTCATTCGTGAGAAAGGCCATCAAAGCCATGGTACCTTCTGCCAAGAGACCTTCAAGGATGGTCGTGGCTTGAGGCCACGATTCTTCTCTGGCTGGGGTCTAGACCTCTCTTTCTGATTTCTGCATTTTCTTCTCCACCCATATCGATCAACTCGCTGTTCTCATTTCTCGGTGATGCTCACACATTCCTTCAACGGCCTTCACTGATGTTCCGATATTCCCTAGGAACTACCCTTTCTTTTATTCATACCCTTGATTCAGACTATATCGCTTTCCTGCTGTTGTCATCGCATAATTGAGTGCTCGCTTTCTTCTCTCACTACTTCTATTGGAATATTTCTACCGGATTAGAATCCATTCGACTTCTCTTCTTACTCTATCGGTCGCCACCTCGGAGTGGAGCAAATGAGTTACGAACCATCATGACTAGCCTTGCTTATTAACTCATAGTTTCTGCACATGCTATACTAATTATGATTCTTGAAATGAGTTTCTTGTAACTCGGAGGGCCCTTCGCCAGTTCACTCTCTATAAACAACTGTTAGATCTCCGCAGTTATCCTGAGGTTCTGTTTAAGATATGATGTGGTTTCCGACCACCGAAGCGACAAACCAAACAGAGTAACTTTCCTGCGTTGTGGGACCGCCGATACACAAGATCAGTGTGACTTACTTTTATCCACCACGTCATTGCAAGTCCTCATATGTCTATACAGCACCAACAGCCCGTTCTTGCTGATACAAAAACTGCTAAATTCGTAATAGCAAATACATCATGTCGTATCCTCGTCGTTTCGCCTTCAGTCAAAAATGCCATGGTGCTCATCCGACGTATGTTAATTTCTTGACACATGATACGTGTCTTTTGGTTCAATCTTAGTCTTAACCGGGTATCCGTCATATGACTTGTGGCGCATATAGGCATCCAGGCTCTGGGTGGTTCAACTGATATTCAACCGGAGGAGATTGCAAGCTACAACAAGGATCTATTGTCCCATGATTCAGTGAAAATTCCTTGGACAATTGAGAACAGATATTACTCTGCGGATGTGCATTTTGCAGTGCATCCTATGCGTGGACTAGCCCCTTATATGCTACAGAATGTGCCCGCAATAATTTTTGTGTGGGAAAACAACAAGGTGAACTACAGCGACCAATACTACCTCGAAGCTAACATTGGAGATACGCATTGTCAGGCATACAAACATCATGTCGAAAGGATTTTCCGCGATTTGGGCGATTACGAGCCTGAAGTGTCCCTGGCTGTAAGAGTGAAGGCTTCGCTCGACGTCATTTCCGAAGAGGAAGAAGCTGAGGAAGACAATGCATCCATTGACGAATTTGTATCGAGATTTAGGTTTGAGTATGTCGATGCAACGTTGGAAGAAAAGGAACGTAGAGATAACGATAAATTTAACGGTAGGCTGTGTTCTTCCTCCTGGATCTAGTTATCTGACTTTCTCTGGTAGTAGATATCCCCAACCTCCCTCGCGTCCTGGACGCACTAGGCACAGTTATGTGGCCTTCGATGAGAAGCCACGACAGGAATATCGAATCCAAGAAAAGGCTCGCACAACGCGACCCTAGCTTGTTTGAATGGGGTGCTAGAGATGGATTAGATCCGTTGGTCAACAGCTTAACGACCTTCTCGAATTCACGGCTTTCTACACAATCGAGTCGTATGCAAAGTGAAGTGGAAGAGCTTGCGAGGTGGTTGGAGGACGGTGTACAGGATGAAGATGCGTGGAAGGTGGCAGTGTCTTCGGGCGTAACGACAGAACACAAACTTTCTTCTTGGGATGAGGAACAGGCGAAGTCATCAGAGCCAATCGATTTTGCAAAGTTCGATGATGATTTCACGGTGTTTGTCTCCGCTCCTTACGGCGAGGATTTCAGCAGGAAATCTGGCCATTCCACACCGATTGAAGATGGATGCGAGGATTGCGATGGATTGAAACCCCCGGCTGATGGGGTGAAACTGTATAACCCTCTGGCCTCGGTTTCAGATTTCGGAGGGGGCGAGGGAAGTCCGGATTTTTCATGCATAATATTCGACGACAGGGGTGAAGACTTGCCTACACATGAAGAAATTCTTGAAACGTCGTCAAAAATATTTGGGCAAGGGAATGAGCTTCTGCTGACAGCTAATCCTCTAGGATCACCAAAGTTGCGCCTGGATGAAAAGACAGAAGCCAGCGTGCTCCAACTTGATGGGGAGGATGAATCAGCACCATTCGATCTGTCGAAGATATTTGGCGCTCTTCAACAGATGAAAGAAGATATTTCTGGGATGGAAAATGAAGATGAGCGACGTAAGGCAGCTGCACGTGTTGCACTGGGCCTGGTATATGGTTTGGATGCAAAGGCTGATTCTTGAAGGCTGATTCTTACACTGTGGCATGTACTTTCCTTTTAAATTCTGCGCGGGGCATAGTCTGCATAAAACTTACGTCACGAGATGACCATGCTATGGAACATTGAACAAATCACAGGGATGACCGTGGGAGATGGTTCGGGGAATGTGATGAAGTAGAGCGTCCTCTTTATATTTGTCCCAAATCCTCCCACTTGGTCGTACAACCAACCGCACCGCACTCTTGCCCACTGATTCCCTTGGAGATTTATCACTTCAACATCCATTCAGCTTCCAGAAGATTCCTTCGCCACTTGGAAATCCCCAGATTCCCAGGGTTCTCGTCCTTCGATCCACAAGACTCAGTATATCCCTTCCAATTCCCGCCAGACTGACTCTTCAACACACATCATCACATCGGGGATGAGCCTTCTTCCTCTCGAGAAACGGTCCTCGACCTTCACATTATCCAATTCACCTACTCCTATCTCCCCTCCTTTACTATCCTCCACTTCCCAATCTGATTGCGATTTATCCTGTACCAAGTTGGATGTATTTAATAGACCCATGCCAATCCGACGAAAATCAACCAGCCGACCAACAACTGCAAGCTCGCACGGAGAAACCACTCTTCGGCAATATCAATCCGGCCCATTTCAAACAAGATCTTTGAGCCCGATCGATGACAAGCTTGCAAAAGCACCTAACCTAGACATCAGAAATTCGTCAAACAAATCGAAGCCGTCCTCAGTGAAGTCTGCCCAGATGTCTGGGACATCTACTGGTCCGATAGAGGACGTGAGCCAGGATTTAAGCTCTCCAGAGTTGATATCCGAAATAAACCATTTTCCGACCTCCGAGGGCACACCTGCTCTGGATATTCCGCCGTCCATAACAGCAAGGGGTTCTGCAAAAAATGTCACACCCTTGAAGCTTGTCCCTTCACTATCATATTCCCAGGAACACCCCTCAAAGAATGTTTCCAGTTCATCATCTTATTCCATACCCCTGGACTGTCCGTATCTTCCCTCCTCTGATCTGTCTTCTTCGAGTCGCAAACAGTCCTCCCTTTCGATAACTCACTCGCACGGCTCGACGTCTTCCCAAGTCGTTAAGACCGGACCCACGGAGGATGTCACGCCCTGGGAACTCGAACCTGGCCCAGGACTGGCGACATTGGAAGATAGCGAGGAGACCAGAACGTCTCGAGTACCTTTGACATTGGCTCAAGTTGAGGCAGTAACACCGTGGGAACTCCACCCGGCTCCGCCCCCATTGGATGATAACTCGAGGATTTCGATTGAAGCCAGTGAAATTGCGAAGAAGTTTTCGGTAAGTAACTCACATAATATGTTCGAAGCTATCGAAGACATTTCTATGTCTCTTTGGCTCGAACCCGTGGTTTTTGAACCGTACCATCTTTCTTTGAGGATTGGTGCTGATGGCTTGTATGCTTAATAGGGAAATGCCTTTGCATCTAACAATGGAAATGCCTTGTCTGATATTTCGTCCGTTCTTACTCGGAAAAAGGGATCTAGCAAACACCCGAAGAAGCACCCAGATGACTCCCATCGATTCACGAAACCACCACATTCACCAGTCCAATACATATCTGTCTCTGCTCCGCAAGGACAAAATTCCGACTCTCAAACATCATCGCTAGGAGGAGCTGTCCAGCCATCTGCTTCAGTCATGTCTAATAGTTCTGTTGGGTATATGTCTACTGCCGGTCGAAAGACCTCACAGCCTCAATTCTTCCAAGTCAAAGGCAAAGGTCACCACCAGCATGGCGGGGGCGTTACCCCAGGTAAAGTTCATCATGCATACGACGAAAAAAAGGCACCATATCCACGATCTTATAGCGCGAAAATCCAAGACTTGTGAGTGTGTCATCAATCCAAAAAATCTGCGAGTGTCTTGTCATATGATATCCCCCTCCCCTGCGTCTGCTCCTTTCCAATCTATTCCTAATCTCTGAACCCTGTCTTTTGCAGGGATGTTTGGGATTCAATGATGTGCCGTCAAATATGCAACAGCTGGACTTGGCATGTTTTTAAGGAGCCACCGAAGGCAGTGTAAGTTTGAAATTGTTCGTCAGATATTATGGTGCTAGCGAGTTTCCCAGATTGGATGTAGGTTGTGGTGAGAAAGGAAAAATTACTGACTCCCACTATAGAATTGCTGAGGAACAATACAGGTACTGGCCTGTGGATAACTCATGCTGCAGGTACATGGGAGGTAAGTGACTGTTGATTGGCACAGATACTTTTTGGCTTATAGCTGCCTTTCAGGAATGCCATTTCTGGGGTAGGATCATTACCACTCGTAATATGTTAGTTCAATTATCTTTGCAGGTATAGATCTGGTTCCAACGCAGCCGGACCTCACAATACTTGGGAACCAGGACTTGAATCAGAGGATCCACTGGGTGCATCATAATTTGTATGTGTTTTTGAACTGCTTTATGCGCTGTTTCTGAGCTGAGTTTTATAGTCTTGAAGGGCTTCCCTTCGAAAATGAGAAATTCGATTATATGTAAGTCTGTTGTGCAAAAAACATTGTCTGGGATTCAGCTCATTTATTGGCCCTTAGACATATTAAACGTGTGGGGCTTGGTGTACCTGAGGACAAAGTAAGTGATCTTTGTCTTTGTCTCCATCTCGTAGACTTCAACATTCATGTTGACTAGTGGGATCCCTTGTTTGAAGAATGCAAACGTGTGCTTAAACCAGGTGGTGCTTTTGAGGTCAGCCATTTTGGATCATACGCAATGATCCCAAGTCTTTTCCTGTCCTCATCGTCATATATACAGTTAATCGAAGATGATCTCTTCTTTCCGGGAAAACCAACTGACTCTAGCGAAATCAATGATTACTCAGCCAGTCGATCTATCTCTATGCTTGATACTGCTAGTCCCATTGACAACAATGGTAATAACCTCGATGGATTCTCAACAGCCCCTGCGATCATTCAGACCTCATCCATGAAACCTCTACTTTCAGATCATTGTTCGCCAGAGACATCTGCTCTTGCCTCTAAGTCTGCAAGCCCATCCGCCTCGGGTGATATCACTACACACGACGAAGATACATCTCTGTCGTCTCGTGCTATTGTATCTTTGGACGGCTCCCAGGCCAATATCCCACGCTCACGGTTTGTGCCAAGATCAGACTTATCTACTAAGACCCCATTTAGCTCTCATAGTACTACCACTCCCAGGCGCTCCGTGATTTCCCTAATACACTTGCCGGGGCATAGCACACCTACATCAGAGCACACAAGATCTGCTCCTAAATCGAGAACCTCCAATGTGACGAAGGATTCCAATCCTCAAGGGCTGCTTAGTCGAACTAGAACTAGTTCTTCGCATGAAACACGAAGTCAAGCCTCTGCAGAAGGACACCCGGCCCAGAATGGCAAGCTAATAACAGAACGCGAATCATACTTGTTGAGACAATATAAAGCCCCTTTGAATCCCAGGGACCATACTATTCTCGAGACTATCTACGCTAAAATGCTTGCCTCTCGCTTTATCAACACTAATCCCCTCTCTATTATCCAAAATTACCTGGAATACCATTTTTTCGGTGAGTACCCCCTTGGTGGTTGCCGGTCTTCCTGATAATCTTGCAAGATGTTCGAACACATCCCCCACTACTGCTCACCTTTCCACATAATGCTCTGTTGCATTCGGGGTCGCGATATTTGACGGACTCTGAGAGTGAGACAGAAAGCTCCGATGAGTTTTCTTCAGATGAAGAAGTACATGATGTTATCAGGCCAAAACCACCTAAAACAAGGATCCCGAAGCAATCTCTAGATAGCTGTGCACGATTGCCCAGGAACAGCTCAATGAAGCCACGCTATCGTTGTACGTTAGGGAAATTCTCTGAGCATGAGCCTAGCGGCCCTCGATTCTTATCATTTTCACACCTGATCCAACGACAATCTCCTTATATTTTCTTCGACGAGTCTCGCGGTTATTCTTTCTCGCCTGCCACACATTCAAACAGACGAAGCGTTGATGGAAACCCATCGGGCCCAGTGCTAACGCAAAGGCTACCAAATTCGAACTTGAGCATCGATATCAGGACACTAAATACGCACTTATGCCTTCGCATGATGGAGATACTCGAATGTTCTGAATCAATGTGGGAGTGGGTCATACAATATCAGTCAAATATGACCAAGGGGTCAGACAACGGTGCTGGAAGGCACACTACCTCTCAGGATGTAAATCGGCCCATGCAAAGCGAGACGAGCTTGAATTCAACCTCGAGTATCAATTCGAATGAATCCATCATGGATGGGATAGCGGAGATGACTCGAGATGATTTTGAGATGCTTTTGGTCAACTTCGAGTTGTGAGTACTGCAGCACGACTTAATTTCTAAACACTGAATCTGTCGTATAGTGATATGCAAGACCAAGCATCTGTAGACTTGACATTACAGGGACAATCTGATTGGCATGTCTTTGCCTCTCCTCGGGATTTCAAGCGTCAGGCATTTGACGATGCCTGCAAGAAGTGGGATAAATGGGTTAGAAAGCAGGAGAGCAGAGCCCGCTATCTTGCCCGCCACCCCTCTAGAGCTTTGAGGAATCATGAAGCGACCTTACCAGAGCATTGCAATGGTATCCCCTCCGCAGACTTAGATAGTCCCAGCATTGTCGCTACCAATGGTCACAGCGTTAGTCTGAACGACAAAAGTCCTATAAAACAAGACTTCCTCGGTATGGTCCCTCTCGGCTCATCAAGCTTACCACCCTTCAAACGATTAAGTCGAGCTCTACGTGTCTTTTGTGCATGGAAGCCCCAAGACCCTCATTCACCCAATCAAGCGGTTCCTAGTCACCACACCCTTGTATCCTGATCCTATTTAAAATTTTTCCCTTGACACCACTAGAGTGCCTCGCGGAAAATATTATCTCTTGATTTAACTGTTGGTGTATTTTAATTAGTAACATTCCAACACCTGATCCTGACTTCATCATCCTGCTGGATCAGACAGCTACCGCAAACAGCAGTACATGCAGCAAAAAATCTATTACCGTTTTGCGTTTGCAAACAGAACGGTTAGACTGTTCGGTGTATGGGGACTCCTAATATTTCTGCATACCAGAGGCGGGAGTATAATAGGCCGAGGCACCAGAGCGATATGTGAGCCTGAATGAGCAGATGCAGATGTTGATAACACGTCTATTCAACACGTCTATTCAACCCGTCTATTCACTGATCAGTTTTCGTGCGCGGTGGCTTCATAAGTTTCCAGAAGACAGAAATCGGCAGTCTGGCCCTGATCAGGAATACTGACGAACGAATAATTCTTGTTTTTCTTTTATGTAGAAACTCTCGTGGTGTAGGAAGTCGTGAAGTAAGTATTGCCCGCCGTGTATTACGAGAGAGATCCAACAGCCGTGAAATCCTGCAAAAGAATCTCGTTATGGAGTTCGGTTCCGTGCCGTGCCGTGACATCTCTCCATGATAAATGCGTCCCATTGTCCCTCGATCTCAACACAGCCTCTTGCGCCACTAGGCTCAGAACCCTAAAATGGGTATGATTAATCAGACATCCATAACCATTAGCCCTTTATTGGAAATCCTGGATTGGCAGAGCCTTAGCCAATCAGCGTGGAAAGACTGAGATCATGCGCACCCTGAGTCCGATGACCTCGAACGGCCGATTTTAGGGTGCCTTCTGTTCTTTTCTCCCACCCTATTTCTAACTCGATTGACGCGGTGTCGGCTGGTACGGGAAAAAAGGGTATTTTGATTTCCTTATCGGCCATGAGACCCCTTGATGGCATATGTGATGATGGTGCGTGGGGTATCCCTACTTACGCGTGCAAAGCCTTGCTGAGAACAGCGAGCGCATGGGCGCTCATTAGTAATACGCCCGACTTAACATACGTCATTCTAAAATGTAGTCACCAGAGGAAATTTTCTAAACATATGCATTGACTCCCCGCACACACACACGCGTCGCGTAGTTGTTTGATTGACAGCTGGTAGATATGTAGGGATGATTCCTTCCAAAAGAAACAATTTAACTTTTCTGCCGGTCGTCGCAGCCAAAGTTCTTTTCCCACCGATGATTAGAACTTTCGTAGATTACGTGCAAAAAAAGATCAAAGGTAAAAAAAATGTAATTTGGCAACCGCTTTCTATGCGATCGTTTTTCACACGCAAGTCCCGCCCGTGTATAGTAACTCCGTACTAACGGTCGTTCCGCAAACACGTGTACAGGCGTTCCTCGGTAGGTTTTCGTGCCCGAGGGTGGTATGAGGTTCGATTTAAAGATATTATTTGACATGACTTGTACCGAGTTAGAATGTTGAGAAGCTGATGTGTGTGTATGTGTGGGATTCCTTGTTATTTTATGAAAGATTGTTCATTACCACCCAAAGTAAGGACTTATTATCATTGCCTTTTTTTCGGAACTCAATAGCTTCATCTTTGGATGCTAATGAAATCATCCTCCTGCTCCTCCCATCATCGTCATCACCATCAGCTCTGGTCCCTAATTTCGATACCCGAAATCGGCACAAATGGAAATTAAGATGTCATTTTTGCCTTGCAGGCCATTTTAGTTTCCAAAGGGAGGAAAGAATCAAAAGTAAATAGTATACACATGTTTGTGTATATGTGCGTGGCATATAAATAATACGAGTTGTTGCTCGTTGTGAGAAAATTACTCGTAGTTAAATTATAGGACATTGTTTTCCAAGCTATGCAATAGTCAAGGCACTGAACGGAACACGGAAGCGATTATGCCAGGGGTTTCCTTTGATCTCAATCGGGAGGAACCAGTAAAGACTTCTATTTGCAAACTTGTATTTTGAGCTACTAGATTTAGAAGAAAAACAGGTTGGTCAAAGTGTTCATTCATGTAGTCGTAGTGTTCCATGCTGATAGTCAACGAACGTCATATGAAACCTGATCACGTACGAACATGACGAGATTCATCGCGGATGGAACCTCCTTCATTGGCTGATCTTGATGTAAGATGGTTCGGAACATGAGTAACTGAATCAATAGATAGTGCTATCAAGTCTGAGGATGGTCTAAACCTGAAGGAAAGGGTCATGCTGAACTGTGTAAAAACTTGAGTTGGGTGTGTATGTAAGAAAGGCTTGTCGGAGTGCCTCCAACAAGAGACATTGTATAGAATCCATGCCAGATATGGATAAGCGAGCCTGAAATGAAGCCCTAGAAACCTTTTACGATCAGCATCGCTGAGTATCAAATTTGACTTTTTTTGTTCCGTACTTGTAGGATAACTTCCTTTTCTCTTCCTGAGGTACGTATGTATCCTTCATAGTCAGGAATACACTCCACTCAAGCCGAGAGCTGCTGTTTGGATTGCTCTCTTGTCCGACGATGAGCAAAACAACACTATAGCTTACCGCCCAAACCAAGGTGGTGATTCATGCTGATTGTATCTTCAAAATAGAGTCCACTGAGCCTGCTGTAACTATAACGATGCCTTTTTTTAAAATCAATGATTACACGGGGCGCGGTGTATAACAATGCATCAAGACTAATAAGTGGGCACTTAGTATACCAAAATAAAGTATCACCTCATAACCGCTCTAACTGATTCATTCGCATTGATGGAGTTGTTACAAAGTGATGATGACATACATGAGTTTGATCGTATGCGCCGTGGCTGAGACAGGCAGAATAGATCCACGATCATGTCGGAGAGAAACCCAAAGTGTCCCATGAATTGCCCGTAAGATTTTCCCGAGCTTTTCCACACAATACACCAGCATATCTAGAGAGATCTGTTATAGAATTACGATGGAGACAGGTTTATGAACAAGATGAGACAGATAGGTGAATAATGCGGCACCAATAACAGACAGACTCATGATGAGACTAGTTATAGACCTCAAAAGGGTTGAATTCTGCTATAGCACACCAAAAAATCAAACAATGGAGAAGCATATAAAGTAAAATAAGCGAACATCATCGCAAAAAGTTTCGTCAAAGGATACGATAGGCAATGGTGCATTACAGCCCTCAATTCGTTTACATACAGGGGACAGATGGACCAGTGAGCAAAAAGGAAAAAGGGAAAAGAGACGAGATTATATTTCATCTCCTTGCATAATGGCCTCCCTGCTGAACTTGTTGAGCAGGAGCCCAGTGACCATGTTGAGCGGCGGCAGCAGCAAGACCTCCAAGTTGTTGCGTGGGAGGACCTGGGCCAGGGGGGGCACCGATACCGGGATATGGGTAGCCGGTGGGGATGGAGTGGCCAGAGTATAGATCATGCTGCTGCGGGGGAGCCTGATGATGTTGATGGTAGGAATTTCCAGCAGAGTAGGTCTGAGGAGATGAAGCTGTGACCTGAGTATGCTGCTGCTGAGGCGAAGTGGGGGAGCCAAGGGCGATCTGGGGCTGTTGCTGGGTCGGATGGGCAGAGTGCGGCTGAGTTGACTGGGCAGAGGGAATTGAGAGGGGAGGAGGGATGGAGGCAGAGGGTGTGTGGGGAGAAGTTGCGCTGCGAGGGTTCGTAGCTGCAGAGGAGACACGACGACGGCGCTTGTCACCTGCAGAGGGGCGACCGCCGTGGGTAGCAGCCTCGTCGTCGTCGTGGTCGGGAAGGTCGTCCTTGACGATGACTTGAGGGGGGCTGATGGCTAGGCCACCAGGGAGATTGGGATTTGGTGGAGGCATAGGACCAGCAGCACGGTTGAGAGTTGGACCGACAGGGAGGGAGGAGGGGAGAGAGCCATGGGGGGCATTGAGACAGGCCTGAATGAGATTCTTACCCTCTGGCTGTGTGACAAGGGGCTGAAGCTTTGCAGTAGTGAAGGTGTAGACAAGACCAGTCTCAGAGACAACAAGCAGGAGGACTTGGGTGCCAGTGAGGGTGGACAATTCATATGCCTATGTCGGTGTCAGAAAAACATGTCAAATCAGGCAGTTCTATTACCTTTTTCATGATACCTGCAAATAGCCTTGTGAGAATACATCCCCTCCAACTCTTGCTCTGCACCTTACCTGCTTTCCTTTTCGAGAACGTGATATGACGTCTCGACTTGTCCTGGATGTACTCAATCTTGATCTTGCGTCTCCCCGCCTTCTTGTCATTCTTCGGCTTCTCATCGTCCTCGTCGTCCTCTCCGCCACTGTCTACCTCATCGTGGTCGTCAATGAACGCGTCATCCCCAACAGGTGCAACTACCCCTGCCCCCGGCTGGTGCGGGTCGGTGGCGGCAGTGCTCCCGGAATGCATTTCAAGTGTGCGCTGGCGCTTGCGCATCGATGGCGAGGCTACAGTGGTCTGATCAGCAGATGCGATAGACGGTGCGTCGATACTCACAAACAACAAGAGGCGCTGAAATGGATTGCGCTGCTGCGACAAGCACCGAGTCTCTGCCCGGAAAAGGAATTGTTGTGGGAGGGCGAAAACGGAAGTTGATCTTACGTCTCGTTTAAGAGCCCCATCCCAAGATACTCCCCATCACCCAAACACGCACAAATCGTCGTGCACCACATCCGGCCATCCCCGACGCAACCCCAGATCACCCCAATAACCCACTCTCTGTTTTCTAAATCAGGCATTCCTTTACGAATCTTGATCCACATTGGGATTCTATTCTGAAATCCACGGCCCGTCATTCCCGGGTTTCACTCCTGTTCCTTACACCCCGTATCCTTCCATTCGATCGCACCCGTGCACATGTAGTGGTGTGGCGCCTTTCCAAGTGTCCAGTGATCCTCAATGCGGATACGCGTGGCCACGTACCGAATTAAAAAAATAGTTCAGCAGTAGTTCTCTTCAGTAGTTCTTCCTATGGCTCCATGTCCTCTCGCCGCATCTTTTTGACTAGTTCGCTATACCCCCCTTCCTCGGCTGCCATTTTTGGGTTTCCATGGATGACGATGGTTTCTGTCATCCAGAGACGTGATGGATCTCCCTATATACAACTACGGTAATGCTTTGTCCATATCACAACCCACTTTCACAGCACCCCTTATTGAGCATAGTCACAATTTTTCATTACAAATCAAATACAAATATGATCAACAATAAGAAATTAATAAGAGATCAGCCAACACATCAATCTTAAAAGATCTTTATTTATTTATTTTTCACACTCTTTGACATTCATCCTCCAGCCTTCAAAGAGCGAGAGCTACCGCACTTACAGCAGGGCATTAAAACAGTCAACCAAGTCTTCCGCGCTGCACCAGTAATTTGGAAATATTCACTTTCACTTGTCATGTCTTCCGAGGTCTATGAAAGGACGAGCAATGCTCGCCTCACCCGCTCTTCAATGCCCAGTCCCTTCAGTGACTCGGACTGCCGCACCAGTGTCAGCGCTGCAATCATTTTGCTAATCGAGATATTGCGCCTTTTTTGCCATTCATGGGGCACCGTGCACAAGAGAAACTGTGCAATTTCGGTATCTGACAATCCCCTCTTTTGAACACATCAACAATGCAACTTCAACTCTACGCACCACTCATATCGAACTCGTCTCCCTCGGCCTCCTCAATTATACGACGAATATGCACATTCGTACATCCTTTATCCTGACAGACTCCTCCGCCTGGTATTTCGTACTGGCACAATTGCCCCGATGCGTCCAAGCCATTCATCACAGTTGCTATTTTCAGTGTTGCAAGATCGGGCACAACTAGAGTAGAAAATGCTGAACTAGTATCAGGACTTGGTCGATCACTACGAATATCTTTTTTGGCACTGTCAGGGTCAGAAAACGATTGTGTAGGAAATATAGATGCCGAAAGCAAAGGATAGTTCAAAAGTGTAGACTGGTAAGGCACAAACGATTGGTCCGCTTGATCCGGGTGAAACTGTAGCAGTTGAGGGTGTTCGATGACGTTCTGCAATAGTGCGCAAGCGAGAGGAGCGCTAACGTCAGTGATCCACCAGCTAGCCAAAATATTGCTGCGAGGATAGTAAGAGGTCAAATAAAAGAGAAACGCACATGCACCGGCCATGTTGAATTATTACTGCCATCCAGCAAAGGGTTTAAATTAGAATGATCCTTGACACTCGATTGAACCTATAAAAGACGTATCGGTGCATGCGCAGAAGATAACAGAGAACAAAACACTATGGTTAGAACTATCTGGGGGAAAGCTGCGCATCGCAGCAGGACAGTGAAAAACTCCTTGCCAGCATCGTTGCTACCGTTTACAAGTCATTCCGAATGGTCAACGGCCAAGAGCAGAGACAGCGCAGCAAATCATTCATCAGCCAAGTTCATCAGGATGATTGATCAGAAAATCACTTGGTCGCAACACACCTTCAGGCTGAAGCTCCAGATGATCACTGGTCGTGGACAAACGATTCGTGTCACCTGGAGAAACCCATTGAAATTGTCGACCGGGAGGGTGAGAGTTCATGATTGACTGAACAGCATCGTCGCTGATGGCGCGATTTGTGCAGCCTAGAGAAAGAGAAAGTCAATATATGATGGTCATGTAAGAAAAAGGACGTACTGGACGAGGGGGTAGTCTCCGTTTGATCTGAGGACTCTCTTGGAAACCCAAACGTTTCTCCAGCACCTGGAGGAGTGCTGAACTTGGCCAACTAAAGAAATTTAACAGCACCCACAAAAGCAAGGTCCAACTGACTCACCTGTTTGCGTTTCCTCTTTTCCTCAAATATTTCAATTTTTTCTCTGAGGCTGTTAATTTCAGACTGCAATGCCGCAGGATCAGGCGATGGTGTGACAGTAACCGATCCTGCTTTGTGAGATGACTGCCTCAAGAGATGATTATTGCCTTGTTGAGAGCGAAGGTTAGGTGCAATGTGAGATCGTCTGGAGAATTCGGATCTGTCGCGATGGTGTATTTCATCATCTTCGCTATCACTTAAGTCAATGACACATCGGCGCGTAGACCTGACCGAGGAAAAGTCCATTCCAAATCCCTCTGACCGCCGAATCGTATTCGAGGATTCACCATTGGATAAGGGAAACCGATCATCGACATCTACAAAATCGAATGCAACGGGTCGTTTGGCACTCTTGCTGCGGTCCAGGCGGCTGAAGGAGAATTCTGGCGAAGGCTGAACAGCGATAAATGAGGGCCTTAGGCTCTCTGCAGATGGCGGTGGTGTTGGTTCCACACTTTGAGGAGATGGCGATGTAACAATACTAGATCGTTGGTGACCGAGGCCAGGAATCTCTTCTAAATCTGTGATATCGAAATTCCGGGATGATGTTTGAGAATTTGAGTGTCTCTTTGAAGAGACCTCGACCTGAAAGAAGTGAGGAAAACTTGACGTAATCTTGAAGGGATGTTTACTTGACTGACCGGTCCAATACTGCTCAAGAAACTGTCCACAATTTCGGTAGAAGCGGCCGGCAACATGGTTGCATCGGGTTCCTCCATTTGAGTGAATGAGAAATTCGAATCCATCGCAGGCTTCTCCTGTCGAGTGGCCAGCACTGCTTTCTTGCGTGCCAATAGTTCTTGACGTCGCTGCCGCTCCATATCTTGTAGCTCTTCAGGAGTTGGGCTCACAGATACAGCAGGCTGATCGGAATGGAGAATAGGTTCTGACGGATGTATTCCAGTCATTGCCAAATCATCAGTGGAATTATCGTGACGTCGAGAGGTGTGATTTTCAGGTGAAGCATTAGCGTGAGAGGACTTGTTGGACTCCAATGACACAGTGGTCTCACGAAGACTTTCCAGCTCGGGTGGGAGTTTAAGCCGCAATTCGGTGAAAACGCAGATAATCAACTCTTTGCTGAGGCCACAATCAATGAGATATTCAGGTGAAACACCCCACCCAAGGAGGTCGAGGACAATTTCCCTTGCAGCGGTATATTCCGTCTCTGTTACTGGTGAAAGTAAGATTCAACAAACTTTAGACAAACAGGCAGTGAACATACCAATCAAACCGGGATAAATTTCTTGACGTTCAGTATCGAGTTCATCTTTTTCATCAGAGTGGTGTGTATCGTGAGGATGACTATCGTATTCTGGGTACGGTTGATTGCGTCCGTCGGATGAAGTATCCGAATGGCATGCCGTGGGCAAAGGTTCCTGAACAATTTCCGAGGGCGAATGAGACAGCCTCTCAATAAGGGGAGCAGAAGAGGAAGAGAGAGAATTGGAAGCAGGGGACTGAGATATAGATATCCTGGCCAGCAACGCAGGTGCCGGAGATCCTAGATGCGATGAGACAGACGGAGTTGATAAACGATCATTCTGAGTATCATCTGTTTGCATTGGGACCAGTTTCGGTGAGGTAACTTCAGCTTGAGGTGGCTCTTCGTCGCTAATTTCGCCTTCTTCCTTCATATCCACGTCCATAGCTTCAGTTAATTGCGGTGCAGGCGGGACATCGTGAAAAGCACTGGTCAAGAGAGCAGGTGCCTTCGGAAGAACCAACGGTAAGTCAGATGTATTATCATCCTGGCCATAGTCAAGCTGAAGAACATCCTGAGAAGCAGACCCTGCTAGCACTGTTTCTTGAATTTGTCCAGATGCGGGACGCCGCCTTTTGCCCGACTTGAGAGTCCTGAGGGCTGCAGCTCGGAGCGATGACGCATCAGAAGGAGAGCCGGAAATAATTGCCGGTGGGCCTGGTGACGAAGAGGTTGCCATCATGACAAAAAGGATGAATAGCAAGTAGGCAAGAAAATCGCAGGAAGGAGTGATCAAACGGAGGCGAGCAATTCTGTAGTGGGAAACAGAGGCAGAGTCCGAAATCCACGTGCACATCTGAATCCTCCACGCACGGACCATTTCGTCAGCCAGATTTTTTGTTTAGCAATTTTCTCGTGGAAAGCAGTTAAAGGTCTATGTCTAATATTCTTGTAGGGCCATTTGTCTCTTGCTTTGCTACACTACAATTTTGACTCATTAGTCTTGGATCACTGACTATTGAGTCCGTGTCTCCTGATGCTTTTTTTTCTAGATCTGATAAGTTCTACAAGGACGCAAATCTAATTTTTCGACGTACATGTGACTTCTCGAATGTGTCCTTGAGCAAAATGTCTAGAACAACTGTATATTGACTGGCAGCTTGCTAGTTCGATGCGCTTCTGTGTCCAAAACTGGTAGAGTGCAATTGTCTTTACTTGGTTAGAGGTCCAAACTTTTGATGGGGCCTTACCAGATGGAAACGTGCTCGGATATATTCCTGAGTACACGATACTGATACGTACGTATACATCGATACTGGATGACTTCCCGTAGGCAGTCTAGGAAAATCTGTGTTACATAGATTTCCCTAGAATGCTCCATGCCGAGATGCGGAGCACGAATCTCGAATTTGGGGGGTCTCCCAGACTTCCCTAGATACGGTGATCTGGCAAGGCCTCCAGACCTCGTGCCAGACTTAGATATTTTCTAGCCTTTTGTGGATAGTCGGATCAAAGTTACATACCATATCCAGAATTTTTCTGATGGCATCTACTATGGAATGGAGACGGATATAGGCTTACATTTTCTTTTGCTGACGAGTTACGAGTTTCTCCTCTATCAACCAAGAAACGCAGGTCAAAGACAGTGGAAGTCTCATTTTTCGGCATTGCCATTAAGCATCACATGCCTGAATGGTATGATATATAATGCCAAGTATTGCACAGCTTGCAAGTAATAGCTTGTCCGTAAGGTGACTCAAGAGAATTGAATTCATGATTTGTTACAATACTGTTGCAGCACAAAACACGTGTGGCATAGTGACGTCACATCTAAGGAGTGTTGCTACGGGAATTGCATTTTTCCCAGATTTCCTCAGACCATAGAATAAGGTTTATGTAGCACTCCCAGATTCTCCCGAATTCCTACGGGAAGTCATCCACTGTTACTGCTGTTTATCCGTCTGACTGTCATGTCTACCGAACCTGTTCTCGGGGTATTCTCGTTCCTAGCCTCCGACACATATAAAGAAAGTGAGAAGCTCATACACACCTTGATTGATCAATTGCGCTCCTGGAGGGAGCTCCAGCGGTATGTCAGGTCCCTTGTATCGCCAGCAGTTGGACGCCATTCTTATTGGTATCTCTCAATTTGTGGTCTTGATATCTCCTGCAGTATTTACGAAGGGGTTAGCGTTGATGAAGACGATCCCAATAGAAGGTGGCTTATTCTCGGTCGGTTCACTTACTTATGCAGCATGCCGTCTTAACTCCTTGGCCACCCTTAGTTTGGAACACACATGAAGACCAGAAGAGTGTTATGAATAGCTCTGCTGCTCTTCCCACAAATCTTGAGAATCTCGGAATGTGCATGCCTGAGGAGAGGGAGATGCACCATGCGCGCTTCAGCGATACCACCGTCATGGCTTTGACTTCACCTACCACTGAGATCGCCAAGCTTCAGCTGAAGGACATCAAACAGAAGCTTAGGTTTGAAGGACATATGCGTCATTTCATGCAGCATGCCCACATTGCTCCACGTGCGAAGGAACATTCGCCCTTCGCCTTCGGCGAAACGCTAGAGAGCTCTAACTCTTACATTTTCATTGGAGGATGGGATTCCAAAAAGGTTATTCGGTAGTCAACGGCACCAGAGCTGTTATCGATAACATACTACAGGCCCATCTTGACTGCGTCGCAGATCCTGAAGGCATCAAACATGAAGTCGAGAAGATTGGTGGTTATGCAGCCTTCAAGGTTTACCATTTTATGGTCAAGGAGTATCCAATCAATTAAGAAACATTTGTAAATTATCGTGGAGAAAAGTTCCTGGAGACAACGGTGTAATCACGAGATTTGATCTGAGCAGCAAGAGTTCGAGTCAGGGTTGCTTCATCAGTGAAGCTTTGAAGAAAAATAACAACTCTCACGACCAGACAATCAGGTTTGGCGAGAGACTTGGTTGGATTCCCAAAGAGAAGCTGACACGCTTCTCGCTTAATAGGATCAGGATTTGTGGTATATACACTTTGTGGCTGATGATGGTGGACATGGAATACTTTTCAGAAGTCATCTTTCACAAGTGCCAAAAACCGTTGCTAGATACAAACAAATTTTCAGCATTGAAGGTCATCAAGACAGCTAGACTCACATCCTTCGTGCAATGCCTTTCTGCTGTTTTCTCGGAGCAGATGCAAAGACACAAGTCACGAAAGATACATGTTGCATGAACCACGGTATCCATTGCACATCTATCTTCGGACACCTGTCCATCTTCAGTACCTCCAATCGACTGACCATCAATTTTTCTCGAGTTGTACCTTCACCTTCGCCAGTAAATTTCGAAAGTTCCAAACGCTGTTGAACAAGGGCATGAACTGAGGACGTGGCAACATCTGGACAATCTGATACGTCTAGGTGCCGGAGACGAGGACATAAAGTTGGAAGCGGGCCTTCCGATGGTGATGATGCGAAAGGGTTTTGACCTGATAGTACTCTGACAATTGTGTCAGCCGTGTCAAATATCGCATTGAGGGCCAGGACTTCCAGGGCTAGGCTAGTGCGCAACACTTCGAGGACAATAGAGCTGCTGACAGCCATACTTTCCAAACTTAACTCAGTCAAGGATTTTGGGGAAGTGGATGCCCAATACCGGAGACAGGCCGACAAATGCAGGTTCGTTAAGCTTGAGAATCGTAAAATTTGCAAGGAAGGAACATCGAACAGCAGTACGGTCGACGTCCAAGGATCTGCAATTGCTTCGAGAGTTGTCAACTTCTCCAGTTTGGGTACATCATTTAGGTCTGAACGAGAGGTTGGTGGCACAGGGCCTTGCATCCAATTAGAACGCGAGTGGAAAGACTCAATTTGAGGATTTGCGAGGAAGAATCCAGTAAGATCGGTCAATGAAATGACACATTGATTGAAGCTCAAAGAGCTGACGTGCGGAAATGGACGCAAGAGATGGTCGAGGTTAAAATGGGTTTCGTGGAAGGATAGAGACTTCATTTTGGTAGATGAGAAATCGTTCAGGTCCCTGAAAATGGGGGATACGTCATCGTTGGAATCAAGTTCAAGGGTAATAAGTTCCTGGAACATGAGTGGCGGGTTCAGGAATTTCATAATACGAGAGGAAAGAAATCTGCAAACGCGAAGATACGACCAATTCAGTTTTTCTAGAAACTTGGGCCGACAAGGAAGGCACTTTGAATCATAGTCGGGGAGGACATGGAGTTCTCGAATTCGACCTCTTGATCTCTCGAGCCATAGATCAGCTTTTTTGTCTGTATGCAACTTGGAGAGGACAAGAATGCGCCAAAGTCCAGGAGAACCCCAAACTACTTTTCGCCAGTACGTACAGACATGCAATAGAGTGATAATCTGTGCATCGTCTTCCTCCAGGACGCATTCAAAGATCTCGTTGTATATCTCTACTGGCAAGAGAAGCATCCGGTTTTGCATTCTCCGCTCGCGAGCAGCAATGGCCTCCTGGTAGTCGGTGATCTCGACTTGGAGTTTTTGTAACTCCTTTCGACGCTTTTTATCTCCCGGCTTAATGTAAGAAAGGGCGAGACCAATCATTTTGAGCGAGGCGTCGAATTTGTGAGTCTTCTGGAAGAGACGAGCAGCACGTGCGTAGCCTTGCCATCTCTGAGGCGCGAGTTTTATGGTTGTTCTAGCATCTTTTAATGCATCTTTTGGATTATCCATAATTTCATAGACTGCAGCACGTGTGTCGTAGAGGATGAAGTGGGATTCACCGCTATCGATGATGGCCTATCATGGGACTCAGACGAGAGATAGGCAGCGTTAGGTTAGGTACTAACTTGGCTGAGCCGTTGTAATGCTTCAGGATATTTTCCTGTCTTGAAAAGAGTTACACCCTCATCGAATGGTGTTTTCCAGCTCATGACTTGTCCAAGGCCAAGGAAAGGATTAAGAGCCATCATAGTTCCCAGGGGTACTTAACGTTCAACGGATCAACCCTAACCCCTAAGTTTGCATCTTGCCCATCGCCAGTATGGCAGCCTGCCTTCGATTTACACGCCGAGTGAGTTAAGTTTTATTCTCGGATCTCTCAACCAATCGGTTTGTTAGGTTTGGAAGAGTTTTATCGACAACAAAGGTTTGTCAATTTACTTAGCACTCGGAGGTGTGGATAAGAATAGGACATTCTTTTCTACAGGCCATGATGCCCAATGTTTTCCGCATGTGAGCTTGTTATTTATGCCCCTCGTATATACTCACAGTCTTCTAGCTACAAATTCTTAGAGCTATACCTGGATGTGTTGAAACATCGCTCAGAATTGAACAATCCAACAGTAAGTACGCCAGCATCTGGCCGTTATGATCCACTCAAAGGGTCATGTTACAATCTAGCAAACCGTGTCGGAGTATGTCCCAAAATTGGTTCTGACTATTATGAACTGACTGCGCTTTTGATCACAGACTGGTGAGCCTCAAGGTAGCCCTCCTATGCAGCAATTAACCATATCTTACACCCTTTAGCTCACGGAGGCCTCATCTTATCATTAACCGATACTCTCGGTTCATTGGTCGTCGCATCGAATGGACATTATATGACGGGTGTTTCTACTGACATCGGCACTTCTTTCGTTCGTCCTGCTGGGAGAGTGGGTGACGTGCTTTCCGCAAGGACTGTGTTAACAGGAATGGGTAAACAATTAGCATATACACGGACGGACTTCATGAATGCTCAAGGAGACCTTGTTGCTTACGGCTGTATGTCTGGCCCTGTAGGCTCATTCGACAGCAGGAATCTGACAAGAAGTATATAGATCATACAAAGTATATTGGGAAATCATCCATCCATGCTGTGAGTTCAATAACGTTGCATACCGTATTTGCCCCTGATAGTGAGGCTGTAGAAGAATGTCATGTTTTCACAAGATGGGGAAGTAGTTTTAGAAGGAGAAGATGTTGAATAGATTTCAATGTTCTGATAGGTAACCGGAAATGTACTAATCCACGTCAACAATTGGATATCACCAATACTTAACCTCTTCCATTCCTTTGTTACAACCTTAAGCCTGCCTATACCATCATGGACATGCACATATCCCTACCAACTTCCTCCACACATCGGCGCCAGCGAAGTGGCAGCGGATTCTCGGGTTCCCAGCATCCACGCTCCACTTCCCTCAAGCACACGAATCCACGCTCCGTCCACAGCAACACCAGCCCAGCAACCTCTCGTGCGAATTCGCCCACTGCGTTCCTGGGATCTATACCCCGTGTTCCGAGTGCAACCTCAGATGGCTGCACATTTATTGAGCCTTACCGAATGGTTCCAGGTAAAGCACGTCTTTCCCAACACCAGCCTCGGCCACGGTGCGTGTACAATACATCATAGTCATCTATATTGACGTTGAATTTAGGACGAAGATCGACATACTCGCACCTATCCCCAGGAGACATCTTATTGACAACACTGCTAGCTCCCATTGGCTTTCAGGACAAGAAGAGGAAAAGACCCTTGAGCACCAACTCTCCCTCCACTCAAGTCTGAATTCTCGCAGAAAGCTAATGCTGCCCGAATCCCCTATCTCACCGTCGTCCCCATTCAATCCCGTTCGTCATCGACACATGTCCACGAGCTCGTCTTCTTCCTTTCGTGAGCAAGATTTCATGAGTTTATCAGCCAGAACGAACAAGTTTTTTGAGCGGTAAGAGCTTGGTGTTAGTTCAGGCTTAGACAATAAACTTATCAAGCATGGCAGCTCAGGTCCCTATCATGAAGTCTCAAGCCAATCATTTAATTCCCTAAACCAAAGTCAACCGCTCCAGAACAGGTCCAAGAACGGAAGCTTTGGATCTTTCACTGGGATACGGTCCTCATCCACATATGTAGGGAAATACTCGCACAAATATCATCGTCATAGATTGGATGCGGTCGATGCAGACGACAGAATGGGGAAAGCATGGATCAGGTGGATGCATAAACGAGGGGTCAAAGCTTGGATTCTACCTTCACTTGTGCTGATATCGACTTTGCTCAAGTTCTGTATTGGCTTGGGAACCTATTCTGGTATTTCTTTCGCTTTTTCTAGTTGCAGAAGACCGCTCACCACTGTATTTTTTTACGCCATAGGATACAAATCGCCACCCATGTTTGGTGACTATGAAGCACAGCGACATTGGATGGAATTGACCCTTCATCTACCATTTCACCAGTGGTATAAATATGAGCTACAATACTGGGGACTGGATTATCCACCTCTAACGGCGTATGTTTCGTGGATATGTGGTCTCGTGTATGTTTCGTCCTCAATCTCACTCCCCTACCTATTTGAGTTCTGACTCTTATTCTAGTGTACACTGGATCAATCCTACATGGGTTGCCTTGGACAAGTCGAGGGGCATTGAGACTGAGACAAGCAAATTCTTCATGAGATCAACGGTTGTAGTATGGGACTTGTTAATTTACGTTCCTGCGTTAGTGATGTTCGTCAAGACTTGGCAAGGAAGCCGATCTAGCCGAATACAGGCAAGTGCCAAAGTACGATCTCCCAGCTATTCTGTGCTGACCTAGTTGCAAAGGAATTTGCTCTTTTGACGCTTCTTTTCCAACCTGCACTCCTGTTAATCGACTTTGGGCACTTTCAATATAATTCTGTAATGCTCGGTGCGTAGGGTCTTCTGAGATCATCAATGCCATCTCATCATTCGTTTCACAGGTTTTACCCTTTTAGCAATGAATTTCTTTGCTACGGGACATGATCTCACTGGAGCCGTGTTCTTTGTTCTGAGTCTCGGATTTAAACAAATGGCGTTGTACTATACCCCAGCTATCGGCTCCTATTTATTGGCAAAGTGTCTGTTTCTTGGTGTACCAGGCCCTGGGTGCGTTTCTTGTCTATTTCTCCATCTGTTACTCTCATGTCAATCTTGCAGACTAAAGCATTTCACGCGTCTTGGAGTCGTAACTGTCTCAAGTTTCCTCTTCCTCTTCCTCCCTTTCTATGCTCCTCCTTTCGCCCCTTCTATCAAATCTATCCTGGATCCCATCACGAGGATTTTCCCATTCGATCGAGGCTTATTTGAAGATAAAGTTGCCAACTTTTGGTGTGCAAGCAACATCGTTCTAAAATGGCGCGAGCGACTGGAAAGGAGCGTCCTACTCAGACTGTCAACTGTGTTGACTGGGCTTGGATTCTTGCCCAGCGTCGGGTCGATGCTAAGTGCTGGGTGGAAAGTACGCTTGCCACTTGCGAACCGGAACTCTCCCCACACAGACTCGGAAGTAGACAAGGATGGGGAGATACAAGTACTTTTGCCTTTGTTACCCTATGCGCTCTTGACTTCGTCGTTCTCGTTCTTCCTGTTTTCGTTCCAGGTACATGAGAAGACAATTCTTGTGCCTTTGTTGCCGATGACGTTGTTACTGTCCGGTGCACCTGCAAATTCATCTGTGTTTGCATGGGGAGTATTGGTCAATAATATTGGTGTCTTCAGGTTTGTCTTCTTTCAATTATAAACATGTTTCAGTTGGATGCTGATGATCTTGGCACAGTATGTGGCCATTGCTCAAGAAGGATGGCCTGGGTTTACAATATGTTGCTCTGTTGCTTTTGTGGAATAGGATGATTGGATACAACCCATTACGATTGTCTCAGGGTACATTTGTTCGATTCCTCTCCTTGGTCAGTAGGTTTTGATCAATTGAAAGCGCGACGTGGTTGGTTAATCTGAATACCATAACAGACCACATACACCGCCGCTGTCATTGTCCATCTACTCGAAGTGCTTGTGAATCCTCCAACACAATATCCAGACATATACCCAGTGCTGAATGTGCTCATAAGTACTCCCGTGTTTGGATTTGCGTGGCTGTGGAGTATCAAATGTGGGGTTGAAGTTGGCTGGGCAATGGGCGGGTTAGGCTCCAGTTCTACGTCAACGACAAAGAAAGCGAACAATCCTGCTCCCGTGGAAACTATCGCCTCTAGCAGTAGCAACACTTGGGTTCTTGGGGACACCAACAGAGTAGACCAGAGCCACGAGCCTTGAGTCTTGAAATAGAGGTTGGGTTTTTGCAAAGAGCCAGAGATCAAGTTCCAGTCTACTCGAATCTTGTCTGACATAAGTAGATTGCGGCAAATACCCCCAATGTTGATTTTTCTGCATTTGTCCAGTATGATTGACATCTCAATAGGACTGCTGGAGAGAGGCGAAAATTGTCGGCGAGTTTCATTTCTGATTTTTCATCTGTCTTTCCCTTTTCTGTTTTTTTTCCCTTTTTGGGCACAAGCCCACAAAAGCACGTCCGCGTCGCAACTGCCGGCTGGATACCAATATTTGTCACGACAAAAGATTAAATTAAATTAAATTACACATGAAAGGACTAGCTGCACCTCAGTCGCTCACGCTGCCTTTGTGAGACTGAATTAGTATGCTCAATGAGAATGTGCTGAGTAACTATATACAAGTGATGATACATATTAGGCTGATCTGTAAGATCATTGACATGAGCAAATGATGGTATCTGTTCGGTATCGGGCCTAGAGTTTGCCCGTAAAAGTCACGCAAGATCACGTGAAGGGAGGCGGGTCATTTAGTGGATCTATATCCTCCTCTGAGTATCTTACAATGCTGGCTGCTACATTCCGCACGTCTCCATCTCGTTCAAACTTGCTTCTGGTCATATTTAGAGATAGTCGTGCGCTGACGACTGAATCGGTTACGGGCGGCTATCAATATCCTCTTCCTCCACTACCCCCACAGCAATCATCAAATCCAAGTTTATTTTCATCTGGTGCTTCTCCTAATTCTCCCAATTCTAATACTAAACCTCGGTCATACCTTTATCCGCAACCCCAGCCTGTGTCTGCCTCATCAAGCACTTCATCGCGCTTCTCTGCACATCAACGCCATAGTCTTCGTATTACTCGTCTACCACCTACATTTGGCAGGAATCAACTACTACCAGTCGCTGATTCCACACGAGCCCTACTGGAAAATATTGTCGCAAAATTCAATTCTCCTATTCGATATGCATTTGCTTATGGTTCCGGTGTATTCGAACAAGACGGATATGGTGGAGGAGCAAAGGCGCCGATGGTAGATTTCATGTTCGCTGTGACGCACCCTGAACATTTCCATTATATGAATATGCAGCAGTATCCTGCACATTATCCATTACATGCGAGGATATTTGGGTCAAGTTATGTGGCTAGGGTTGAGAATCTCGGACCTGGTGTTTGGTTCAATGCTTATGTGCCGATGGATGGAGTTGTACGTCTTTCTTCATCTTCTTTCCCTCCTACGCAGTTTTCCCCTTTTGATTCTGGGCTATATACGGGGGTGAAGCAAGTCAATCCCCGGTATATTTCCCATTTTAACTTCACCTCAATGCCCCAACATTGACTCAATGCAATTCATAGGTTATCAAGTATGGTGTAACGAGCGTTGATAATCTTTGTAACGACCTCCTGAACTGGCGCACGCTTTACCTCGCGGGACGTATGCACAAACCACTACGAATAATTAAAGACGATGCTCGTGTTAGGCTCACTCAACAAGTCAATCTCACTTCCGCAGTTCGTGCTGCCCTTCTTACATTGCCTTCCACTTTTTCTGAGACTCGATTGTTCGAGACTATTGCTGGTATTTCTTATGCTGGTGACCCGAGAATGATTTTGCCCGCGGAGAACCGTGGAAAGATCGGGAGTATTGTACGGAAACAAGGAGGACAGTTTAAGGAGCTGTACCAAAGACTCGTGGTTGGACTTCCCGGGACCCATTGGCCTGTGCACCAAAAGGAGATTCAACAGGATACGAGCGCACGAGCACGAAGTCACCACTTGAAGAAGTTGCCTCGAGAGCTGAGGGTCCGGATGCAGCAGAGGTTCGCGCAGGAGAAAGGAATAGGCGAGGAGTTACTCAGGGAGGATGAGAATGCATATTGGATGAAGCTGGCTTCAGATGAAGAGGTGCTGAAGAGGGTTGTTCATGACGAAATGATCAGGATTGTGAGGGGGCCCGCGACAGTGCAGAGTTTCAAGGGTATCATCACAGCGGGCGTAAGCAAGAGTTTGAAATATAGCTCAGCAAAGATTGGAAAGTGGTGGAAAAGTTCATGAGACGATCGTTATGGATATGTACAAACGTGGCCGCTCTCATTGATTTCTTTCAGGGTTATCTCCACAACTCCGCATTGCATTTTCGTTTAGCATCTTCACTCATTAGCTTACTATTTATTGCATATACGTCTAGTCCGGAATCATCATTTGTAATGCTTTCAGTCGAATATCATTAAGTGGACATTTGATTAACCGCCTGAAACAGAGTGACACTAGAAAGCTTGACCCTTTAGTGCGGCACAATATGGCACCTCAAACCAATTTTAGTGTGGGAACAACGTCAAAGCAAAGAGGGCAAACCCTAGCATGCCACGTCCTCCCCAGCCTTGTCTTGGCGTCAACGTCAGATACTTGAGTTTATCAGCACGTCGAATGCGTATGATTATATGCTTCTGCACAGGAGGATGAAGACTAAGCCTGCAACAATGAAACACTGCTCACATTCTCATTGTGCGAGACAAGCTCGGCTAAAGGCGTTAGAGCTGACGGAGGATTGAAAGATGACTTGATGAGGTTTCCAAACTTAAGTATGAGGTCTTCCCTCTGCAAGCCAGCTTCCGCAGCTGGACTCCCAGGTGCGACGCCATCTACCCTCGCAAATGGGATCATGTCTTCTTCCGTTGAGATGTGTTGCTCTTGTTGGGTTTGGTTCGTCGCGGTCGGACTAGTGGCAGGTTGAGCGTAAACGTCTTCTAGAGTTTTTCCAAGTTCATTCATGATGTCCTTCACGTCATTCCTCAGCTCAATTATCCGCACTCGTGCTTTTCTCACTGCCCATAAATCTATATCTGACCTTGGAAAACCATCCGCGTCAACTAGAGGAGTGGACATGTCGATGTTGTTGGAACGGAGGATGGAGATATGTCTAGATATTTCAGATTCAATGCTTTCTTTCTTTGCCATCAGTGATAGCGCGCATTGCGAAGGGGAGGTTGGGGAGGGAAGTGTGAAGCCCATGTTAAGTGAGGGAGAGTGACGTAATTGGCCAAACACTTTGATTTGATTTGATATGTAGACCATTGTGAGTCAATGACAGTGTGAGAATCGAATCAATATCTAAATTTCTTAACAGCTGTCTCTCAACACCAGACATGGTCACTTGGACTCAGTGATCAGTCTAATTTCATCTGGATATGTCGCTTGACATTCTGATCCTGATTTCGAAGCATTCAATGATGACGATGGCGTTAACATCATGACGTGCTCATCCAGGACTCAGGACTCTCGATTGACTCTTGATTGACTCTCGATCCCAAGGACTATGATATCTGAAATGCAGAGTTAGTGAGCGGCCTCCCCAAATGAAATACGCACCTTGACCCCTAACCGAATGATGGTGTAAGATACCTACCGCTGCACCTTTAAATAGCGCGTGGCATTCAATCCATGTTCACTCGTCTCCCATATGCTACCCTCGGGTTCTGCTACAGAGGCCTAGTACGCTCTTTGAAACCAACCCGACATAACTAACATCTGACTTAGCCCCCTGAAACTAGAATTCCTTGCGCCGGAAATTCTTGTGAAAATCTTTTCTTACCTTGCGCCCCTCGATGTTGTCAGTGTTAGAAAGGTGCCTGTCGACAGCATTGGACCTACCCGCATGAAGCTGATGCCATCGTTACTCCACAGGTTTGTGGCCGACTGTACAGCATCTCCAAGGATCGTGAAATATGGCTGTGTATTCTTGCACGATATGACTATCCTCTCCCGTCGATAAACAGGTCGTCCGTCCCGACGATGGAGCTCGAGAAATTTCTGCTCCAAGCTGATATCACGAAGAATATATGGATTGGACAACGTAGTGGGAAACCAACCTCAGTGTATGCTATCACTCTCAGTCCTCTGGAAAGTTTTGTTGGGCTCGCCGACCAATACTTTGTAACAAAGTACAATTCGTCCGAAGAGATCAGCTGGAGATGGTATCTTCTACCGGATATGGTAGATCCAGTCTTTTCACATACCATCGCTCGAGGATCCGCTGTTGCTAGAATGCTTGGATGGTGGGGGATGGTCGAGTCGGGTACAAACACTTTGCATATAATTTATGGGGTACGAGGGGAGGAAGATGGGGGGCAATGTTCCTTGTGAGTTTATTATGGTGGTACCGACATACCTGATTTTGATCCTTTGCAGAATAGTTCAAAGTGTCGAGCTCGGACCCCAGTCTACGTTCAAAGTTGAAGAAAGGCTCAACATTCCTGTGAACAGTAGATTTATTCTTGATGCCCTACCTGGAAAGAAAAGTCATTCTGAGTGTTATTTCCCCATTGTTGGTCATGGTTACCTTGTTATCCTTCCTGAAACCCGACCTAGTCCTGCAATCTACATATTTTGTCTGAATACCGGGCAAGTCTCTTGCTACCCTTGGCAAGTAAGAGTCAATTTCTAATAGCTCTATTCATGATCATGACCAAACTTTCCTCAATTCCTAGATACAGCCCTCCTTCGCGGGTCTCCATCTCACGCATGTATCCACATTCCACTTAACTCCATGGCACTTCATTCAAGCCTATCAACACAAGAAGCTCTTCATATGTCGGCTTTCCGCAGTTGGAAACGGGTTGGCCACTGCAAAGGAAACATACACTGTCACGATTCCTGATAGTATTGCCAGTTCTGTCGAATCGCTTGATTTCTTTCCAAAATCCCCCAACTTGATTTTCATACTAATCCAACCTTCAAAGGAGTCCCATTCCAATTATGCGTGTCACTTACTCAAGATCAATCTCAAAAGTAATCCACCTGATATTACCCTTACACCACAACTTTGTAAAACGCTCACACTCATTCCACCTTCCGGGGCTGTACCGACCTTCACTATTCCTCGATCCGAAGAAGGCACTGTCATTGTGCCCGCTTTTCGTCGATTCGCATTGACCACAAAAGTCGTATTTAAAGGAAACCACATGGCTGAGATCTTCTGCATTCGTCTTTCGCTCGACACGATGTCTGACCCTGAGTGCTTTGAAGAGAGTCCTACAGGAACTGGAAGCGAGTCAACTCTAACTCCCACGATGACTGCCAGTGCTCCAAAAGGATTAGAGGCAATCAAACTACCTGACGTGAATCTCGAACTAGCAAATGAATGGGGAAGAAAATCAATCAAATGGATACAATGTTCTGGTATATTACGCTCTTCGCGTATTGTGGTCAAGGCATGGGGTTCAAACGGTTGTAGGATGTTTGTGATTGATTTTTGTAGGGTCATCAAAGTTACCTAGGAGAGTGATGCCTAACAGCGTATGCGTTCATATGTACACCTCATAAATTATTCTCATGATCAAAACATCGTCGTCTTCGATGTTCTTGAATTCTTTTGGATTTGTACCTGTAACCTACACTGAACAATTTTGGTCTGAAAAAAGAGGACTCGAGTTGTCGGCTACAATGGCGATTGCCGAACTCAGAATAAAAATACAGCACTTATGAACTTTTCATCAATGGGCCTCCTGCTTCTCCCTGACGATGTCCTTCTTGAGATTCTAGGCCTGCTAACTGCCTTTGAAGTATCGCTCTGTAGCCTGGTAAGTTAATCTAATCTTTGCAGGTCAAAACTTCTCTGAGAAGGCCCTCTTAGACTTGTCGTCGTCTGCGCGGGTTATCCTTGACGCCAGCGGTTTGGCTCAAGATCTCAGGCAATGGAAACTATGGTTACATGGCTTTTTTACCGCAGGGAGTAACGAAGCTTGTTTCGCATACACCTATGTACCAGAGACATCTCTCCCGCGCCGAATTGTCGGAAAGGCAATGGGCTGGATTTATTCCTCAACAAAGACCGGGGATGTATCGGTTGGGCGTGTGTCCTTTGGGTCATTATCCGCGTGGATTCATGGGCACATGTTATGTCGACCATCACCAGACGCCTATCGGAGATGCTGTCTTCCGTTGGTACCCAATGCCTGGTGCAGACGCCACCGCCACTCATGAACTTAAGCCTATCTATACATTCACCCTCCCGTATGATGAAAAATATCGGCCTCAATTCCCACCTCTACCCTACTACTACAGGTTCTGTTGCAACGATGATACTTTTGTCATCACATATGCAAGGCAGGAGGAAGAAGACTCAAAGACAATGATGTATGTTGCCGTCACTTTCCTATGAAATTTCGATGCGGAGCTCCTCTATAGTTACTTCATTGAGATTCGAGCTGTTGAGAGGGGTTTTCGAACACCCTCACAGCTTTCAGTCGCCTTGCCTTTTCCACTGACACATGGGATTCTGAGGTGGCTTGACGACAACCATATCCTTGTTATTGACTTGGACGAGGTAGCGGACCGGAGTACCCTTATCGTAGAAAGGAGAACCGGCAATATGATTAACATACCTCAGCTTGTAAGAACCGAATCTCTAATTCTTATTTGACCCCGCTGATTCTTGAGTTACTGTAGCGATGTTATCAAAACTCCGTGGATGACCAGATGGCTCAAAAAATGGATATAATCACGAACTCACTCCAATTTTTTGTGACACCTTCATACTGTGTTCAAGTCCTCCGGAGATGTCAGTATTACGAGATTTTCGAGCTTCCTCGGCATACAGAGTCAAACATAGATGGCACTCGTGAAACAGTATTGCATGCTAAGAGGACCCAACATGTAGGGGAGTCTTCTTGCAAGTTATACAGCATATGGCATGTTCAGGAGCATACATCGGCACTTACCATAGTTGGAGTAACATCCACCTCGGTGTCAAGCCAGATTGCTTTACTCAGGTGGAGTCTTGTCAACTCTGTTATTGAAGAGTTTATGCTGCCTCGCAAGTTCGAGGGTAATTTGCATTGCCAATTAATCAGCACCAATGCTCATCCATCATCTGGATCACTCCTGGCAGTGGCTGCACATTCCCAAATAGACTACTGGTCGGAATCGATGGTATCTCTTATTCTGCTACGAGTCACCTTTGGTTCCGCCTTGGAATACCCGGATATCTACGTTACTCAGCCTGGGAGTGCCCCAGGCCCGGAGTCGATGCCAAGAATTTTTCAAGCACCAGATATCAATGAAATTTGGGACTATGGTTGGATTGACAAGCACCGTGGTCAATTTGGCATTTGCTGCACGCGAGATGGTACAGGAATTATTTGGACGACTACATTGCTCTAAGTGTAATCATGGATCATATGATATTTCTCAAACAACCTATCATGATCAGGCTCGTGAACAAAGATGAACAGTTCTCGGATTTTCTAATAACCTCGTGGTGATGATCAATTCAGAAGCCCTGCTTGTCATTGAAAGGGATTTGAAGGTCTCCTACATTTATCAGACACCTGGACTGATTATCCCTACTCTCCCTCCAGGAGATACCTATCATCCGTTCCGTAACGCTCCCAAAGGTGTAGTGAGTTATTCCAGCGCTACATCTAAATGTATGTACAGACCCATCTGGAACAATCCAAAATACCGGACGTATTGAACTCTTTACAACGCTAGTGCGCATCTGTAAATTTTCCCTTTTAGTCATGAAAAGCCTCAGGTGAGGTATTGAATAGAATACGGTCGAGCGATCGATCCTCAGGGATGGCACAATGACTATCTATGAGACCCGGGTCAAGAATTAAGGAAAGTCCAATGTCTTCAAATTCTGGCGAAAGGTTTGAGACTGTATTACTACTGTTTTCATCGCGAAATATCTCAACCTCATGGCTAGGGGGTCGCGTGGCTATTTAAATTCTCAGAGGTATCTTAGATGAGGATAGTTGGGTAATCAAATAGTGTACTGCTTTTATCCACTAGCAATCATATTTTCTGATGTAGGTTCTTTTTGACCCATCATGCAGGTGATGTGAAATAGGATCAATGATAAGCCCATTGTGGACTTCCAAAAGTCTCACATCGAAACCTTCATATTGGCCAATTCTCCGAGTAAGACGGCATTTAATAACGGTGATCAAACCATGTTCAATGATCGTAATCTTGACATTGTGAGGACTGGATGGCCAGTAAGCTACTGAAGTCTGGTTGGGTGTTTTGCAGGTGTAGCTAAAACTTTGATGACAACGATGTTGTAGATTGAACATTTTGAAATGCTATTCTCGTCAAATGCAGGTCCGTGATGTTCTTCTTGAGTAGATCTCATTGCTACTCAGTCATAACCCGAGACAATTTGATAAGGCGCCAAAGGGCATCTTTAAAGATGTCATCCTTTCTCGCTAGGGCTGAAACAAGGCTAAAGTGACATCATAGACATGTGTTTTATCAAGACTCGAGCTTCCACTGAAAGATTCTTCCCTCTAAGTACTGAGATACAGGCAAGATCTATCCAGCCTTGATTTGGAGGCGAGCATATTTCAACAATGGAAATTGACCCGAAGATCAAGAACTGGGGCTTCCTCGAATCAAGAGGATAAAGGTAAGAATTAAAGGATTGTCCTATATGCTCTTGAGAGCACGTTAGTGATCGACGTCTGTTCGTCAAATTGAAGGAGCTCAGGGTTTTCAAATAGCTACGATATGTGTAATAATTATCCATTGGATTCTCGGCCCGTGATCGTCAAGCATATTTATCCTAGGTGAGGTTTAAGCAAAGAAACTCTGGAATAGGACTAGGTTAAACAGATATGTAACAACGTATGAACTATTATCCTATATCATTGGAATCCTCCTAGACGAACAGGAGCTACAACCGAGTCCGACGCTGATCCATGGTTCATAGTGCTGAGTGTACTCTGGATCCAACCACCTCCGGCAATTTTCGGCCCTTGATCACTGATTCGGACGAAGAACAACTTCAAGCGCTAGTGATACCCCCGGCACCTACGCAGGTCTTTCTGAATCCGGGTACTCCTTCGACTACGACTACTGTTATAAACTCCCTTGATTTGACTAACATGTCACAGAACTTTATGACAGGCGATCCTCTCTCATTGGATCGTATCCGGTCCGTTCTGACTCGGCTAGAGGATACAATCATTTTTTCTCTCATCGAAAGAGCACAATTCGCCCATAATCCACGGATATACCAACGTGGTGCTTTCAAAGAGTTGGAGGAACTTGGGTTTTCGGGGAGTTGGTTGGATTGGTTCTTGAAGGAGACGGAGATTTTCCATGGTATGTATATACCACTGTGCTTGCATGAGCGTCTAATCACTGATTGAGTCATTTGTAGCTAAAGCACGGAGGTACTCAAGGTTTGTGAGCCTCCCACTCAACTGTCTCCTCCAAAAGCTAAGGCAGCGGCGATTATAGCCCGGATGAATACCCTTTCACCCCCGCTTCCGAGCTCCCAGAACCTGTCCTCCCACCTCTATATATTCCTGAAATTCTCTATCCTAATCGGATCAATGCAAATGCCTCAATCCTCTCCTTCTATACCCGCGCCATTGTTCCTCGCATAACTCGGCGAGCGACGTTAGCTCTAGCTGCTCAGAAGCGACAGAACGGAATCTATGGGGATGGTGAATTCGAAGATGATGGTAACTATGGTAGTGCCGCAACCATTGACGTCGAAGTCCTACAGGCTATCAGTAAACGGGTCCATTATGGTATCTATAATTCATGTCCTCAAACGCCATAAACACTAACTGCGGGTGCAGGCAAATTCGTCTCTGAATCAAAATTTATCCAGGATCCGGCAGCTTTTATAAATCATATCCGATCGTGCGACCGGGAAGCCTTGGAGGCATTGATCACAAAGCCTGAAGTAGAGGCAAAGCTCCTCACAAGGCTTCAAAAGAAAGTAGATACTTATTCTCCAGATATCGCTGCAGACGACGATTCGCCAAAATTGAAGGAGTTGAAGAAGCCCAACGGTGGTAAAATTGATACCGATGGCGTTTTAGATCTCTATGAGAGCTACATTATTCCGCTCACGAAGGAGGTTGAGGTTAGTAATTCTCATGTCCTTACATTGAGGGTCTGACCCTGCGTCCCACTAGGTTGATTATCTCCTTCATCGCCTGGACGGTATGGATGAGGAGATGGTTGAGAGGATCAAAAAGAAGGATTTTTGAGCTGAATTGTTAAGGAATATAGGGGATTACTTACAAACGGTCAACTGCTTGCTCTTTCTTGGACTGCTTCCTTCGTCTTATAGGCTAGGCCACTGTAAACCATTGGTTCAAGTTAATAGAGGTTTCAGACTGACAAATATAATCATCAAATAGATGGTTTAGCAAGGTGTAACAAGACACTGCAGGTATAATCGACAGGTATAATCAAGGCAAACGTGTACTGTATATAAGAATCAACTAAGAAACGGAGAAAGAAGGTTAGATTGAAAATTAAATTCAGGAAGCGCAAGTTGTTAATGCATATATATCCTCGTTATATCCCGAGATCTGCAGTGTTGAAGTTATTATTGACACATAGATAGATGGTGCCCTTGTACCTTCTAATAGCTGCTTTCTTTGCGCCTCGGAGATTTTTCGGGAAGCACGTCTCGCGAGCAACTTTTCGGTCCTGTAGTTCTCATAGTGGAACTCGCGGGTGGACGTCTTCAGAAGCTAACGCCATCGTGTTCACCTCTGATCCATCATCAAACAAAGAAAACCTTTACCTTGGCATGGGTGGACAAAATCGCAGTCCTCAATGCAACAAAGTCGCAGTGCTGGGGATCGAGTGTATCAACTGTTCCCCACCTGTATCTCCGAACGAAGACACCTCTCATATGAGCCGGATGTCCCTGAATAAGTGATGCCTTCGGCAATGCGTTTTCTATTACTTGGTCCTCTTCAATTGACGTAGCTATAGGAACAACAGCTGAGGTCGTAGTGAGGCTATCCAAGTCGAATGTGGGGTTCTGGGTTCTGCGGCTTCCCTTGTTTTCGGGCATAATCAACGCAAAAGGTAGCCAGGGGCCAAAATCACTATTTACAAATGTATGCGCCGAAAAACGAACATTGGCGATACAGTCAAGGTCTGTGGGATCTGGAACGATGGGCTGATTATCGTCCTCAGGCACCCTAGGTAGTTCTCTCCTCCACGAACCAGAGGTGTTGTGATGTGTCGGGGACCGAAGCTTGATGATTGTACGAGACCCTTGCCCATTGTCTTCTCCTTCAGTCTCCTCATTAACACCCAAGACGGTGACCAAATTTTCCTTATCATCTCCCATGACTTCAGGATCATTAGTTAACGCGGTTGCTTCTTTACGGGCATCGGTCTCATTCAGGACAGATTTTGCAGCTGAACCAAATACACCCAAATCGATCCCAGCATCGTTCAATTCTCGGAGCACTGTCAATTTGTCAATCAGGTCATCCTATAGTTCCCAATAAGCCAATGAAAAGCATACCAGCCTCTTTGGCGGCTGCCAATTTCGAGTCGGTCAACGAGTCGGCGCGTGCAATGACCGGCAGAACATTGGATCTGTTGGATATCCGGCGAATGACTTTAATCTCAGCTGGAGCCATTGTTAGAGATTCTTCGTCTTCGTCTGATTCGTCACCCGAAGATGTATCTGGGATCAACTCAGGGGGGTGGATATTGGATATGGTTACTTCAGAACGCGTTCTTATCGGGGATGTGACATCGAGGGCACGTCTTGTTCTGGCTGGCATCATAGATAACGGGTCAACCAGGTAGATGCAGCTGCTTTGAAAATGAAAAAAAAAAACTTGGAGAGACTAATATGTAATGCTTACAGATGAATGAGTTGATCTCCCTTGTGTTGACGAACGATTTTGGATTCCTAGTTGATGTACGTGCTAAACTAGCGGGTTCTTTCAGTTGGTTTTATACTTACCTCGCTCATAGTATCCGCATACTGAGCATCGACATGCCTTAAGATGGTACTAACTTGCCGTTCCAGTTTTAACTCCTTGCCTTCCTGAAAATCCAGACCCGGAGTGTCGATAACCGACAGCATGATCCTGTCAAACTTGCTCTCAGATATCTCGAGCGAAGTACTTTGTATTGCGTGGGTAGATTTGGTGGAATCACTCAAAAATTTTGTGAGTGCGGCATACTGTTCCTTCGTAGCAAAAGGAGATATTTCTGCTGTCTCGAGTAGAAGTCGTAAGAGTGATGATTTCCCTGTGCCTTTACCTCCAGCTACCTATTGAAAACTCAGGACATTAAAATGGTGCTTATTCAAAAAACGCAATTTACCATGATATTCAATGTTGGAGGGACCTTCTTCGTCTTTCTGTGCGAAACACGGGACTCCTTTAAAGACCAGATTTTCTCCCTTTCGTATTTCTTTTTCCTCATAGAATTGAATGCTTCGGATTGACTTGTCATAGCCATATAAAGCGACGATATCGGAGCTTTCGTGACTGGGGAAACCTCTCCTGTATAAGAAGCAACAGTTTGTGTCGGTATGCCAATCCTCGAGGAAGAATTATGGGTTTATGGAACATTGCATATTCCTGGCCCATCTCTCACCTCGGTGTACAACGCTCACAGCGCTCAATCTTCCATTACTCTCATCACCAGAATGAGTCGCATCGGTCACAATTGCAATGGTGTCGCTTTCCTCGTCTACCTCAAGATTCCGTATCGCAGCTATATCTACTAAGTCCTCTGGCCAAGAAATATCTCCTTTGACCATATTTCTCAAATCTGGCAACGAGGGAGAAGATCTGACTGGAGAAGGTTCTTCAGGCCTTTTATGTTTACGTCGGAAGAACATTGATAACGACCGTCTAATGTTCCGAGACGATGGATCCTTGCAGCTTCAAAAGTGCGTGGTGAACAGAGAATGTAAGAACAGAAAGTAGGAAAGAGACGAATCTCTGGTAGGGAGTTGGCTGACTGTCTTTGGTCGCTATGCGCCCTTGTCACTAGGAGCGCGACAATCATTCTCACGAATCAAAACAAGGAATGTACGAAATATGATCCTTTAAAGGTTCAAAATCTACGAATTTGGTACGGCTTCCATACGGCTTCCATGGAAATGGTATCAAAAACAGTTAGGTAAGTATGACACTTTATGACAGGAACGACATGTGTGCTTGTGTATCAGGAACCAGGTACCTGAACCACCAGTATCAATGAGAAAGTTCCAATATAAGGTATTTTTGACAATGTTAATGAAAAAATTCATTGCATAATACTTAGCAGATGGTACAGAAATGCCATTTGTAATTGGTGTTAGAAAGGTATATTATTCTGGTTTGGATGGTACCCAAATTTTTTAAATTTTGGTAGTAGAATCCTTTACTAATGATAAAGATATTTTTGTGATATTTAATAAGAGTAGCTGTTATGAATATGAGTGGGACTACATTTATTATGAACCATGAAGTAATGAAGAATGATTATTTGTCATATGCCAGTAAATACTTTTGTTATGACACAGCCAAAATGGCTAAGTCATTATTTATATTTCTTTTCTTTTCCTTTTCATTTAATTAAATAATTGGTGGATGCATGAGAGGGAATGACTCAAAAGAGATGTATGGGACTTTATAAATAGAAGTAAATACAGAATGTGTATAAGTAGTGTACAGCAATTGAATAGGAACTCTATTGAGTTCTTCTTGTCAACTCAGACTAGGAGTAGTTTTAAGGTGTTATAGTTTAAGTTTTTACAACTTTATTATTTTTTTTCTTTTATTTTCTTTTATTAGTATTAATCTTCTAGTTATTTACTTTC
>Ga0153947_1000031_pt1 | contig 52352 bp, 48 predicted proteins | sample TSNJ031MetaG_FD_104697 | JGI IMG/M metagenome (GOLD analysis project Ga0153947, IMG submission 104697) | Attine ant fungus gardens microbial communities from New Jersey, USA - TSNJ031 MetaG | ecosystem: Host-associated > Fungi > Mycelium > Unclassified | place: USA: New Jersey, Wharton State... | reverse complement strand
TACATTTACTATATTTAACACACTTGTGACAAGAAAAGATATAAAACATTATATTTTATGCTACTTTCTGGATTTTAAATACTATTTTTACATATTTTGTACAAAAAAAAGTTTTAATTTTTTTTATTTTTAAAATAAATGAATTTTACAGTATTTTGTCCTGATAACTCTATTATTAATAAAAAGAGCATTCTTTATATTTCCAGTAAATCCAGGTATTCCCAGACTTTAAATACTATTTCAGCATTTTTTGTACACTTTACTTTCATCCTTTTTTCTTATATAATCACTAATATATAACAAAAAGGTGTACTGTATAGTACAGTACACCCAGTGGTTCGCCAAAACCACTCATTAACATTATTTGAGTAACCAACTTATGCACGCCAATGCATAACACTTAACCTGATGACCATATTATCAGCCTACAAGCAGTCGGTAGGTTTAGTTTGCTACTCATTACTTATTATATTATACATTATAATCACCAGAAAATCAAGTATGAGTGAAATTTCCTGTTTTTTTTCATATACTTGGAGAAAGGTATAGCCGTGCAGAAAATTAAGAATGCAATAGTCAAAAAGTTAATAGATTGTGATGCTTCGGATGCTGAGCTTCGATTCTTATTTTATATTGCACAGTACCAAGATAATCGGGGTAATATAATAGGAGTCCATTATAAAACGATATGTGACGCAATAGATTTCTCTTCGCAGACATTTTATAATGTCCTTTCATCTCTGCAGGAAAAGAACATCATTTGTTTCCATAAAAATTCTGAAATAGATTACGATATCACTATTTGTAATAATGTCTTTGAAACCAAGCAGGATTTAAAGGAAGGATATATAAGCTTAAGAAAGATTGTTTTTTTTCATCCTCGTTTTAATTCTCTAAAAGCGAAGGAGAAACTGTTGTTTATCAAATTATTCAATATTCTACAGAGCAGTGGTGGCAGCCGGGCGATCGGGTGTAAAACCTTTTATGACGAATATTCTGCTATGTTTCACGTAACCCCTAAAGTGTTAAGGGGATACCTTAAAAGCATACGCACACTTTTGTCTGCAAAAAGACATAACTTTAAATATATATTTGAACTAGAAGATTATACAACCATTAATAGAAAAGAGTGTTCTGATGACCAGAAGATGGCCATAAACATTGTCAAAGCATGCTGCCGGCGCCTTAAAATCAAAAATGCTACTAAAGATGAAATTGAGGATACCTCAAATCTCTTACACCAGTACGACGATATAGCAGCTTCTCAACATAAGAGTATAATTACTTTACTTATTGAATGTATCTATGAAAGCATTAAGATAATTAATGAATGTAAAGATTTAAAGGATAAAAAAGATTATATTCTCCATCCTAAAATTATACATAGAACTATCAAAGTCAAATTAAACCGTGCTTAATACTCCATAATAACACTATAATAACTCGTTTTCTATTGAAAATGAGCTCTTTGCATTGTATTCATAATTTTCTTATTAACCTCCTAATTATATAAATCAAAAATACGTCCTAATATATACACTATTGCAATAATATTTTTTTTCCTTATTTATCACATTCTAATTTTATGGACATTTTTATATGTCATTTCTAAAGCCTTCTAAAAACATGTCCATTTAAAAATTTTCACTTTCCAAATACTGGGACATCTCATGCTATACCTATTCTAATTTCATGGATGTAGATTTTTTAAAAAACCCTTTAAAATACGCAGTTTTACCCCATTTTCTGGGGGAGTATATCTATTTCTATTAATCTCTTTTTTATTTTATATCTCTTTCTACTCATCTATTCATATGATTTTAAACATCATAAAATTCCTCTTTTAAAAGTATTGATTTTCATTTTTATTTTCTATTAGAATATCATAAAGATTATATATTTACGAGAGCAGAGTGCATTGAAATAACAATTCAGTGCCTTTTTTGTCCATCCGGACTGCAGGTGCAAGTAGCACATAAGTCCTCTCGAACACAAGGAGGCATCAAATGAGTACAGAAGGAATAAGAATCAGGACTACCCGGAGCGAGCCATGTATTTTTTGCGGTGATGTAGGATATGACATGAAAATAGTATACAGTAATGAAGATACAGTATACTGGTGCCACAAGGTAAAAGCTGCACAGAATGATATAGTCCATGCCAACGGAAATGACTATATCTGTATTAGCAGTAAAAAGCAAATAAAAATTGGTGAATTTTATTTGTTTAAAAAATACATACCAAAAGAAGAATGGCTTGCCATTAAAAAAAAGAAAGGAGAATGGTACAAAAAAAGCGGAAAATCAAATGATTACTCATTTGAAAAGAAAGTGCCAACGGATACAAATAGCGAACCTATATCGAATAAAGAGTTGGACATTCGGTATCGGTATTTATTAAGTCTTTTGGTACTTGAAGATTCGCATCAGGAGCAGCTGAAGGAAGAATGGAACGCAGGAATATATAGTGATCTTGCTGAAAGACTGCTTAAGAGATATCCAATCCGATCCTTGCCTCCACTGGATAAGGTACGTTATTCAGGAAATATGCAGTTGCGTAATATTAGCAGGAAGAAAGTTGTAAAAGCAATGTATGATAAATTTGGGAGCTTAAAAGGCATACCTGGATTTTACATGCGCTCCGGAAAGTATTGGAATGAGCAGCCGGATCATGAACGATGGACAATAGTTTCTATTGAGGGTATTTTGTTTCCCTGCTATGATAAAAATGGATATTTGTATAGGCTGCGTATTCGTGATGATTATCCGGACATGAGGATAAAGCCGAATTCCAATGTTCTATTTAGAAATGAGAGAGGAATTTTGACACATTGCTACAGAAATGGGGATCATAATTGGTATTGGTGTCCAGATTCATCTAAAGATCAAGAGCCCATTTTGGTTTATGAAAATGGGAGAGGAGAGATCGAGCTAAATAAATGGGGATTACCAACTATAGGCAAACCAAATGGAAAATACAAGAACATTTCCTCGGTATATGAAAAGCTTGTAGGTGATAAAATTGTTAATACAATGCTTCATGGTACTCGTTCTGGATCACCCTATAGCTTATATGTAGGTGATGCAAAATCCTACCGTATTGTTATAGGTACGGAAGGAGAAAAGAAAGGCATGGTGTCTAATTCCATTAAAAATGTTCCAGTTGTAAGCCAGCCGGGCGTTTGGTCTTTCAGAAGCTTATTCGAACCGGGAGAAGATGGTGTATCACTTATTAAGACTCTAATGAAAAGAGGTATGGAGATATTCATCCTATGCTATGACGCTGATAAGCACACTAATGAGAACGTATCAAATGCGGAAGCTGCATTTATCCAAGCCTTGTTCGATGAAGGAGTCAGGCCAATGACAGGTGAGTGGTCTGATAAGTTTGATAAGGGTCTGGATGATATATTGATCATGGGAGTAGATTTTAAATTATTTGAATGTAAAAAATGATGAAGTGGTCTGTTTGTAATATTTACTCTTGCATTTTCATCCCTAAAGAAAATACAAGAGTAATCAAACAGCTGTTGAGTAAGTATAATGTACATTATATATATCATGTCAATAAAACTTGCAAATCATTTATATATAGAGCTATAATAATGCTATCACTTTTTATCTTCATGTTTAGTAAGAATGAAATAAGCTTGCAGAAGGCGTGTAGAAAAGGAGAATAATAACATTTGCATGGAACACATACCAAGTATGTGTTTTTTTTATGCAAGAAAGGAGAATAAATGTATATTTTGAATACGGAAAAATTATTAGATGGAATTAAGAGATTAACTTCAGTAGATGAACATTTAGCAACTTTAAAACTCGAAGACGAAGACCAGGCAAATTTTGAAATATTTTATCGTATCATGACGGCAAAGAAGCCGGAGGACATCGGTGACATTTCATTTGAAGAAGTTTTTCTTCAATTTAGCTTGGCACCAGATTATTGGAAGTATTTTAGGTTTGATGCAAAAGACAGAGCAAAATCCATAAAAAATATGCTTCAACAGACGCCTTCGATAGTAAGGAGAAGAATTATATAAGGAGTGAATAATATGCCCTTTTTAAAAGCTGAGTCATTAATTGACAGACTAGGTAATTACCTAATGCGTGTTACTTTACAGGATAATGATGAAATAATTGAAAAAACATTAACAATGGATCAATTCATAATGGTATTAAATGAAAGTCTTGGATGTAAGGCAATAAGGATAGGACAGCTGCCGACAGGTTATTATGATGGTAATTTTGATGTTTCAAATGCTGGAAGCTTTTCTGTTGTTCTCAGGTATCCAGGTAAGCAGAGACAGTTCATTTATGAGGAAAATCAATTTTTTATTCCGTTCCCTCCCTTGGTGTTTTATTTCAAATACAAATCAGGAAGAAGGGAACAAGGTGATGTTTGGGCAGTGTATAATGACGAGATAAATGAGAAAACATTGTTAATGCAATATCCCTATGGGAATGTTTATAATGATGGTAGGATATGTTTTGGCAGTATCAGAGGACGACAGCTCAAGCACATGATAGATATTGATATGGTGGTTGAGGATTTTTTTCTCAGTATAACAAGTAATGACGCATATAGAAAACAAAATACCATGGATTTATCCCAAGGGGAGCTACTACAATTGATAAAGGATAAGCAGGAATTTCCAACGGATCTGTTATGTCCATCAAATATAACAATTGCAAATATTTTAAGTAGATTATAAATAGATTATAAGGAGGAAGTAGTTCATCAATTTGATGGCGAAAATTTAATATGGATTTTACAGGATTTGGTTTTACTAATGGAGAAGAAGAGTTAACTTTAGATTTTTTTAGTGCGGGTCAGGACCAAGAGAAGAAAAAAAGTGAAAAAAAGAAGGAAAAGAATAAAGAAAAAAATGAGAAGAAAAGTGATTTTATGATAAATCTTCCTGTTGAAGTAATTGGAAGAAATTTTACGGTCACATTAGAGGGAAGCAGTACAATAGGTGCAAGAGAAGCTTTGGAAAAAATTGTAGAGTTAGGATTCCATGAAGTATCAATTCAGGGAAAAGGCTTAGCGTACGACGAAGGAAGTAGAAAACTCTATGTATGCGGAACAGCAGTGGATGAATCATCTGATACTTTGGTGGATTTGTCAGAAGACAGAATTATAAAAGTAGTTGATGGTTTATTGGTAGCAGAGTATAATATTTCTCATTTTCCTGGTTATGAAGGTGATGAAATAAGTGTAGATATGTTGAAAAAAGCATTTATTGATTCTAATCCTCTTTACAGCGGGTGCCAACTGGCGTATGATCATGAGCAAGGATTAGCTTACCCAGTCCTTCAAAAAGCAGAAAAGCTCTCGTTTCCGTTAAATGTTTATTACAAAGGAGAGTTAATAGTTATAAATCATGAAAAATCAGATAAGGATATACTTAAAGAGATATGTGGAGAACTAAAGCAAGTAATCCCATATTTAAGTCAACTACATAATGGTATAACAATTGAATATTCTTGCAATTATAAAAAAAATTTCGTTACTTCATTGAAAAGGAGTGCTGCTTTAACAACCAAGAAGCAAAAAGTAGAAGAGAAGTACTTACTTCCACTAAATTTATTTGTATCAACTTTTGGGTATTCTACAGTATTGACAACGGATCATTTTCCCCAAAAAACCAAGGTAACGATAAATGATATAAAGAAAAAATTAGGTGAGGATATAGCCATTTTTAGGGATTCCAAACGGGAGTTGGATGTTTTGTACTTGGCTGAGCAGCATAAAATATGCTTTGCATTTACATCCGGAAAAAAGGGAGCCCATAGTAACAAAGGGAAGCCAATAATACAGATGGTAGAAAGCAAAAATGAGTATGAGGAAAGGCTTGCATCGGATAATTTCATTGGAGTTTATTGTGATGAAAGCAAAGGAGAAGACATCAAAATGCTTTGTCTGCCGCATGGAAACTTTCTTGGAGTATATGGAGAAGGACTGGAATGTGGAACCATTAAGAAAGTCATATTCCAAAGAAAATTGCCTTTAATAGCTAAAGCGATATTGGATGAAGTACTTGATTATTTTCGTTCTCTTCCTGATAAAGAAGCTGTTGTAAGAATCATCTATAATAAAGAAAGAAGAAAGTATTTTGTTAGGAGGAGCAAAGGCGATGGACAGAAATGTCATATCGCTTATTTTTTTGATGATACGAGTATGACGTTAAATAGTAACATGGTGTGTGCTATGGAAATACATTCGCACAATAAGATGCCTGCTTTCTTTAGCAAAATTGATGATGCGGATGAAGTATATCCAGGCGTTTTTGGGGTAATAGGAAATATTGATAAAATTAGGGCTAGCATTTTATTTCGCGCCGGGCTCGATGGAGTTTATACAATGGTACCAATTAATGAACTATTTAATATGGAGAGGAAAGTATGACTATAAGAGGAAAAAGCCTGGAAGATATTATAAGTGAACTGAGTGAATATAAGCCACCTACTAAACTTTTAATGGACAAATATCCATATTACAAAATAGAAGAGTACGAAGAGTGCTTAAATCGTATAGTAGGTGCAGAACATTATCTGACAGATTATGAGGAAATGGGGACTATAAAAATTGCTCTGACAGATCAAATTTTTTTACAGATGAAGTGTCGGATCACTTTAATAGATGATGAGGGCAGGCCATGCTTGTATAAGACTGGTATTGGATCTAAGGCTTTAGAGTACTCTTCATTAAATAATATATTTATTAATCTCAATAATATAACATACTGTTGTCAGCAGGCAGCATTCAAGTCAGCATGTAAAGGATTTGGCATGTTTGGCATACATGGAGAGGAATGTAATGAAGATAGCAAAGATCAACAAAAGTATAATAAGGAGGAATGCAATTACAATAGTAAAAATAGGAAAAACACTCTGGATATGAAGTTTATTAACAATGGTTCCATGATTATTATGCGTCAGAATGACAATAAGCCGGTCTATAAACTGGCAGTTCATGAGGTTGTCGGAAATCAGTGCAGACAAGAAATAAGGGAAATATTATTCTATCCAAATCAATACAAAAATTGGGAGAAGGAGTTGAATTCACTTATTCAGGAGTGTCAAGCGAAAAAAGCTATGTTTGCCATAACAGTTTCCATTAGCTCCAGAAAGCCAGGAAAGGATGTATATATATTTAAAGGGTTTAGAAGGAGGACTTAAAAATGAAATACCAAACATATAAGGAAACCTTGGCAAGTCTCTGCAGGCAGTCAGTTAAAGTGGCACTGATGATAGAAAAAGAGTCATGGAATCAGAATGACATTAATGACCTGGAAGAAACATGTCGTATGCTGAATGTTGCAAAAGAGGCATTTTTGAGGGAAAAGAGAAAGGTGGGATTTACAGATTCTTTTGAATTTATGGAAGACAATGCTTTTGCAGGTTTTCAGATTCAAAATGGCTGTATATGTGGTGATACTACCATGCTGATGAAAATATGCACACCGTGGTATACGGAGTTTCCTAAGTCAAATAACTATCAGTATGAGGTAGCTAACCTGTTGATTGCCCACTATATTCAGAAAGAAGCAGGAGATGCACCCAAAATTTCATTTAGAAGAAGCAAGTTAATTATGTTATGGAATTTAATAAAAAAACTTGCAGAGAATTTTTAATAAAATTAAGTAAACACAGGAGGTATAAATGACAAAATCAACATATTGTTTAATTGTAGTAGGAGCTGGTGGAACCGGCTCCTTTTTTTTGGAAGAGGCTAGCCGCTTATTATGCCATCATAAAAAAAGAGGTGAAATACGCAGCATGCATATTTTTGATGGTGATGAAGTTACCACAAAAAACTTACAAAGACAGTGTTTTCTTGCTGAGGATATAGGCAGAAATAAGGCTGCAGTTTTATCAGAAGTATTAAACGAAGCTTTTAACCTTAATTTTATAGCACATAATTGCTATATTACAGAAAAGGATCAGCTTAGGGTATGGTGGAACCATAATGAAAATTGTATACCGGTTATCGTTTCTGGAGTAGACAATCATGCTTGTCGGTTGGCTATCGAAGAATTATATAAAGATGTTGGGAGTATAATTGTTTTTGACGCAGCAAACGAATATGAAACAGGTGAGGTTGTATTCTCTTATAAGAGAAAGGGTATAGTATTTAGTCCATGCAGGAGTCATTTTTTTCCGGATATTTTAAAAGGTGATTTAAGAAGTGTGACAGAAATGAGCTGTGAAGAACTGAATGCGGTTGATCCGCAGCATATGCTAACGAATAGGACTGCTGCTTCACACCTATGTACGGCACTTGCCAATCTATTGGATGGGAGGACAACACCCGGTTTCACTATGTTCAATGCTTTAAAATATCAGAGCACTTTTTACCCGTATAAAGGAGGGATTTAATGATCTATACTTTCAAGAATATGGAATATTATAATAAAGTATTTTTGCAGCTAAAAAATATCAATATGGACCAATTTTGCTCTATGGATTGCTATACCACAGATCTATTTGCAGAAAAATTATTTTATGCAGTTTATGTGAAATGTGGTATAGAAAAAATTATTGGAAAAAGCTATTATAGTCCAATTTACTTTAACAGAAGTATAAATGATTTTTGTGACAGTTCGGAAGAAGGACTAATAGATAGTGGTTGTTATTCTGATCGGTCACATATAGGATATTATGATGAAGGAGAGGTATTTAATCTATTATATGGGTATTACTTGGAGTCAGAGTATTGGGACTACGAGTATATTCATCTTTATGCGGGGGAATTTGAGGAAAATGCAAAAAAGATGACTACAAAAAATATTATGAGGAGATGTGTCAACGATAGGATAGGGTATGAACTTATTGACAAAAAAACTATGGAAAGAAATGAAATAAAAACATATAGCAGTTATTTTACTCTTAATTATGAGGATTATGAGTGGTCACATATTATTTCTTCCAAGCTTTTACCTAAATTCTATAAAAATATTGATAAATTCAAATCCGATTCAGACATGAAGCTGGTTAAGTGCATAAAAGAGGCTGTTTCCGTAATTAAAGATGCAATGAGTAACTCTTATTCTAATGTATTTTTGATGGATAAAGATTTGGATAGAGCTCTATTCATTTATATCTGCAGCCCGGATTACTATTACACCTTGGGAGAGTTTTATTTAGGACCAGGAATTATGTTAGCCGGGTATTTAATTGACTGTGCTATCATTTTATTGGATAAAAAATATTGTTTCCTATCAAAAGATCAAATAAAAAAATAAGGAGAAAAGATGAAAATAAGTGAAGCAGAGAAATATATGCAATGTTTTACATTGCCAATTACTTTTGAATATTGGGAAAATATCCCTATAAATATAATTGATGTATATTACAATAGATTGGGCCTATTTGGAAATTTATCAATGTGCTATGACCCAAATCTTGGCGTAATTAAAAATAGGAATAGGACATATTACGATAAATTAGATTATTATAACTGGAACTGGAACTGGAACCATTATACAGCAGCTTACAATATAGATGAAATGAATTATTATGAAATATTTTCAAATGAGTGCTCATTAATGGCATGTATATACTTTGTAATTAGACAATTTGGCTTTGAGCGTATTTATATGGAGTCAAATATTGATCAAACCATGTATTTCAGTGAATTTGCCATGGAAATTTATGGTATGAAATATTATGAAGATTATGAAGAAAATGAAAAGGAAGCCCAAGATGAGATCATCCGCCAAACAAGTGAGTTCATCAGACTGGGAGCGGTATATCTATTATATAAAATAGAAAATATGGTTCCTGATGAGGTATTGTATCAGCAGTTGATTAATTGCTTCCACGATGATTGTAATGTGATTGATTACATAGATACATTCCTGAGGGATATCATAGATTATATGAAAATTAGTGAGGAGGAATTTAACATATGTAGCAGTGCCATACTCAGCTTGTTTTTCTCCTATGATACTACCGAAGATGGGACAACTGGACGATTATATATATATTCTGCTGAGCAAATTAAGGATTATTTAACTAATAAAAATAGTTGTAGTAATAAAAAATTAACTCAAATGATTGATGTATTATTAGACAAAATGAAATCGCCCTTTCTAATTAGAAATGAATTGAACGCTTATTTTTTATATGGAGAAACAAAGAACAGTTGCGTTTATGCACATTATATAGTTGCTAATTGTGATGATGTAATTGTTAATCCGATGTTTCTATTGGCAGTGAATGTATTTATGTCATTATATGAAGAGTTCGAAAAAGAGATCCGGTATACTGAGATTGCTTAAAATTTGGCTATTTATTTAACAAAGAGGAAAAAAAGAGCAGGAGAAAACCTGCTCTATCTTTAATAAAAAGGACTTGGAGTTTATTATCAATGAGAAAGTATGAGAATGTAGATAAAATTTATACCATTACAAAAGCGATTTAAAGAATGTCATAGGAATGTTTCGGAAAGCTGGAATGAGGTCATATGGTGAAAAAAATCATTTGCAATGGCCTTTCCGACCGTCCTGCAAAGAGTATTTTGTTGAGGTAAACGTTTATATAAGGGAGGGAGGACTCACATTATCTGGAGCAATCATTCGGATATGGATGATAAAATTCTTGCTTATGCAGTACAAATAACAGGAAAAAAAGCAAATATTATGGGTAATATGTATGACCTCCACTATAGGAAGTATATAAATCTACTGATAAAAGATGCTATGCATTCTCTCTCTATTTTAATTGAGTTTAAAGATGGTACAAAAGAGCGCGGTAAGGGATGAACAAAAAAATTATAGTAGTGCCAAGCTAAAGATATAAATCAGATATGGCTGGCGGGGAGTATAAAAACAATAGGAAAGCACGTTACCTTTTAATGGGTAATGTGCTTTTTTTTTGAATAAATATTATTGTACCAAACTTTTGAAAAGCTTCGACATTATAATTTATGATTTTATTATTGACTTTCGTTTTTACCTTAGCTGAAACTAAAATAAGAAAATCAACTTTTGGAGGTTAATATGAGTGAAATGGTCATTAATTTATTAATTGGCACAAAGGATAGCAGCGTATCTGAGGTATTTGCGAAAAAGCTGTCTGCCGAGTTGTCAGCAGAAGGCATAATCAGTGTTGGTATGGTTGATATTGCAGTAACCAGGAATAAATTAACAGAGGGTATTCAGGGAAGCAATTATGATGTCGTCATCTGTTCTGAAGAAATAGGTGATGCTAAGGTTGGAACCGGATCCATTCGAAACTGGATGGGGCAGAATCCCAATGTTAGGATTATCCTTGTCATGAATGATGAAAAACGTGGAGGAGATAAAGTTAAAAGCTTCTTAACAGATATTCAATATTATGACGCCCTGTTCTTATCTGACTTTACAACAGAGACGATCAGCAGGCTCCTTCAGAATTCCAGGACCAGAGCAGAGGCTATAGATTACTATGGAATTGAGGCAGATGAGGTTTCCCAGGAGGAGACTGGAAATGAATCTGTAGATGAATCGTATGATGGAGAAGGGGACGACCTTCTTGATGAACTTCTTGGCAGTATTAATGAAAACGTTGTAAAGGATGAAGAAAATGGTGTGATGAATGCATTGCTATCAAGTATTGGAAATGACGAAGGCTCAAAGGAGGAGAGTAATATGATGCCAATATACGATAGCAGGGAAGTATCAGATACTAAGCAGATGAAACAAATGGAAAAATCACATACATCTGCACTATTGCCAGTCCATGGGAACATTGTGGCTGTTATTAATGATAATACATTGATATGGGAAACCGATGAAGAGCATGAAATTTCTTTTCTGGATGATACGGCGGGTACGCATTGTCATCTGCTTATTCCCTTTTCCCAGTTGCTGGGAGAGCTTACAAATATTGTAGAGAAAGTGCTGCCACGATTTAGTGGTCCCTTTGAACCTAGTCTTGTGCCAATTGACGGGTTTATCATTGCAGCTTTAAATAAAACATCTCTCCTGGTTGGTGCAAATATAGGTGGCCTGATGAATGTGCAAGAGTTAATACAGGGATGTGATGCTCCCCTTATCTTGGATATGTAAAATATTTTACTCTTTATACTGTTGCTTTTCATTTTTAGGCTGCTATATCATTGTCTTGTGAAACGTTGAAAGGTAAAGAACTAGACATAATGACAATGAGAGGAGTAATAAGTTTTGAACAAACTTATATCTGTTATATTCGGTATAAAAGCATCTATAGGCATGGATTGGTGTTCCGAAATAGAAAAGAGGCTTTTAGGGGTTATTGAAACTACAAACAATGTAAGCACTATACGTTTTATAGGGGATATGAAGGAATTCTGCTATCAGGTGAGTAAGGATGAATCGACAAGTCACTTAATATTGATGAGTGAAATCGGAGAAACGCCGGTAAATCTGCAATTTTTACTCATGTTAAAAAAACTAAAGAATAATCTGAAGATTATACCTATACTACGGGATGATGAAGCAGGTTCATTTTATGCAAAGGGATTATTGGATGCTGGTTACTACAATGCATTGTTTGAAAGAGATGTAGAGGAAGATAAGATTGTAGACATGATTTTAAATGACAGATCATATCAGGAAGCGAAGGCCTATTACGAAAGTCCGGGTCAAGGATATAGTAACCAGGAAAGAGCTACTGCAGCGTTAATGGGAAGAAGGAGGGTAGATGAATCAGAAAATTCCTACAAAAAGGATATCGAAGTGAAATGCGGGCTGGATATACTTAAGGATGAGCATACAGCAATGTCATATATCCAACAGAGTGGTGTGATAGAGCCAGTAGTCAAACAATACCATATTGAAGATGAGCTTGAAAAATACTCCGTAATGATACAGGAATACTACCGAAGACATGAAATACAGACTTTACAATCTTTTGAAACAGGAGAAATGAGTAAGGATGAATTTGTAAAAAGTATTAAAGCATATATCAGCAAATTAAATATTTCAAATGAGATGGAAGATAAGGTCTTTGATACATTCGCACGCTATATGTGGTCCTACGGGAAACTAGATGTCCTTCTGGATGCAAGGGAAATCAGTGATATAAGGCTGTTAAGTCCTGAAACTGTAACTATACAAATCAAAGGCTGCTGGTACTACACAGATATAAAATTTTGCACAACAAAGGATGAATACACACTGTTTATAAACCGACTCTGCACCAAAAACCAGGCGGCGCTTAATAACCAAAACGCACAACCGATCTTTTCGGACATTAAAACTAATCCACTCTTTCGGCTACGGTTTCAGGTTTCTTCAGGATATATTAATTCCAGTGAAATGCCATCTGTACATATCAGAAAAATTGCAAAGCAAAAACTGCTTGCAGAGGATCTGATAAAGGAAAATTTTTGGAGCGCAAATGAGGCCGCCTTTTTAATACACGAAATAAAGGCCGGAAGATCACTCATTTTCTGCGGCGGAAGTGGTTCTGGAAAGACGGTGGCTTTAAATTGCCTCATTGAACATCTGGATGAAAATATTTGTGGTGTCTGCATCCAGGAAGTGGAGGAACTGTTTTCAGATACGAAAAGAAATATTGAGTTCCAGCATTCAGTTTATATGAAGGGTGAGGGCAAAGCAAATTACACCCTTCGTGATCTCGCTACCATGGCCCTACTTAAAAATGCATCATTATTCGTTATTGGTGAGATAAAGGGAAATGAAGCGAGAGATTTTTTCACCGCCAGCAATACCGGGGGACAATGTTTGTGCACAACCCATGCGCAAAGTGCCAGGGATGCACTGCCAAGAATTGCTGACCTTGCTAAATATGTTGGGGATTATACGCAAAAGGACATATTAAAAATGCTTTCCCGATCAATAGGCTATATCATTTACCTGCATAATTATAAAATTGCAAATATTGTGCAGGTATCAGGTTGGGACAATAAGAAGGAGGAGGTAGCTTATGAAGATATTATTTTTATGTAAAGGAGAAAATTTATGTATGGGTTAGTCAAAATGGGAATTTATCTGACGGCCTTAACCTTCGCTTTTATAGGTTTCTGGCTTTTATACAGGAACTTAAAGCTTCGAGAAATGGCAAAGGACAATATGCGTAAGGTATATGACCGGCTTGTTCAGGATGATCAGGTAAGAATTGATGAACTGGAGAATTCCCGAAGGGTGTATGGTGAGCAGGAACAGAAAGGATGGATTACGAAGTTGGATCAACGTCTGCTTTATAGCAGGATAAATAAAAAGCATCAATGGCTTTCTACATCAACATTTCTTGCTCTGAACTTGGTAATTAGCCTGGTTGTTTTTTTACTGGTCATGCTGTTTACGAAAAGTGTACCACTTTCATTATTAGGTGCGCTTATATCAGGGATGCTTCCCCATACCTATTTATCAGCACTAGCCGGCCGCAACTATAGCCATACAGAGCAGCAGTTTACACTGTTTATGAACATGGTATCGAATTACTCATTATCAAGTGATAACATTGTGACAATTCTGGAGTATTCGGCAGGCTATGTAGGCGAACCAATAAGATCAGCTGTATCATCGGCTGTATCCCAGGCACATATAAGCGGTAACAGCGGTTCCTGCATCCGCCATTTAGTGACTGAGCTGGAACATCCCTTATTTACAAGATTCGTTCGAAATCTGGAGATATGCTCCAGAAGCGATTCAAATTTTCAAAAGATTATCGAAGATTTCCGACCGCAGGCTGAGTCTTTTATCACCAGCGCAGAAAAGAAAAAATCGATATTTAAAAACGGCAGAAATATGATACTACTGCTAATGACCATTACCCTGGTGATCATTGGTATGTCAGGGGTCTTTATTAACCAGAGTATCATGGGAATCCTACGCTCCCTCTATCATAATTCTGTCGGGCAGATCATTTTGACAATTGATGTACTTATTTATCTGGCAGCCTTTTGGTATGCATTTTTCGGAATGAGGAGGTGAGAGGTATATATTGGGTATCACTGTTAATTAAGATAATAATCGCTTTTCTTATTTTTGCCATTACCATGTATTACAGCATGCATGATATAAAGAAACTTGCAAGTGGAACATACGGAGTTATTAAGGCAAAGGTAATAAAGGATTTTCTGGCCAAGTCACCGAGCAACCGGTTTTCATATGATGAGATGAACCGTTTTATTCATGAGAGTGGTGCGTCCTATCGGATGGGTGAATGGTTTTCTCCATTTGACTATATGGTCATGCGCTTTTTATTGGCGGTACTGACAGCCCTGACAGGCTTTATAGTACATCCACTGCTGGCAATAGTTGGGGCCCTGGCAGGTTACATATTCCTACCATACTATTTCGACCATGAGAACAAATATGATAACGCAGAAATGCTTCAGGAACTTGCCGCTGTATACGGAACTATTAGTTTACAAACAAATAATGGAGTTTTCCTTGCAAATGCAGTTTACGAATGTTATCTGAATACCAAAGTGAAGCGTTTGAAAGCAGCATTATTGGAATTATCCCTGGATATAAAAAGCTCATCTGATATCAGCCAGGCGGCTGAAAACTTCCGGGGAAAGTTTAAGTATGCCTACATAGACACTTTTGCCAAATCCATTGAGCAATCACTGGAAACTGGTAATTCAGCCCAAATTTTTCAGGATGTATCAAAACAGATGAACAGCATCAATGAAGCATTGGCACTGAAATTGGAACAAAAGGTGGAGCAAAGATGCTTTTTATTTCAGACCCTGGTATTTATGGCAGCAATGTTAGTAATCGGATTTATTTTCTTATCACTTTATAATAGCAGTACTGGAGGTTTATTTTAAAAATTTAAAAAATTGGAGGATGAAAAATGAAATTACACCTGGCAAAATGTAACATTTTAAAGGAAAGGTTGATTAATGGCTGCCGCAATTTACTGCGGAGGAAACTTGGTGGCGAGTCTAATTTCCTGGCGGTGCTGATACTCTTTGTTATTTGTATCGTAATTGGTGTTTTGCTGAAAGACACCTTATCGACAACCTTTAGCAATGTATTAGGCAAGGTAGATACCAATATAAACGGGCTCTTTCCGTAATGAGGTCACAAATGAAGAGAAAGCTATTTAAGTTAAAGGGAGATTCAAACTATTTATCCGCGTTAATCGTATTGTCCATACTAATGACTTTTTGTGTTTTCTATATGTACGCATTCATGCAGACTGTACAGTTAAATGATATATACCGTGTACACAGAAAGTATCTGCTATCCATGGAGCGGACCGGATATTTGACAGATGAAATGCGAATTAATCTTCTTAATGATCTGGACAGCCACGGATTGACAAACATATCATTATCCGGAACTTCCTTTACGCCGGTGGGTTATGGAAATCCGGTTTTTCTAGGCATCGAAGGTGATATCAGGCTGGGAGGGCTTGATATCACCGAACATGGAGGAGTGTTTTTCAATGAGGAGGTAAGGCATGTTTCCATTAAAAATAAAAAAGGAACAGCACTATACTAGCGGCCAGATATGTGTGAGAATCCTGAAAGGAAGGTGCAGAGGGTCTGCAGGGATTTACCTGACAGGTATTTTTCTGCTCCTGTTATTAACTATGGTATTTCAGGTTTGTTATACATGGTACCAGGTATATGTTACGACCGACACTCTGGATGACGCCTTAATGGTATCCCTGGTTTCTGCTGCTACTGTCAATACAAAGGAGTATGGGCGCACACATCAATTAGTTGTGTATGATGATTTACAGACCCCAGGGAACCCCCTGCAGGATCCACAAAATTTATCTGCAATAGATACTTATCTGCAGAATGCATACAGTACGTTTTTAGAAAGCTTTATTAAGAACATGGATCTGACAGATACCTTACATACCCAGATCCCCAACATTGATGGTGTTCTGTATGTTGAGGAGTTCAATGTCTATAACGTTTACCGGCAGTTTGATGATGATGGGAATGCCATGGATTTTCGGATTTATCATTATTCATATATGAATAATAACTGGACAGTGACAGCATATGACATAAATGAGCCGGTTTATTTATTTAACTCCCTGGATGCAACGAATAGCCTGGTTGAAAACACAACAATTTCAGCAAAAATAACTTTTGACATATATTTTATGCCATTTTTTAGATGGGTTATGCCGGAGGGCATGGCAGACAGTATGCATAAACAGGTATCATATCAGAGACTTGTTGACATTACAAATTCATAATGGAGGTAATAGCAGACATGGAAGAAAAAAAGGAATCTCAAAAGGCAGTTGAAAAGAAAAAAAGACCGTTTAAGAAAGAAAGGACCAAACCGGGGATAAAAAACACGAGCATTAAGGCAGGACTCATCTGTCTGGCCTGTGCGCTGCTTGTTTTCTTTGTACTAATTATTATTGAAAAGAATATCATCAACGCAACAGACAAAGACAGGGTTCTGGTCATTATCGCTGATGTAAAAGACGGAACTAAAATAACTGAGGATAATGTAGAGATCTATTTAGGTTATGCCGAGCGGAATAGCCATGAGATTCCTAAGGGGGCGGTTACAGATATATATCAGGTATTAGATCAATATGTAACCAGGGATATGGTAACCAATGAAATTGCTATAACAAGTGCATTTGAAGAGATTGATTTGTATGGCGGTATTGAATCACCTATAGAAGTATCCATTGGTGTCAGTAACATAGCACAGGTAGTTGGCGGCACTATAAGAGAAGGTGACTTAATCAATCTGGACATCATAACGAAAAATCCACTTCCCAGTGAAGCATTATACGGAACAGATACGAATGGACAAGCTGCTTTGGATACATACATCTGCTCAAAACTATTGGACAAGGTCAGGGTGACGAGAGTTTTTTCAAGCAATGGAGTACCCGTGAAAACAGAAAATGCAGTAGAGGGCTCCGCTGAAACAGCCACAGTGATAAATATTGTAATTCCGGAAGAGTTGGAGGTAATTTTTAACAAAGCTGTGGTAGAAGGGACGATCCGGGTGAGTCGGGTTGTAGAATAAAAGGTAAAGACCATGAACTGTCTACTCATTGGCATTATCACCGGCAGCTGTGCCATATTGTCTTTGCTTTTGATAATAAAAATTGATCCAGGGTACTATACGGTTGATGTCAAGGGAAGTGCCGTGCTTATAGTATGCAGTACCCTGGCTGTTTATTTTTATCAGCCTGATCTGGATAATGGCCTCCATGAGGCGTTTAAGAGCCTTTCCTTTTTAACGGCTCTATGGTTCCTGTTAACGGTATCCTACACGGATCAGAAAACAAAAGAATTTAGTACTTTTATATTAGCCATGGGATTTTTGTCACAAATAATCATACTTCTGGAAGTAAACTGCTTTATTAAAAGTTTTGTCATTCACTCGAATATGATTAGGGACATTATTATAGCTGTAGCAATATCCTTTATCCTATCGTTGTTTTGCTATTCTAAGGGAGACTTTTTGATATTATGTGTGATTTTTCTTAATTTCCTGATACAGCAGGGATACTTTTTGCAGCGTGTATTTATATTGATGACAGTTTCGTTCTGTTTATTTACTATCTGTAATATTAAGAATATCGTGAAACTCAAAAAGGAAAGACGGTTAAGGCTTCCCTTTACAGCATATATAGCCATTGGTTTCGTTGCCACAAACGCTCTTTATCGATAATTGAAAGTTGGCACCTTGAAAATCGCATATAGATTTAGGATTTAGAAAAGTCTTAAAATGTTACAACGGATAGAATAAGTTGATATACCGCATATGTTCATTCATAAGATATGAAATTATAAATTAATTATAAAATTAATGAAACTCCATTGTTATGAAATATTCAATGTGATATATTCGAGATATTAAAAGCAGGATGTGTAATGGATTCTGTTAGTTGACAATATAAGTGTAATATGGTGGAGGAAATTGTATGATAAAAAGAGGTCACATAATATTATTAATGGTTTTGCTTACAATATGTTTAGTTGGTTGCAGAAATAAAGAGAAGGAGACTTTACTTACGGAAAATGAGACAGAAATAGAATTGCTTGAAATGTCAGAGACCGTAGAGACGAGCGAGAGTGAGAACAAGAACGAGAGTTCAATTGAAGAAAGCTCAGAACAAGCCTTAACAGAGACAAAGGAAGCCAGCAAAGAAACTGAAGTGAAGGATACTAAGAATGCATCAAAAGAAGAAACGCCTTCTTCTGTTGTGACTTCCGGACAACCTTCGAATAGTAATTCTTCTGGAGCAGGGAACCAGAGCAAAAATTCCCAAAGTAATGCAAATAATAGGACAACAACAAATAGCCAACCTTCTGCAAGCAGCCAGACGACTGATAATCAAAATACCGGTAGTCAATCCAACAATAACACATCGAATTCTAATACAGGAACTACAGGTGGAAATTCTACAAATCATGTATGTTCTTGGGACAGTGGAAAGATTACCCAGAATGCAACGTGCAATAAGGAAGGAATAAAAACATTTGCTTGTACAGGTTGTGGTAAGACAAAAACGGAAAGTGTAGCAAAAACATCCCATAATTACGTATCAGAAACAACAGCATCTACTTGTACCGCATCCGGGAAAACAAAATCTTATTGCAGTAATTGTGGTAATGTACAGTCAGAAAGCAGCATACCGGCTGCAGGGCATAGCTTTTTTGAGGAAGTATGGTCCACAGCCACATGCACGTCCAACGGTTATTATAACATTGGTTGCCGGAATTGTGATTATATTGAAGGAGTCTCTGTAGATAAATTAGCACATGATATTCAAGATAACGTGCTTCAGGAAGGTAATTGCAATTCATCAAGAATTATTGAACACATATGTAGAACTTGCGGCAATAAAATTGGTTCAAACACAGTTACTGATGGTAATCCAAATGCTCATGATTCGTATACAGACGAAGATGGAACCTTTTGCAGAAACTGCGGGAAACCTATGTGATAATAAATGGTTATTCGTTCAAACGAGGAAATATAACTAAATAACAACTATTACTAAATCCAAACATTTATGTTTGGATTTTTTTAATTATCAGAAAGAGGTTAGTTATGAAAAAAGGTATACTATATATCAGCTCTTTGATATGTATTTTGGGGTTGTTAATTTTCCTTGAAATACAAACAGAAGCTTCATCTCTAAATGATATTACTCTATCTCCTGATGGAAAAGCATTTTCTACGAATGTAGGTGATAAAAACTATATATGGTATCCAGATAAACATACTATATATACTGGAGTCACTACTAGCTTAAGAGCTCTGGAAAATGGGGAACATAATTATAAATCCACCAGAGACGGAATCATACCCATAGAAAGATGGGAAGTCAATCATGTGCCTGCTCAATGTATCCATGATGCTCATATGTTATTGGGTTACTATCATGGCATAAGCTATGGGAAAAGTAAATGTATGAGACCATATAACTCAGGCTGGTTTGGTTACTGTGCTGATTGTAAAAGACAAGTGACGAATATGCTAATATACATGAATGAAGCTACAGCCTATTCTTTTAAGAATTTGAACCTGAATCTGGATTATTACTATTTGTGCCCTCATGATGATTGCAATAATTTAGAGCAGGGAAGTGAATTTGTGGAGCATTATTGTAATGAAATTTCCTGGAACCGCTATTATATTAGATATAATACCAATAAAGGAAGCGGTCAAGTAATGCGACGAAGTATCCATATGTATAACAACGAAACTATATATGAAGGTATAGAGTGTACACCAGACACTAAATTAAGGAAAAACACATATAAACGTATTGGGTATGAATTTATAGGATGGAATACGAAAGCAGATGGTTCAGGAGATTGGCTTTCCGATGGGCAGGAGGTATATAATTTAACAAGTGATAATGAAGTTGAAATCATGTTATACGCCCAATGGAAAAAGTCTGAAAGTACCTTAAACATTAATCCTAATGGTGGCAGCTACTTAGGAAATACCGGGATTACTTCCGTTATACAAGATTACAATAGTACTTATTTAGCTGACTCTTCCAAAATAACCCCGCCGACCGGATATACCGTTATCTTTAATGATTGTGGGGGAAACCCGGTCAATCCTATCATACAGACATGCTCCTTTTCAGAATGGAAATTAAGTTTGCCCTTTGTAGGCAAGTTGGTAGGAAATACTTATACTTACTTAGGATCACAAGGAAATACAGATACCATCATAGCACAATATGCCTATAACAGTATTACACTTCCCCCAGTATACCGTAATGGCTATTCTTTTGGAGGATGGTATTATGATGCTTCATATTCAAAGTTTGCCGGAAAAGCCGGAGGAACAATAACACCAACAAGCAATATTACCCTGTATGCGAAATGGGTTGACTTACTGCTTATTTCTGAGGACAATTATAATGCTAACAGTGGTAAAGGAGCAGTAAACCTGTCCTGGAGTCAAAGTGATGGTAATACCAAAGCCTATTGCCTATATCAAAGCCTGGATGCTACTAATTGGAATAAAATTGCAGGCGCAACGGATATTTCTGAGACTTTTAACGCAAACCAGTCTTATTCTTATACAGGTAATAGCAGCACTTATACCGTTCCCTATACCGGGTTATATTCCTTAACAGCTTATGGAGCACAAGGAGGAAATGCTTCCAACGGAAAAACTGGCGGAAAGGGTGGATATGTTACTTGTAATACTTGGTTAACGAAAGGAGAAGTAATCACTGTCATTGTAGGTGGTCAGAATGGCTACAATGGTGGTGGCAGTGCTACTAATAGCAACTACGGGAACGGTGGCGGTTACACAATCATTTCTTCTAACCTAAAAGGCGTTCTTTTGATTGCTGGTGGCGGTGGAGGTGCAACGACCCTTGCGGCTGGGTATCCGGGGGGATCTACTGCAAACAACATATCCGGCCGGAATGGACAGAGTGGTGCTGCCGGTGGCGGTGGCGGAAACCAAGGAGGCGCCAGTGGTCATGTTATGACGCATGCTTGTAGTCACAACGGCTCCTTAGCAACAACCAATGGGGTGACTTATGCGGTAAGTAGTGGTGGTTGTTATACCAGTCCTTATGCGCTGCCATTAAGCTGTACTCAGACAGTTACTCGTAATAGAATAGAGGGTTCATCTTACCCATGGAAAGGATCATGTACCAACTGTGGAAGGAATAGTGGTGTTTATTTTTTCGATACATATACGACGTCGCATAGTGCATGCGGAACCAGTACTCCCAGCACTTCCGGTGTGGTATGTCCTGGTTGTGGCAGGTTTACAAGCGGAAGTACCGTACCAGCTGTTGGTATTACAACACATACTTATTATGTTACTGTATATAGTAAATCATGTTTGTATTCAAATGGCCAGGTAGTATCATCAGCATCCGCAAGCGGAGGAAGCAACTATGTGAATACTGGTCATATGGTCAGTTATTCAAGCAATCAGGATGCCAAAACAGGGAATGGGGCGGTAAGCATTATATCATCCAGTATAGGCTATCTCACAGACCAGTCACTAAATAATGTTACTGCACTGGACAAGGCGGCTCCAAATCCAATAAATTTTGCTAAAATATCAAAACAGGCAATATCTGATACACATATTAAAGTGTCATGGAGCGCACCGGCTGACAATGGGACTAAATATTACCATATGGCACGGTCCTACGAGGCGGGAAGCTTAAAAGAGATCAGTACTTCCAATGTCACAGAAAACACTTTGATTTCCGGGGTGGATAGTTATTATTATGTGATTAATACAACACCAGACACTACGGTTACCACAAGTTCAACAAAAACATCAGCAGCCTTCATCACCATTAATCTGACAGCAGATTTACAGTACTTACATGTAGCCTGTATGGACAAAGCCGGGAATCTTAGTAGCACAATTCATATACCCATTGGCAAAACTGACCCTGAGGTTGCATGGAATGTATTTACAGAGCAAATTTGGATAACACAGCAGGATTCAGTGCACCCTGCAGCGGAGGCCAATTCTTATTTTATTAGGTGTAACGGTGATACACCATTTATCCTGAAATACAATTCATATCTGGATGGTATTGCAAGAGATAATTATCAGATAAACCATAGCATAATTGAATATCAGGCCTCATTTGGTGAGCCGGTTCAGTTACAGGTAACAACACCCTCCATACCAGTAACTTATGAGACGGTAACAAAAAAAGCATCAGACTTGATAAAGACTATCAGCGGTGAAATGCTGATTGAAGATGCTGGTTATACGGTTACAGAGCGGTCAAATTGGTGCAAGAATCTTAGTATAGTACAGAAATTTACTATGCATCAAGAGGCCGATGGAATTAAGATAAGGCTTACTCCAATAGCCGGTGCAGACTTTAAATCAAGTACGATATACTCAAATTATAATAATGATATTGGAAACAGTATCTATCTGATTGGAGATTGTACACCACCAGAAATCAAAGGGCTTGAAGAACTGGATAAAATCACGGTCATAGATATGGAGGAAGATGATTATACACTTACATTTACAGCATCAGACAGCGGAAGCGGGGTAAGAGAGTTCTACGCCGTTATCACTAATCTTGACAATGGGATTAATGAAAAGTTTGTGTCGGATAATGGGTCCAGCTTAACCATGTCAATAACGGATGATAAAGCCTTATTTGTAGGTGATTTTGAAGTAGTGTTATATGCAGTAGACAATGTTGGAAATGTAGCCTCTGAGTCCAGTGGTGCGACTGAATTTACCTTAAAAGCTTATATTTCGCGTGTACTGTCTCCGCATGATCCTGTTTTCAAGCGTGGTGAAAGTGGAATATTGCATATTACCACAACAGGGTATGTAAATAAAGTCGAAGTAATATTTCCAGATAAGCTTCTTGGGTTGAATCCGGATCTGAGTCAAACTTATATTTATGAAGTGCCTTCCTATATTCAAATAGAAGAATACGTATTTGTGATACCATTATATGCGCCGGAGGAGGGATATGAAGTAATAGTAAAAGCTTATAAAAACGGAACCACGCTGGAAGAGCGGCCAAAGTTTAATACAGTAGAGATAACAGGATCTATATTGGATGAGATAAGGGTCCGCATTAGATAATAAACCAGGAAGGGTTTCAAGCAATATCAAAAACAATTTCCTTGTAGTTAATCAACAGGTAAAATTACAAGGGAATTGTTTTTGTTCTGAAAAAAGAGTAAATATAAAAACAAAAGAAAACCTGATAAGGACATAGCGTTTTTCTGGACGGGTGATAATGGTCATGTCCATTGCATTAGAAAAACCATATCACCTTTATACCGAAAAAAACTGTTGACAAACATAATATGCTGTTATAAGATATATTTAATCGTAGATGGGGCGGTTATTTGCCATCTGCAACCCTATCTTTGCAGGTGTGGATTGAAGTAAAATTATTACATAATGAAATGGAGCCTTTGTTGTAAAGGCTCTTTTTTTTGCTTTGCATTAGTCTCTTTTTTCATAAGTGATTCCCAGGCAGTAAAGAGTCGTACAATCTTTATTTATAAAAGGTATGGTATACTGAAAGGCTGGCGCAGGATGAATATGAAAGGGGATTTTACATGGGCGCAATCTATCAGCTGACTGTTGATTTAAACTTATGATCAGCGTCTTGCTATTGTATGAGTGACCATCTATGGCAATCTTACTCCTTTTAAGTAAAACTGCATGACTCTTTGTTCGCTGTATTTAGTTCCTCTCTTCCTTCTTAACAAGCATTGATGAGATACAGGAATCAGCGGATATCTATAATAGGATTCGCGAATTCACTCGTTATCTAAAATGTGATTTTTTCGTTACCGGTAGCTATCTTGGACGCATTATGGACAAAAGCTTCCGGTTTTCTGCTGGTGATATGGAATCTATAGAAGTTCAAACGCTAAACTTTCAGGAGTTCCTGGAAGAATAGAGGTAAAATCAGGGGAAAAAAGTAGTAAAACCATAAGAACGATATTGCAGGGTAAAAAAGCAGATTATATTCTATATGCGAAAGGTGACACCCATGGCGGAATAGCAGATAATATTTTTACCATACCGATCTGCGGAATTTCCAAGTTTATATTTGATTGATGGAAAAAGGTAGAGCAATCCCCACTTAGTTAGTATTATTAGCAATGAATCACAACACTTCTTTATGGCGGTTGGAGAGCATTCTCGCCTTCAACCGCTGTTATCTATACAATTCTCTTTTAGTTATAGTACCTGCCCATAGATTCCCCATATTTCCAGTATTCGAATTTTTCTTTTCCTGCCCCTATATATTTACTCTCGCTCATCAAGGATTACCTGGATGAACTGCGGCATTTTCCTCAGCCATTTATATGTATTGAAGTCATAAATGTTTTTAATATACCTTAATATTTGAGATATGCACTGAGCCAGCATCCTGCCGTAGCCATTGTATAGGGCAATTCTTTTTTTTATTATTTTCCTACGAAATGTGTCAGGAAATGAGTTGCATCTATGGCGTCCTAACTTTAGGTTATCTTAATTGTGACTTCATCTGCATTCACCTATATAAGCCTAGCCTAGCTTCAGTATGCTTATAAGCTGTAGCCTAAAAATTCAGTGCATGCTTCCAATCCATTATATCAGTGGCCTATATATAGGCTGATCTTGTTACCGATTTTATGCTCCTGCACTAATCTATCCTGATTTAATGCACTAATTCTTCCTGATTTAATTGACAAATTATGTATTTTAGTGTATATTTTAGATGACCACATTATTGTAGTCATATATAAAGTCTAATGATCTATAAAAGTTACATAAATTATTATCATAATCAATGTCAATTTAACATTAATGAGATTAAAGATTGTAATTTTCAATAATACCATGAAACATAGAATAAGAACGCTTTGTGGGGAATCACCAGCTTATATTAGCTATCCAATTGATTCAGGTAATGGGAATATGGCCGCAATTTCTGACATCGCAATAGGAATCAGCTCAGCCAGTAAATATAAAGAGGAAGCATGGGGATTTTTAGAAAGCCTGCTTGACATTGAATTCCAGGATAACATCAAAAATGGATTGCCGCTCCGTATTAGTTCAATGGAACAGAAATTAGAGATTGCAATGAGCGCCGAACTTGATTCAAATGGAAAAAGGTAGTAGAAGAAAGGCTCATTTGGGATGGTGAAGACACTGTTAATATCTACGAAATATCTGAAGAAGATGCCGAAACACCTAAATCAATCATTAGCAAAATCGAGTTTAATGCAACGATTGATCGTGCCCTTTGTGGCATCAAGATGGAAGAAGCAGATTATATGTTTAATGATAACCGGAAAGTAGATGATGTCGCAGATATTATTCAAAATCGGGCAAGTTTATATATACAAGAGAATAAATAGATTTCATCGCAGAACAGACGCTTGTGATGATAATCAGGATCCCAAGGAATTGAACAGTGGAGAAGAATCCTCAGGAAGTATGATAGAATGAGGTTGTCACTAATAACAACCCATGATATAAATAGCAATCGTTGTTGCATCAATGGAATGTTTTAATCAAGCAAAGGAGGTGATTCCAATGGTTTAATTAATATAGTACAGTTTTCTGAATTTCTATGCTTTATCAGAATGACATGTCCAGGTGCATTTCCAATTAGAAATCATCCCTAAAGGCAAATGATTGTCACTTCAATATCATTATAAAGGCAGCATTATTTTCAAGTGAAATTGAGGGTGGATAATACACCAATTACCTGTAAATTAATTATACGAGAAGGAGAGATATATGAAAAAGAGATTAAAAAGTATTATACTGATAACTTTCATGCTCACATTTCTGGTGAGCACATCGGCAATTGCTTCTGAGCAATCAGGTAAACATGAGGAGCCAGTAAATGGCGAATTCCATGCCTTGGATTCCATTAAAGGCATTGACCTTGAAAGCCATATGGCTGAAAGTGAACGGCTTGTACAAATAGGCGAACAGATATCAAGAGACCGTGTAACCGTTATATTATCTGGCTTCAAAAATTTACAGCAGGGAGATAGTAGATGGAGCAGTGAAATCATGAAAACATGCAACAAAACAATCGGCAGTGAAGGTTGCTGCCTGACAAGTTTTACTATGATACAACGTTACCTTGGTGGTACTGATGATCCTGCTCAAGTGAATGCCAAAATGGGAAATTCCGCATGTCCCTTTGTTTATAAGACAGCAGCAACTCTTTATGGCTTTGATTACAATTATGCATCTGACGCCAGTATAAACCGTTACGTAGATTATATCAAAGGTGCGATTAATGTCGGAGCTCCAGTATTAGTTGGGATGTCATACGGTAGTGGTGGAGAAAATAGCCACTTTGTTGCAGCATATGGCTATGATGACAATGAAATTATTATTAGTGATCCTGCTTCAAAGAACAGTACACTACTGTCACAATATACGGATAATGGATATACTGTAAATAGGTTGATTTCCTATAGCAAGTAAACATATGATTTAAATGAACTACATAATATATGAATTTAGTTGAGGAAAAATCTATGAGAAAAGTATTTTTACTGTATTTCCTGACTTATGTTATACTGCTTAGTGGATGTTCACAAGAAAACACGCAGGAAACTGTGCTTTATGCATATGAATCCTGGATAGAAATGGTCATGAATGTATGGGTTATAGGACCTGGTCTTGATAGAAATCTCGTTACTTTATTAATAGACGGTGAATATCGTGACTATAAAAAAGTAACAGATGAAAACTTCCCATCATTAAATTCCATAAAAGAGGCAGTTGAAGAAGTATGTACTGTGAGTTGCGCTGAAGAATTATTCTACATACCCTATTTTAATACCCGTAAGATCTATGTTGAGAAGGATGGTGTGCTTTACAGGGAACTTGTTGAAATCCCCATGAATCATGGCGGCGAACTTATTAGTTTCCAAGTAATTGAAAAAAGGTCAGATTTCATTAGCGCAAGAATGGAGTTCCAAAATGATTTTACAGAATACAACCATATTATTGATATTTCTATTTCTTTGCAGGACAGTAAATGGTTAGTAGACAGCCTGGATCAAACATTCGTTGAAGTTCCATGAGGGATTTTTCCCGCTTAGTTTGTATATCATTAGACAAAGCGGGTTATGAATTGATAGGATGCGCTACATTGCCATTAGCATTCTGCATGACGGTAACAGAGCTTCTGTCGAGTATGTTTTATACACCAAATAAACCTCCGGGCTGTTGTAATCGTACTACATCAGTTTGGAGGTTTACACGATCATTTGAGTGGCTGGATTCTCTTTACTTTATGGACATAACTCCCATTCATCAATCCATTTCTGGTTAGTGTAGTCGTAAAGACGCTTGTATATCTTACCATCCTCAGTCTTATCCCGCCACCCGGTTGCCGCAGTATATTCTTCGACTTCCACACTTATACTATGCGCTATCAAGTCTTCATAAGTATAAACCGGTAAGTCCACAAATGCATAAAAATAACTGATCGCAGCATAACAAATGCTTCATTGAATAATTTCTTCATTTAGCTTCACTTCCTTTCTTATTATATATTTTAAAGCTTTCATCGAAAACTTCTGTAACTGTTGCTATATGTATATTGTCAACATACACATCATATGTTACTTCTTCATGTTCCTCCGCTATTGCATACGGCTCAAATAAGATAAAATTCGCATTAGAAAAATACCCAGGGCTAATACAAATCCCACGCGTTTAAAAACAAACATGGCTATTTCTTATTATATGATCCTTTGTGTATTCAAATATAGCGTCTATCCGGTTTGTGACGTCTTCTTCACAATCACTATTAAATGAAGTAACCCAACGCTTTTTGCGTGCATCTGATCGCTGTCTTGCAATTTAATCAGCATTCAAGATACTCCATTTTCTGCAATTCCCCCAATTTTTCAATTACTGCTGAATCGACGCGGAGCTCTTGGATTTTTATCATTTGCTTCCGAAGCATATAAGCGAATGGATTCCACCAGTATAGAGACTGTAATAATTCACATGCAAACCTAATCCATAAGTTCTTGTAATAATAATGTGACATCTCATGGCGCATTACATAATGCCATTCATCTTCCGACAAGTTCATTTCAGGTAATATAATGAAAGGCTTGTACAGGCCGAATATGAAAGGAGATTTTTCATTTTATCAAATATTATTTACCAATCTATTGACTTTGACTTTTCAGTTATAAAACAATAGTAGATAGGAAAGGGAGGTGATCTGTACTGTGATGAAGAGACTACCAATGTTGGATTGCGGCCGTATAATAGCTCTACCGGCTACATATAGGAATTTCGTCAAAGACTCAACAGAATTATATTCTAAAGCAGATACTCAAATTACAGGAGCTAGTGTTGATCTGTACAAAGTTGTTATACGAGCTGGTGTGTATGCTTCCGGGATAGCAGTAATAATATGTGGCCTGATCTTATTATTTTATCGAAATAATTCAGCTCAATCGGCAGAATCTAAAAGACATCTGATAACGGTATTAATAATTATCATTTGTATTTTCAGTGCGTCAGGCATCGTGAACTTGATTTATAATGCGGCACCTTAGTAATAGAATTAACCGGAAAGTATAAAGAAATATTTATTAGATAAGAAAGGAGTTAAACGTGAATAAGTGTTTGGCTGCCATGACAATGGCATTATTGGGAGGAATAAAAACAGCATCAAATATGGGGACTGCTTTAACATTAAAAGCATCTTTAGATATTGAAGATATGCTAAATAATTCGGGTGCATCAAAAAACAGCCTGTCTGGGGTAAAGGATATTATTGATGATTATGGTGCAGGCGGATTTTCTTTGATGCAGCGGTTAGGGGTATATGCGGGAGGTATTGCACTTATAGCTTTTGGTATCAGTTTACTGGTTCATAGCAGCAATGCCCAAAAATTATCTGAGGCAAAATCTTCTGTACTGCCAAAAGTTATAGGTTTCTTATTAGTCTTCGGAGCAGTTGGTTTTGTCGTATTTTTTGAAACTATCGGAAAGCAATTATTTAATTAGCAAAAGTGATTAAGTTTAAAGGAAAGGACCAATATATGGGATTCCTCAGTAATATTTTTAGTAATGTCTTATCAGGGAGCATTGCATTATTAGCAGCCACAAAGCCAGTGACAGATCCTCTAAAGATAATTAGGAGAAGTGATGCCAAAAGTCTACATTTATATAAAAAGGACTCTGCCTATAAGCTATTAGATTTGGGTGGTCTATTCTATCTTGTACAAAAGAATGCCATCCTGATATCAGTTTCCATAACTGTTCTGCTATTGATTTCCATGCTCTTTGTATCAAAGACAGAAGCATTAGCTGAAAAAAAGAAAGATGTATACCATAAATTGATTATTGTGGCTTTGATCAGTTCGTCAACCACCATTTTTGCTTTAATTAAGAGATTTTGCGACGTTATTTTTTAGGAGAGAAAACATGCACGGTGAGTATAATGTACCCACGCCATTGAAAGATGAAGACAAATACCTGCATATGACTAAGCGGCAGCTTATATACGCGGTATTAGCATTATTATTGGCATGGGGTTTTATAAGCCTATTTTCATCAATTGGCTTATTTCCACTTGGATTGGCATTGGGATTTATTATTATGATTATAATTTTTATCTTTGCATATGTGGTAATACCGACAGATAGGTATTTACTGGGCGGCGGGCAGAAGGTTGAAACGATTCTTCTTCGTCTGCTTATTAAGTCAAGAAAAAAAGTAATTTTTGTGAAAAATTATGAGGAATGATTACAGAGTAATTTATTTCCCTACGCTCTTTTCAGCCAGGTAGGATACGTACGGCAAACATGGCAAATATATGGGACAATAAATTGCGCAGTAGTGAGAGGTGAAAAATGTCAATAATAGAAAAGGCTACTTATTATATAGATGTTATTGGATTTGTGTTAATAGCCGTAATTGTATGTATGGCCGGGCTGCTGTATTACCTTATAAAAATAAGGAAAATTGCTGCAAAGAATGAGAAGATAGATTACTCCTCGTTCTACAGGAAGGACGCGCTTGAATACGTGAAGTTTGAAAATGTTGTTTCTGAATCAGGAAACGGGTTGAGTGGGGCCGGAATGATATGCTTGGGAAATAATGTGTTTGTGGGAGGAATCTCAGTACGTGGATACAATTTTTCATCCGCTTCTGCAGAAGAAAAGGTGAATACGATGATTAGATCAATCATTTTTTACAATCTTATAGAAGAACCGGTGCAAATGAGACAATCTGTCAAAGCAATAGACCTGACAGCAAACATAACAGAACATGAGGAGATTGTGAAAAAGCTGGCATTAAAATTAATGGAGCTTGATGAGCAATACAAGGAGTCCCTGGCAAGTGCAGAGGATTACCTGGATGAGCCAGAGGTTTATTATACTTATGAGAATCATCTTAGAAAGCTCCAAAAGGAGATTTACGCAAAACGGCATATGATGGAGGAAGCACAAGCGTTGATTCAATATATGAGTGCCATGGTAGGTGATACGGCAAAGAAAGAAAAGAGGGATGCTCAGAAAATAAACCAGATTCTTTTCAGTTACGCTTATGATCCAAACAGCGTATCAGAGGAATTAACGAAAGAAGAAATTTACCTGAAAGCCTTTGGAGAACTGGAAATAAAAGCAAAATCCTACAGCAGTGCTCTTTCAAGTTGTGGCTGTGCATGCCGCAGACTGCCTGCAGGAGAATTAATCGGCCTTATGCGAAGGCATTGTGCACCGGCGACAGCAGATGACATTAAACTGGATGAATTATTTAATTCATCTTATAGTGCATTATTTTTATCATCTGATTCTCTGATTGAGTTTGAAAAAAAGAGAATTGGTGAAGAACAGTACCAGAAAGAGATGGCTAAATACTTGGAAAGAATGAATGACTTTTTAAATCAACAGGAGATGACTGCCAAGCGTCATGAAAGACTATTGAAGCAGGAAGTGTTTGAAGATGCAATGCAGCTGATGAAAGGTGAGGTACAAAATGGCTGATTTTTTAACAAATATGGCAGAGTACAGGGAATACTTTATAGCTGGAATTCTATTGCTTCTGATGATAATAGCTTCCTTACTGGTTTGGTCAGTGGGGAAAAAGGTATGGGAAATATATATGGAATCAAAGCAGATAGAAACCAAAACAACCTTACGGAATCAAGACTATAGTAAGACAAAAGAAGAATACCGGGCAAATGTAATACGAAAGATTGTCGCACCGGATGGTGTGGATCCAAACCCGAACAGTTATATTGTGATATCAGATGGCGGCAGGGATGTTTTTGCACGTTCGCTGACTCTTAGCAGATTACCCAAAAGAACAAGATTTGCTTATACTTTTGCTCCACTATTAGACTTTCCTGGCTGTACATCGTCTATTTTTATAGAACCAATTTCGGAGACAGATATGAGCCGGAAACTTGACCGCCAGATAAACATATTAGAATCTGAAGAAATAACCGCAGAGGGCAATACAAACCGGATACGAAAGCTTGATGCACAATTCTGGGAGACAAGCAAATGGGCCAAACAGGTTGAGAACGGAGAGGATTCTTTTTATAATGTTGGATTTCTTTTCACTTTATATGCTGATACATTAGAAGAACTAAATAAGACTTCCGATTCTTTCCGAAGCGTTGCCCTTACCAGGGGAGCGGATGTATCCAATTGCTTTGGGGTACAATCCGAGGCTTATCTGTCCAATATGCCTTTCAACAAAAAAGCAAGCATCCAATCCAGGTTTATTAATTCAGACGCGGTAAAAATGCACCTTATGAATAAGAAGAGCCTGTCAACGGTATATAATTATACATCATCCTCTTTTACGCATAAGAAAGGCATTCCCCTGGGGAGAAACATGTTTACCCGGGAACCATTTATGTTTGATATATATGATCCCAGCCATGATGGATATTCCTTACTCATTTTTGGAAAGACCGGAAGTGGTAAGTCAGCCACGATTAAAATGATAGTAGAGCGGACTGCACTACAAGGTTATCGGTTTGTTACAGTAGATTCACAGACCAGAAAGGGAACATCTGAGGGAGAGTATGCATCACTTTCTGAGATCCTTGGTGGGGTCAGTTATCAGATATCAAGTAAGTCAGGTAACATACTGAATATTTTTGATATACAGGGCTCCATTGTCTACATAAAGGAATCTGCCAGCAGTGGTCATGAAAAACGTACACTTGACCTTAATAGCAAAATAGCCGATTGCGTGAATACATTACGTACTATGATGCAGGGAAGTCAGTCAGCTAAAAAAGAAGCTCATAATATGGATGCTGCATTGGATACAGATATAGATAATATCTTAACTAATGCAACAAAATTCATTTACGATAGGAAGGGCATTATCCATGGGGATGCTGACAGCCTTTATGAAGAAGGCAACATAATAGAAAATGGATATTTACAGAGCGGAATTGTTCCCAAAAAGCTTCCGACAATAACAGATCTGTATTGTCAGATTTTAACTGATAAAAGTAAAAATAAGGATTCGTCCATGAATGTGGCTTACAAGATGATCCTGAATTCACTAAAGGAATATGTACGGGAAATATATTATTCTCAAAATAGCATTTTGTTTTTTTCAAAGGCAGAATATGAATCCCTACCAGATGACTTACAGAAGGGTTATGGAAAAGTATTTATTAATGATGAGGATGCCTATGAAGAGGTAGTGGAAATAAAAGGAATCAGGCCATATTATGATGGACAAAGCACAATTGCCATTTCGAAAAATTGTGTGTTTACTAATATAGACATTTCGCAGCTGACAGAGAATGAGAGGGTGGTTGCACGGCAAATAGCCATAGATTTTATGAAAGAGCAATTTATCATTAAAAACTCCGAAAATATTAATTCCAGTGACAGGCTTGCTGTAATCATCGATGAGGCTCACGAGAATTTTGAATATTCCTATGCCAGAAAGACTCTCGCGAATGCTTCCAGGACGGCCCGAAAGAGAAATGTTTCCCTGATATATTCAACACAGACAGTAAAGGAATATGACCGGTATCCGGAAACACAGGATATACTTAAGCAGGCTGCTGTAAAAATGGTTTTTAAACAGGATTATCAGGATAGGGAGTACCTGATCAAGACACTAAACCTGACTCCTTCACAGGTGGATTTCATTACCAGTGGACTTGGTGTTGCAGAAGCAGACGACCTGAATTCGAAAAATCAACATAGGGGTGAAGTATGCATCATTGACGGATCACAGACTATCTTTTGCAAAGTGGATTACCTTCGTAAGACCGAATCAATTTCAGTGGAGACGAACACATCAGAAGTGATACAGCTAATAAGATCCATTTCATAGGAGATGTTATGAATAATAATTATTATAGAAAAATATATAATATTTTTATCTGTATGGGATTCTGCATTCTATTTGTAATAACAGCATTTCCTATGACTGCATATGCAGACTATGGCAGTTGGATAGATAAAGATAGTGAAGTGTATAAGAAGATTTACGGAAGTGTTGAGACAGAAGATTTTGTTGATCAAAAGGCAGAAGAACCCAAACCTTTTGAACAAATGCTGGCAGACTTAGTTATAAGTGTGGGTGATGCAATCTATAATTTTATGTCCTCAGGGAACATAAAGCTGACATTGGATTCAATTGTAACAGGTAGGATGGGGGAAGGGGTGGATGTTACCTTTACTCTGTTTGACTTAAATGACGGAAATCCATATGGAATTATCGGTTCGACTTTATATGTCACGTTCCGGCGTGTTGTACAGATTTTATATATTTTGGTATTTGTCATTATGTTATCCATCCAGTTATTTAAAAATTCCAGTACAGGCAGAAACGAATTAAAGGACCTCATTAAGAATATGTTGTTTTTCTTTTTTTTGCTTTATGCCATGCCTTTGATGGTAGATCTATTCATATATTTAAGAGATGTTATCTTGTATGAGGTAATGATAGATTTAGGAAAATTATCATCATCTCTTCAGGAAACGCCCATAAGTGGAAGTATGCATATAGTGGAGCAGCTAAAGGCATCCTTCACAGGCTCAAGAACTATTTTTAATTCGTTCCTGTATGTGGCGTCAGTATTTGCCGGTTTTTTCTTTTTCGTACAATATATTGGTATTGCTTTGCTCGTTATGTCTTTGTATGCTGCATTCCCATTTGTGTGCCTTATTTCAATAAAAAATAAAAAGTTATTTGAAAACTGGCGTAGTTACTTCTTTCCAAACCTGTTTATACCACTGATAGACGGGACACTTTTGCTGGTACCGGCATTGATTTACAACGTCTATATCTATTTATTTGATGCAAGCAATGATGTTTACGCCGTAGTGGTCTATGTGATTGAATTAATTGCTATATGGTCCATTATTCCAACACGAAATGAAATATTAAGGTTTTTTGGATATATTGGTGTTAGAATGACAAAACCGGGAATATCTGGTGCAGGCTTAATGCTGGCAGCAAAAATGATGAATGGAGGCAAGACCGACCCAGATAATGAAGCAAATGACAGCAAAAAGGAAGACAATGCGCATACCAATACGCAAAAGGCAGAAGATCAGCAAAAACTAAATGATATCATGAACAAAGCAGATCAGGAGCTGCAGTTATCCGAACTGAGTGATCATCTGGATAGAGAGGACGAATTAAGTAATAATCCATATGAAAGTGAGACAGATGAACTTCTTAATGAAATGAATAGTGGCTCCCCATTTAGTGAATCCGGGGAATCAGAAAGGCTTGGTAATGATGATTCGGATATGATGGATGAGCAGTTGAGCAATGATAATATTATGGAATCATCCCTGTCAGAAATGGATGACAATGCTACCATGAATATCAAAATGCCATTAGATAATATAAGCACGGAGTCAGGGAGCACAGGCTCAGAGGATGAACAAGAATATACTGTGAAGGATGACGATCCAGGAGAAGCTATGGAATCAGAAGACCTTGAGGAACCTATCAATAGAAGGAATCAATTAAATCAGGATTCCCACATGGCCGCGAAATCCTCTGCCAATGATGAAGCTGTTATGGAAACTGATAAGTCTACGGACTTTAATTCTATCCGGGTTCCTTCCTATAATTATGATTATGATTTTAAAGATTCATTGTCTGAAAGGGATCAGAAGAGATATGAAAACCTTGCACAAAAAGATGCCTTATCTTCTGTAATAGCGAAAAATGATCAGTTACTTGATAATATGGAATATCAAAGAGGGAAGTATACAGAAAACAAGCAAAGGCTCCTATCAGATAATCGCTCCCTGGATAGACAGATCGAAAAAAACAGTGAACTGAAAGACTCATCTTCGGCCAGTGTTAAGATAACGCAGCTTAATAACCAAAAAGCGGAGAATCAAAGGCAGCTTGAGACTTTGGAAAGAGGTCATGAAATAGAAAAACAAAATAATTTCTATCAGGCACATATGAAGAATTGTGATACCAAAGAATCAGCATATGCCAGAAATAGCGGCTTAGGAGGTATGTCTACCAGAGCATATGGATCAGCATCGGAATTTAAGAGACAGAAGGAAGTAGAGCAAGTACATTCAAAGCATGCCAATTTCAAGAACTTTGATTCCCGTACGTTTGAAGGCATGTTATCTCCGTTGGAGAAAGAGGAGTTTTACCGGCAGCGTGCACGAGATAATATAAGAAAACAGTCAATCCATACAGTAACAGCAATTGGAAAAGTTGTAGCTGGCGGAACAGGTATGATATTAGGAGCTGCGGCAGGTACATATGGAGGTGCTAAAACCATGACAAATGCTGCTGTAGGAGGAACTATTATAGGCTCCGGGATTAGCCAAACAGCCGGGCGGGCAGTGGAAAGAATGACTGATAAAACCGGTATGAAGGATGAAAAGTTGAATTCAAAAAAGAAGAAGCCAGAAGGTGCGCCTGAACGGTACCCAGGTAATGCAAATAATCCTAAACGGGGCAGGAACCCTGAAAATAATGCAAGGACAAAACCTGAAAGTAAGCAGAGAAAGCAAAAACAGGAAACTGAGCAATCCAGAACCGAAAAGATAATTAATGATTTCAATGAAAAAGCGGACCGGTTTGAAGCAGGAAGCAAAACATAATAAAAAACTGAGGGAGATATTATATGCAAAAACTGAATATTCTTTTTGGCTTTAATGAACCTGCTTTTGAAGAGGGTGTAAAGAAAACTCTGCAAACTTCAGGATATGAAGCGAATATAATTGTAAAGCTTACAAAGCTGTCTATTCGTGAGTACTTAAGAGTTAATGAATACTGTAATACGGTGGTTCTGAAGGAGGTGATGAGCAGTAAGTCAATATATTCTGCTGAGGAATTATCGGAATTGACAGATTTTAGAGATGTTAATGTCATTATCGTAATTAACAGTCGGCATAATGGAACCGAGTTTATGCATATCCTATACAATGCGGGTATTACATGTGCGATTTTCCAAGACGGTAAGCGGGGAGCAACCCCAAAGCAAGTAGGTGAGTTTGTTATAAATAAGCGGACAAGAAGGCAGGCAAGGGAGTATTATGGTATTGATAACAGGAAAGTGGAGACAGGTATTCTGGATATGGATTACTTTTATGAGATTTATAACGATATGCTGTGCCAGAATACAGAAAAAACCCTTATAGAGAATTACCTGGCAGTCTGTAGGAGGCTTAATCAGCAGCAACTATATGATTTTACGAGAAGGTTACCAGAAGAAAGAATAAATGAGTTAAAGAGATATGAAGAATTCTTCGATGTGGCCCGGAGCCTGAAAAAGAGCGGGTTTAATCTGAAAATTAAAAGGAAGCGAAAAACAAAGATTGGACTGCATTTACCGAATAGCGAGGCTGAAACCAATAATGAAAAAAAAATGAATGAGCAGCCAGCAGCTATTGTTGATGTCACTGCAGAAAGCGCAGAGCCTGTAGAAGAAGGCGGGAAGGAAAAAAACACATTATTTGATTTGGCAGGCCAACTTTTTCGAGTAGATGAACGGGATGCAGAAGTGATTCCAGATAATCCAATTTCAGAAACCGATGCTGGATATATCCTTCCTGATAGGGATACATTATCAAATGAACAAATAGATATAGTAATGCCTGTTGATATGGACGAACCAAGAGAACGTATCATATCTCTTAATGAGGCGGAGGGAATGAAGGACAAGAGTAAAAGAGTAAAACCATATTATCCAATAATGATAATTACTACCATAGTCAGCTTGCTCTTGCTATTTTTAGCGTATGGATTTTCATTAATTTAAAAATAAAATTAAGTTTTCATTGCTTTAGGACATGTTATAATCACATGTCCTTTATTTATTATGCATAAAAAACTGCAACATATATTGGTAGTTATAACGAACTTTGAATAATGGTACCAAGGTCTTGATTTTCGTTTTTCGCCTACCTTATTATATCTATGTGGATGCTATAAATCACAGAATACTAACAATAATGACGAAGGGGAGTAGAAATGGCGGACTTAAATAATGAAATGTGTTCTAGTGATGTTGCGAATTTGACAATAAGCAAGTTCACTGGATATTCGAGACGTCGACCGACTATGGGGGAAATGCAGGATACTTTGAAAGCACTATATGATCTACCGCAGATTGGAGATGTGGTTCTGCTTCGGGAAGTGGGATGGTACGGATATGTGAATGCCAATGCAACCTATTTGCGTTCAATATCTGATTATCGCACGATTGACGGAAAAGATATGTTTTATCGGGTTGTCAGTTATACGATGGGAAGAAATGCGCCATTGCATCCAAATAATAAAATGATCTTAGATTGTGTCTATCCCCCCAATTGCCAGCACAATAAAGGTAAAACCATACCTACCAGATGGATAGCGACGGGATCTACAGTTGCATTAAAGTGCAGGCTGAATAATGATGGCTATAAAGTTATTGATGAGGTGTATGATTGAGATTAAAAGATGATCTTATCTTGGATGATGTATTACAACAGATGGTTTCCATGCGTAAAGGAGGACTTCGAGATACGTTGTTGCGTTTACGCAATGTTTCATGCAATACAGAATTAACAGTCTGCTATTTTCAGAATAAGAGAGTAATACTTAGTACTGTAACCGAGGATAATATAGACCACATACAGAAGACTGCAGCAACGGTAAAAGATCTCGGGAAGAAACGTATTTCCATAAATCAAGTGAAGAACATCTTAATTAAGAAAGAAAATCGTATCTATATAAGGCCGGGAGTATGTATGGTAACGATATTTCCTATCTTTTATGGAGATGAGCTGTGCTATTTTCTGATAGCGGAGAGCTATGAGAATCAACCAGACACACGAGGTTGGCATGCTGATGATAGATTATTAAAACTATTAGGGGTAGAGATAAGGCTGCATTGTTTGGAGACTGCGGGCGAACAAGTAATGGACCGGCTAACCACATTGCCGGTTAGGGATTCCTTGATCCAGTTTATTAATAGTATAGATAGGACATCTATGGAGCTGTCTCTTCATTTTTTTATAATTCAGCTGAACAATTTACAGGAGTTGAATGACGAATATGGATATAAATTTGGAGATGAAACCTTGAAGAAAATAGCTTTCTGCTTAAAAAAATTTTTTTTAGTTAATATTTACCGGATAAGTGGAAAAAGATTTCTTCTCATCAGACAAGGAAATGTTTATGACATAAGATTATTGCTTGAAGATGCCCTTGCACTTTTAAGAAAGCTGGATGCCCGATTTGCTTTTTCAGCTGTAATTACACCTATCTACGACAATCCCTTTCATTCTCTTTCTGTATGTGAAAGGAGCATTAAGAGAACAGATATTGAGCCGGCTATAATAATAAGGGAATTTGACACAGGTATAGAATCAGACAGTTTTATGGTTCCTTACACCATGAAAGAGCAAACCGGAGAAATAACAGAAGAAAAAAATAATGGAGATAACCGGGATAATCTAAGTTTTGAAGAGGAATGGAATAAGCTACTAACTTCATTTTAGAAAAAGAGGAGGTACAGGTGTTAATAGATACATGGAAGAGAATTCCCTTATACCTGATAGTCATTATAATTGTATTATTATTAACCGGCTGTGGGCAGGAGTCGTTATATGAGGAAATCTACGGGATGAATCAGGCTGACATATTGTCGCAAGTTGCAGGAGAAGGGAGTGGCTTGAATTCAGCGCCTGACTTTCCGGATTTGGTTTATCGGACATGCATCCAGATGAAGAAATGGACACCAATTATCATGGTTGGGAGCTGGCTGTTAGGTATTTTCATTAGTATAGTGTTCAGAAGCAGTAAAGAAATCAGAAAGTGGGCATTATTTACACTTATTCTTGGAATACCGCTTATATCATTTGTTTCGGTGTATATACTATGCTTTTTATATGGAAGTTTCAATAATTGAATGGAGGAATTTGCGATGAGTAAAATATCAGAAATTAATCAAAGGATGGCGGCTAAGCTTGGTGTGGATATCACTACCGGCAAGCCGGTTGAAGGCGTAAAAAAGACAAAGGAAGAAGCATTAAGACTGTATGAGAAAAGACAAGAAGCAAAGGAAATCTTCAAGTGCTGCTTTGACGCATGTGACCTGGATGGTACATTTTCGGGAATTGATTCCTGTGGCATCCTTGTATTAATGCTGGGCATAGAAGTTAAGGAAACGCTACCAAACTTCCAACCATATAAAATGGCAAGGATGCTGGGTATTGAAATGAATGTTAAAGTAGCAAAGGTGGATCGGGAAAAGGACTGTGTTTATGTAGTATTGGAACCAGCGAAAGCAGGCGAGAGTACGAAGTCGATTTTGGCCAGCGAGATTGCAAAGGAAGTAAATGCAGGTAAAAGGCCTGTTGTATGGGGGCGCATTACAAATATTATACCCCAGAGGGCAACGGTCAACATTCTTGGATACAACATACTGGGCCTGATTGATGTAAGGTACTGGCAGGGCTGTTATACCAGAAGTCTGGAATCTGTTTGCGTTAATGGTGATTATTATCAATTTGAAGTTGTGAAAGCTGCTCCACGTAAGGAAGGTAAGGATACAGCCTGGATACTGGATAGGACTGAGGTTGGAGGAAATCCCTGGTTGGATTTTCCGGTAGAGGCATTATCACCTGGGGCAACTATTTTAGTGCGCTGTGTAGATAAACCGGTGGGAAAGACATATTGGTGGGGTGTAAGCGACAGGGTACCCGGAATAGAGATAATGGGTGATTATACCAATAATTTACCAAGCAGCTATGGCATTATGGTTGGACTTACTTACCGATGCAAGGTCAAGTCGCTCGTTGTATCCGGTGAAAGGAAAGACAATAAATTTCAGGTAGTGCCCTTTGCAGTATCAGAAGGAGATGCACCTGCCTTACAGAGAGCCCGTAATTTAATGGTACCATACAGCCAGGAGAATATAGAATCCTCCATGTTAGAAGAGGCATAACACAAAGATAAGCAAAGGAAAGGTATACCTTATATGACAGCGAGGGAACTATTAAAAAGAACAGTATTAGTACGTACTGCCTTAGGCTCAAATAATAGACATTATGTTTATAAACCTTCAGTGGATGAAGGGTATATAAAAAAATTTAATTATGTTCAACATGACATTAAAGTATTACAGTTTGCCAATGACGAGATGGGACTGATTTCCGATTGCTTCATTTTATATGCTTTGGCGCATCTTGGAATTGCTGATAAAGAAAGTATTTCATTATTCATTAGAGCCTTGTCAAAAAAAAATCCTGATTTAAGCCTGGCTGCCCATGATAACATGGAGGCCATGGACACACGCATAAGAGCTATGATGAAATGCGGGCTGCTTTTTAATATACGTTATGAAGCGTTAGTAGAATATCCGGATAGAGGTGTGGCAACAGACATTGTCAGCTTATTCACACTAAATGATGATGCGTATAATATCATGAAGCAGAAAACGCAAAGAAGGATATCGGTTAACTCATGGATTGCTGCCAAGTCCATGAATGAGCTTATAGGATGGGCAGCTGCAGGTTATATTGGGGTACATATCGCACAGAATGATGCATTCGTTGACTATCTGGACCGAGTGCTGCGTACAAAGATGCTGGGCTCCGTATATCTTCCATGTGAACTGCTTACCTGTATAGGAGATGACCGATTTTATGTAGCGATCATTTCAGCCTATTTGTTTCGTGATAAGAGGATGCAGACAAAGCGGGATTATCAGGACATATGTGCATTTAAGCTTAATACGATAAAGAACTATTTGTCCGTAAGAACTACAAAGGGAATGGCAATCTTGGTCATAGCAGTTTCGGATAACACAGATTTAATGGAGATAACTCAGATGATTGTAAGAAATCAGTTCTTAAATGATTATCTGTCATATATTTATTTTACCGGGGAAGGAGCTTTCCGCTCATCAGGTAATATCAGGAATTGCTTCCTGCAGGTAATCTTAGACAGCAAATCTGACAAGGGCTATGAGATAGTATCTGCAGATCCCATATTTATGGTCTGATTATTATATCATAGGCCTGTTAGTATAGTGGAAAGCAATTCATTTGTTTTAATCAGTGAATTATTAATAGTATCCCTTTGTTCTTTTGATAGTGATTGCATATTTGCTACGATTTTAGAAAGATTCGTTTTTATAGAGGATATTTGGTGAATGGTATTGTCGTTTAAATCAAACTGCTCGTGTTTATGGCTTGGTGGTTCGATATCAAGATACTCATAGGCTAACCTGGCAGACGCATATCCAAGGAGATCCTTTACAGTGTTAATGCCATGATGCAGATAAATACTATAAAAAAAGGTTTTTGTTAAGGAACGGCCGCTAAAATTCTCCAAATGAAATTCATTTTCTATATCTGACAAAATGGATCTGAATGTTGATTGAGGTATTGGTTTGTGTTTATCTCGAAGTGATGTAAAAACATAGTCATCAGGGTTCTTATGTTTAGCAATAGCTTGTAAATCATTAAATAAACCAGAAGTTAAAACGACATCATACCCTTTCCCATTTTCTTTAAATTTTTGAACATGGAAATATACACTGTCAGGTATGTCCTTAACCTTCATAACCAAAATATTACATAATGGAATTCCTGATTGTATACATAGGCCAAATATGGCTGCATAGCGTAACTCACGGCCTCTTAAGTATTGCTCAATATTATATTGAGTTTCATTGTCTTTAATTGGGCTGGCGGACATGGCAGACATTTTATTCTCCTTGTACACAGGTATTTTGTTACAATTATACAATACAAAATCATTGGATGCAAATTTTATTAGAATTATAAAACGTGGGGGTTTAACATGACTAAAATGTTTAAATTAGTAACATTTTCTTTACTAATTCTATTATTATTTTTTACTGCCATTGTCATTGTCTTGGGGTTCTATGAGCAATCAGAACCAGAGGCTATATCATATCCGAAAGGCGAATTAAGTGACTCTATTTTTATAAGTCAAAACATGGAATATATACCAAATAATTCATTTACGTTAACGCATGAATTAACAAATATCCCCTATTCCTTTGATACTATAGATGCAAAAAAAGCAGTAGTGGGGAATGGAAGCATTTATGAAATCGATCCATATTATATTTACTTTTCAGAACTACAAAAGAATGAGGACTCTATGGATATGATGGCAGAACATTTAAGTGGGGTTCTTAAATATGGGGTTTCAAAAAGTAATGTTGAATGTGAAATCTTAATAAAGGAAAATGGATACCTGAATGGTTGTGAAGTGGAGTATCTTTTCTTTCGCTTACATGTTTCTGGTGAAGATGCGTATGTTGCCTCCTATCGTTTATCCATTAGTGAAAAGGTAGATAATACCGTGAATGAAGATATTTTGGTGAGTTGTATTACAAGGTCCCACACTACCCAGGATGTAACAAATATTAAGTCGATACTGGACCTTGTAATATGTACTTTACAATATAGTAAAAATGCAGCATACAGAATTGAAAGGGAGCAAGGTAAAAATGGTTAAGAATGGAGGAACATATGATATATAAAGTAAAGAGGTTAAAGCTGCTATTTATGACGCTTTTACTTAGTTTTGTATTGATTATCATTTATTTTTTAGCAGGAATACTCGTTGAAAGTATGAATAAGAAGTTTTACCCAGACAGTTCCTTGAATGAATATGATGTAAAATCTTTTTCTGTCATCTATGAAACGGAAGGATATCGTCAGTTAGGCTGTCCGACTCTCCCATATGAAGTATATTTACCAGGGGACGTGATCGCTGCACAGGAAAACACATTACTTTTAAAGGAGCGGGATTTCAATATTGTCATATCTGAGTCACGTGAGGAAATTGATGAGGCATTAGAGAGCACCCTGAACATGATTGGCTTGGTATCTATGGGCGAACCCAGGATCGAAGCGATGGTAGTGAAAGAAGGAAGCGGGTTGCTTAACGGTTTCCTGGCAGAATACTGGACAGGTAAGGTATCAGTTCGAAATATCCTGCAGGAATATCAGCAGTATGGTGTCCTGTATCGCTTGTCAGAAGGAGACGGTACACATCTATACCTGTATGTATACACAGGAAATAAGAAAAAGCTGGCGGTGGCTAAAGAGTATTTGGATACCATCGCATGGTCAATAATGCCTGTTTTGGAGGATGAGGAAAAGTTTTCAAGTGATCCAGGAGATACAGAAGAAGTTACGGAGGCTGTCGATATGCAAAAAGAAGAAACTGGAAATGATATCATCACTGCTCCTATCTATCATACAGTATATCTCGAAAACGCAGCCGATGATGGGATCGTGCTGGTCCAATGGCTGAATTCATCTGACCTGCCGGTTAATCTTAAAGTTACTACGCCTGATGGCAGGGATGTATACCCAGATATGGAACTAAGCTATGGAGGACATTATGTTTACTTGGTAGGAGAATGTCTGCCCGGCAATTACGAGATTAACGGGGAAACAACAGCAGTATTAAGGGGCAGCCTGATAGAGATATTAACTGCCGACTACTATAGAAGCATGTATATCAAAGAAGAGTAAGTGGCGTAATGTGATATAAAGCTTCACAATTCTGATTAATGTGTACTAAAGAGCGCACAGAGGGGAGTTAATGTGCTAAGTAAAATAATGGGGATGCTGGGTAAGCTAATAAAAAAGAAGGTTAAAGGCAAAATGATTTCCATAATTGCAAAAATCGGGCCAACTGTCGCATTGATAGTATTGATTATCATTCTTGCTGCATTTTATTATCTTTATGGCGCCATTATATCTATCGCGGAATCAATAAAGAACTTCTTTTTTAAGAGTAATCCGGCAATGACGGAGGAAGAGTATAAAGTATGGGTAAACGACCCTGAAAAAATATATGATTCACTTAAACATAATGATGAGTTGGAATTGGGCACAGAAAACCTTTTTTTTATGGATGATGAAACACTAATTAGGATTTTTGAAGCAATTCACGATTATAACAAAAGAAGAACCAATTCAAAAGAAATTACTTATCAATACCGGGTGGAATATAGCAATACAGGGGAATTTTATGAGATTAACAACTTAACTGGGGAACTTACAATACCAGAAGAAACGGTTGCTGAAGATCTGGATAGCGACACAGATGATGAAGAACCTGAAACGATTATAACAATAGCATATATGGAAGATACAATAACCTTATATAGGAGTGCTGTTGAGAGCGAGAAAAATGCAGATGGCCAGGATATTTTTGATATCCGGTGGCAGCCGATCGTAGCTTTGGCAGCCTGTGTTATTCAGGATAAATACAGCGAATGGGGAAGCCATGGGAATGCCTTAAGTTATGAAAAGGACTATTACGAACAGAATATGGAGAACTACTATCTTACGGATCAGGAAATAGATGATATTATTAATATTTTTTATTTTAAAGCAGACTACTATTATGATGCTATTGAGAATCCTAAAAATCGCTATAAATTTTCGAGTTTTTATGACGCATCCGGAAGTATGAGTGCTTATGATTTAGAGATAAGCTTAAATGGCAGTGAGGACAGTTATAGTAGAACGACTATATACTTACCGGCTCTGGCGCCAAAAAGTATACATAACAGTTTTATAAACTATACGTATAATTACCAGAACCTGGGAAACAATCTATACCAATGTGTTGAGCGTACCTATAACTTGATTCCGGAGGCGTTTGTAACGTCCTGTCAAGCAATAGCTGAAAATTTTGATATGAATACGTATGTCTCTATTTTGGGACAGTTACCTGCATCAGAAGATTTGTGTGTATATTATTCGGATGTCATTAAGTCCATGGCACAAAAATACGAAATTGCCACATATACAGACCGGGACAAAGATCGCTGTTCGGCCATAGGGATCTATTTCTATAATGGAGCGGGTGGGGGAAGCTCAGGAGGGATGGGCAGTGTGGAATGGTCAACAGATACATATTCTATACCTCTGTATGCCTCAGATGGCTGGAACAATATATTTGTTACGCCTGCTCCTTGGATCATGAATGAAGATGGCACCTATGGACTTTATGAATTGTATGCTGATACGCTTAAATCGCTAAGCGTATCTGATAACCTTTCGGCAGAGCAAATACGCTACATTCTTGATAATTATGCTGCATTTGAGAAAGCCCGTCAGAAATGCCCGGTCATGAACACACCAAGAGCAAGGATGGATCTGGCTCGGTGTCTTTATGACTATCAGGAAGAAACACAGACTTCAGTACTTGGCCTATTGGCGATTATGAGGCAGGAGGGTGGATTTACAAGCGTTATTGCACGAAACGGATGGAATTTCTTCAATATTAAAGGTAGAAATGGTGATGCAACAACTTCATATGTTAATTCAAGCGGTTTGGTAGTCAATACCCCATTCAAGGATTATAAATTAACTTATCAAGGAAGGATCTACCCTTATGCGACGGATGCAGTGAACGCATTTGAGCTGCAGGTTAATAGCATTTCAAGCTGGTATTGGAAGAGTGAAAAACATGACCAGAATAGCTATTATTTAATGATATGGAAATATTATAACTATACGGACTATACTACTATATCCCATAGTTATTGCCCTCCTTGGGATGATACCGCCATGCCATATTCCAGGGATAGCTATTATCTGAATGCAAATGGTGATAAAGTAATGTTTTGGGTATCAGCGACTACTAATAATCGAGGTTGGACAAATCAATGTGCGTATTATAGAGCGCAGCTTGAGGTAGAGGCGGCAAAGGCTGACAGTACCTGGGAGGCGCCAAACAGCATTACTTTAAGTGAAGAGGTCCTTACTGGGATTGGTATAAACGGAAATATACGATATAGGGAGTGAGAAGGATAGAATGGAGAAATACGTAAGGCTGTGTAAACAGATCTCTTATATGGAACAAATAATGCTTATAGCAAATGCTGAAAGGAATCCATCGGTAAAAGCCATCTTAGAAAAGTTGTATTGCTATCATCTGCAAACCTATAAGCATTCTATTCATGTGGCATTTATTGCTGTATATATAGGCAGCTTTCATGGACAATCTGTATCAGAACTTCAGACATTAGTATATGGAGCTCTACTACATGATATCGGAAAGCTTAGTATACCACTATCCATTTTAAATAAAAAGGAAAAATTGTTGGCAAATGAATTTGATTTAATTTATAATCATCCGGTTGAATCATATAGATGGGTTCACAACCATTTAGATATTGACGAGGATATCAATAAAGAAGTTATAGAAGATATTGTTCTTAAACATCATAGAAAGCTCAATCATACTGGATATCCTGACAGTAAACATATAAAAGATGATAAACTGTCTCTATCAGTTAGAATAGTAACAGTGGCAGATATATTTGATGCATTAATTTCGCCAAGGTCTTATAAGAAATGTTTTAATTTGGATGATACTGTTGATGAGCTATATAGATGTGTGAATAAGGAGGAGGTAGATGAAAGAGTTGTTAAAACTCTAATTGACCAGTTTTAATCAATTCATTGAGATGTATTAATGCATCTTGGAGGTATCAAACTTAGCATTTGATTGTGCAACATTTGTCATATATAAATAGTCAATTTCTTCTGCGTCGTTACAAGGAAACCGGGATGATAGAGAGGTACTTGCTCGGCAAAATTGCTTTGAAGGTTAATAAGAATCAGTATCAAACCCCGAACAGTTTTACAATACGAATATCCATTCAATACCTATCCATCTTAACCCAGTGCTATGAGCGTAATGCAAAGATTTGATGGCGTCAATGGTCTAGTTGAACACTATACACCTTTGACGCTATCCGGCCTTTACATTGCCAGGCAGTCAAGGGTTTAAGGTGGATTTTTGTCTATCTATTCTTAAGCGGAATCATTAAAAGAATTGCTTCACATAGCATATGTGGTTATGGAATTGAATTTTTCATTTTCCCAATTGGAAATAGGATAAAGATAATACTTGTAATACATGAATTAAGTTGCAAAGGTACCTATAGACGTGCTATAGTAAATTATTATATATATATAAATTATTTAAATATGGGGAATAAATGAACAGAAGAGAAATGGGGCAGTTTATTGCCGAAATGAGAAAAAGAAAAAACATGACACAGAAGGAATTAGCTGATAAAGTGGGGATTTCAAATGTTGCCGTGTCATATTGGGAAAATGGTAAATCTTATCCAGACATCGAATTATTTAATGCCATAGCCGTTTCGTTAGATATTCAAGTCACGGATCTTTTAAATTGCAAATTAAGTGAAGAAACGAGGGGGACAGAAGGAATACCCGCAAATGATTGGAAAATAATAATGAATTTCTTTGCAAAAAAAATTCTAATAAGGAATGTATGTATTGCAATTATGGGGTGCTTAGCAATCATTGCCATCGCGGGAATAAGTATATTCTATTATATACAAGAACCTAATTTTCAAATTGTTAATGTCGTTATTGATGAGAATGCTGAACAAGGAAACACAGGATATGTACATGTTCTATATAAAGGAAGAGATTCGCAGCTAATAATAAGTGGCTATGAAGAGTTTATTAGGAATGCATGGAGTGAAAATCGATTTAATATTGGTGATTGTACGCAAATAATTGTGTACTTGTATTCGCGATATGATAGTGTGCTGGATTATGCAATTATTGGAGAATTATGTTTATTTATGTCTGAATAATGAAATTAATTAGAAAGGAGACTAGAAATTGAAAAAAGCGATTTTATGTTTATTGTCAGTAGCTTTATTATTTTCATCTTCATTAACTGTATTTGCGAGTGATATTGATGAACATGCCATTATTTCTGAGTTTGTTACTGAGGGGGTTTTTGTAGAAGCAGGATATACAGAGGATGGTATCTATTATGAGATTTATGATAATTTAACAATAATAGATGACATAAGAACAAGAGCCAGTGGCAGTGTTTATGTTGAAAGGAGTATATACTTTTCGGGAACTTCCGTTACTCCTCAAAGCACAACAAGTTGGACTGAAACCATAAATGGTAAGGTTTATTCTGGTACTTTATCTTTAACAAGTTATGCTAAAGATTATATTTATAGTATAACACAGGCGAATTACAAAGGTTACTTATATAATTAAATATTGCAAAGTCACAGACATAGAATAAATATAATAAGAATTGTTCCTATATGGACACACTTTTGTGTGTCCATTTTTATATGCGCTAAGCATGGCGTATAGCTAGAAGAGGAAAGGCCGCTGTGGGGCTGGTAGTTGCTTGCCACTAGCCAAGTGTAAGAGTTACGTCCGCGAGGGTGAATCTGAAGGAAACGTGATGAGCAAAATTACGACCCGAAGAACACGAATCATATCAGGTATGAAATGTGGGGTGTGTCGGCATAACAAACCAAAGCCCATAAACTACACGGACACATTAATGTAAATATGGCGTGTATACGAAAGGAAAACTAAGCATATAACCATGGGAAGACGCTTGGATGTAGCTAAGGTAATATAACATTTGCGGTTACGGGTGAAGCAAGATTTGTCATGAGTAGTCAGCTGTGGTCATAGTACTGGGTAGTTGCAGGTGCCACAGGAAGGACTGAACTTTAGGAGATGTGAGTAAATGAAAGTAACCAAAGATGGATTTAAGGAGAGACAATTTATTATTGAGGACTATCTGCAAATAGCATCCTCTGAGCGCTCAAAATGGAAGAGTGGCAAGTAACGATGTTGACATATAGTTCTATAAATAGTTACTCTTTTCAAACAAAGGGTAGCTTAATTTTTTTGCTTTAAAAACTCATTCAGTTGTTGAATAAACCCAGCTTTTTATAGGAATTTAATTGTTACTTAATTGAGTTTAAGCTATGTCTTAGTGACAAATCAAAATTTATGTGAAATAATTTATTAGTTAGTAAAAACCAGGTTGGAGTATCATCAACAAAAGAAAACTCAAATTAAAAAGTAGTGTAACTTGTATAAAGTCGGTAAATGGATTTTAATGTCTCTACTTTTAAAAATCTGTATGTCATGTTAGCAAAGTTTCAACAGATTTTTATGAAATGAGTTAGTGAATGAAGTCAAAAGTATAATTGTCTACTAAGGAGGAAGAGGTAATGAGAAACACAAAAATGAGAAAATTAAATCGATTAATGGCGTTCTTGCTCACAGCGCTTCTGGTAATTGGAGATCAAAGCCTGCTCTCTGTATTAGCAGCAGAAAGCACTGTAAATGCCTATTATGGCGGTCAAGATGAACAAGAAGAAGGGACAGCAACAGAAGAATCTCAGGTAATGTCCGTTTCCATGGGTGATGCTGATCTGGAAGAGGAACTGCTTGAGGATGTATCCTCTGGCGATTTATTGCCATTACGGTATCCGGAGAACTTCTATGAAGAGCCTGCGACGGAGGATTACGGTCTTCTTGTAGCATATGATGAATATAGCCGTACCTATCATGTGGAGGACGATAATTATGTGACGGTCATCGGCAATGACGGCACTACCTACATAGATGATGAAGGTGCGCTGCGGGAAGTGGATAATACCCTGGTGGAAACTCAGGCACCGGCTGCTTCTGCATTCAGCCGTATCAGCGTGGGGAGTACCTATGTAAACAAGGCCAATGATTATACGGTGTCACTGCCCACTCATCTTGACATAATGACAGGGCAGGGAATCGACATCAACAATGGCGAATATTCCATGACATTATATCCGGCTGAAGGTGAATTTGAGAATGGCTTGGTTAAAGACAATGCTATTCGCTACAGCAATGTATTTGAAAACATAGATTATCAGTATACGATCCTTGGAAACAGCGTCAAGGAAGACATTATTTTACTGGAAGAGACAGAAAAGAACAATTTTTCTTTTTATATAGATACAAAAGGACTTACACCAAAACTGGAAGATAACATCCTTACCTTATCAGATGGTGAGGATGAGATTTTTGTATTGGAAGCACCGGAAATGGAGGATGCCGCAGGAGAAATCAGTTTCGGTGTTCGCCTGGATATGGAAGCAGCAGACGACCTGTATCTTGTAACCGTAACCGCTGACCAGACCTGGCTTTCAGCACCGGAACGTGTCTACCCGGTACGTATAGACCCCAGTGCCATCCAGATACCCAAAAGCGCCATCCGTATCGCCAGCGCGGAGGAAGGCAGCCCGAATTCTGTCATCGGTGATAATGGCTATCCATATGTGGGTTATGACGATGGAATCGTATCCGGCAACCTGGCTGGATACGGGAGCAGACATTTAAACAGCCGTTCTTATTTTGCCATAGATTATGACTTTGACTCTCTGGCGGCAGAAGCGGAGATAGTATCCGCAGCCTTCCAGGTAACCCAGAAGACCCGCTGGAGCAAAGGAACCAGTGAGTTCGGTTTATATGAAGTAGAACAGCCATGGGAGGTAGGAAGCCTTACCTGGAATAACCAAATCACCTATGACCATTACTTCGTGGACTCCCAGACAGCCTCCACCGTCAGGGGGGAAGCTCTTTCCTATGATGTGACTGAAGTAGTAAGTGCCTGGATTAATGGAGCAAGTGAGAATAACGGTCTGGTAATGAAAGCATTAGTGGAACCAGGTGGAGAAGCAGCAGTGGCTGTAGGAGCCTACATGCAGTGTGAGGTATTCTATAATAACGCATCTGCTTCCTATGCCCCCAAGCTGGTTATTTCCTGGACCGGAGAGCTGGTTGACTTAGAGAACATGAGCCTGGATGATACCACCATTGACATTTACCCCGTAGTGGCACGTAACGGTGACAAATCTACCAATACCCTGGGTGTAGTGGCACACGGTCTTGCCAAAGCAGGCAGTACCGTGACCTATTCCTTAGTAAACGGCAGCACCGGAGCGACAGAAGCAGAAACCACACTGAAATATCCGGATTCTTCTGCTTATGCAGGAAGCTATCCCACAGCCCTGGAATACAACAGAAGACTGTCCAACTGGCAGAGTGAAGTATTCTCAGGACTGACACCGGGACAGCTGTAC
>Ga0153947_1000030_pt1 | contig 53043 bp, 48 predicted proteins | sample TSNJ031MetaG_FD_104697 | JGI IMG/M metagenome (GOLD analysis project Ga0153947, IMG submission 104697) | Attine ant fungus gardens microbial communities from New Jersey, USA - TSNJ031 MetaG | ecosystem: Host-associated > Fungi > Mycelium > Unclassified | place: USA: New Jersey, Wharton State... | reverse complement strand
TTTGCGCGGCGTATGCCTTGCCCTGCACTGGTATAATCCGCTGGTATGGCTTGCGGCGGCTCTGTCGCGGCGGGACGCGGAGCTTGCCTGCGATGAAAGCACAATCCGGCGCATCGGAGAGGATGAACGTTCCGAGTACGGGCGTACTCTTATCGGGATGACCTGCCAAAAGCGCGCCGCGCTACTCATCACGGCTACCACCATGACAGGTAATAAAAGCAGTATAAGGGAGCGTATAATTTTGATTGCCAAGAAACCGAAAATGGCAACGTATACACTTATCACCGTTGTTTTAATTGCCGCAGTAGCCGTTGGTTGCACCTTTACAGGAGCAAAAAGCGAAACCGATGATGTTGTGCTCTATGATTGCGGCGGTTATAGCATCGCTGTTCCAAGCGAGTATATTGACCAGCTAATCATACACACCGGAAATAAACTCGAAAACGACAACGCACTGATCTCAATTTTCGAAAAAGCTTCCGTGGAGGCTGCTATTGAGAACGGAATTGATGACTCGGGTTTGGGCTGGCTGTTTTCCATCATCCGCTATGACCGGGTGCAGTATGAGCAATATTTACGCGCCGATGGCAGTGGGTTTTCCTTCTTCGCAAAGGATGAAGAATGGTATTACGGCTATTGTTTCCCCACGGATGTGCGGTATTATCGCAGCGGAGACAGGTATATGGTTGAAGCCGAGCGTAACAAGTGGAATACACTCAATGACCAGATGGGGCCGTGGGTTCGAGACGATTTCACCCAGAGAAACGACTTGATTCCGCATAGCGATGACGAGGAGCGAAGCGGCTATACCTATGACGGAGACCATAAACTCTTGAACTATTACCCCTACTACTCGGTAAATGGGAGCAAGAACGAGGTATACACGCTTGTGCTCTCGCAGCCCGCGACACAGGGTGAGGGCGGCATCTGGTGCGTAGAGCGAATGCTTGGCGATTACGGCAACGTTATTCTGTGGTTTCCAGATTCAGGAATACCTGCGCTTGATTACTACGCCGCGGTGCAAGCGGAGCACGATGCGGGAGCACGGAGAGATCATGCGGACGTATATTCCGCCGCCGCTACGTTTCTCGCTGAGTCAGGGTATTTCAATAGCGCGGTGATTGACGGCAGTCTGGAGCCTGCCGGTAATTCGCCTGATAATATTTATAATCAGGCTTGGATTTATGACCTTTTTGACGTGGGCGGCAGTATGGATATCGGTCTGGTTATAGAAGGAGACATGATGTATAGCACCTATACGGTGGATTCCCGCTGGTATGCGGAACGTTATGACGTATTGATGAGCAGCTATATATGGACTTTGCTTGAGAATGACAGCGCCGACCCCGCCGACCTTTGGGCAACCGCACCATACTATATCACGGTAGTTTCCGCCGAAAGCAACGTTGGGTTTACCTTCTTTGGCGACAATAACATCGCCTGCTATCGTTCAGGTGGTGCAGTTGCTTGGTATAATCTTACGTACAAATATGATGGCGGCGGTTTCCTTGCGGCGGAGATGCGCGCTGAGTACGACAATCAGGATGTCAATTTTAAACGGATTAATTTTTACTATGATGGTACGCCCGAGCTGGCGGCAGAGCTGCTTGTGCAGGAAATTTTCGGCAAACATATGCTGGGTCTCGCCCCTGGCGGTATATACAGCATAACGGATTATCAGGTTGTTGAATGGGGAGTAATGGAGGTCAGCGAGGATGAGGCCGCTATCGTAGGTTGGTTTGAATATGCTGTTATACCGGAAAACTTCAATTCTCCCGGTCTCTGGGCTGGAAACACAACGGAAGGTACAGGAGAACAGGAGGGATGGCTTGTTATGTACCGCCAGTTTGTTCTGCAAAGGCAGGAGGACGGATACTGGCATTGTATCGACTTCGGCACCGGCGGGGCGTCTCTGCCCGAATAGCGTTAACTATATCAACATTCGATTAAGATTGCCCTTTGAGATGATGAAAGTGGTATGGACAAATGAACCGCCCATGACAACAACTATCATTATGGAGCAGCTCGGAAAAGAAAAGGAATGGAAAATACAGACGGTTGTTTCCCTTATGCTCCGGCTGGTTGAACGCGGTTTCCTGCGCTCTGAAAAACATGGAGAGGAGCGCACCTATTTTTCGCTTGTAAGCAAGGATGACTACCTCAAGTTTGAAACAGGAAATTTTATGAAGCCGTACCATGATAGTTCGTTCCTAAATCTTGTCAATACCTTGTATGATGATGAAGCCCTGACCGATGAAGATATTGAAGAATTATTGAAATGGGCGAAAGAACGCAGGGGTTAGTATGCAGGGCTTTATTATTACGCTGCTGACCTGTTCTATGACCATGTCGATGCTTGTGCTTTTTTATATGGCGACTACGCCGTTATTGGAAAAACGCTACTCAGCAAAGGGACGCTATTACGCATGGCTTGTCATTGTGGTTGGACTGATAATTCCTTTCCGGCCTCAGTTTAACAGTGCCATTGTCAAGGTTGATATGCCGAGCGAAACGGTAACGCCTATGATTCAAATGGGGAACGGAACGCCTGTTGCTGTACCTGTTAATACTACTGTGCTTCCTCCGTCTTTACCAAGTGTTTCAATCTGGTATATTGTGTTCGCTATTTGGCCGGCGGGAGAGAGATCATCAAAATCAGTCTGGAGGAATGGGAGAGACTTCGCGAGTCGCTGCGTCTTGACGATCTCGTTGATTATGAGCGCGGCGAAACGCCCATGACCGGATATCAATTCCTTGCCTATTTGGAAATGTACCATGAAGTAAAGCAGCTCGAAGCTGAAAAAGAAACGCTAAAGACGGTGCTCAAAGCTAAAAGCTGTGATTAAAAAATGAAAAATTAAGGCGTCTCGTCAAACCTCAACCCCGAACTGTTCAAAGCTGATATTGAAATCAATGTCTATGTTGTAACCCCGGGATACACGAACGGCGGATATAATTTGAGCCACGATCATCTTTTTAACCTCTATGGCGCTGTCCGAAAAAACCGCCGACCAGGTTTCAAGGGTCTCGTATTGTATCCTGATACGGTCAAGGAGCGTTTTGCTGTTCTCAAGCTCGCGCTGACATCGGTCCACATTTTCTTGCGCCCGGTCAAATAACTCCTGCGGAACAATTTGGATTTCCGGAATGACACCGGATTGGGATTCACCGCATTTCAGAATACCCACATAGGTTTCTCTGCGCAAGATGTTTTGGATGGTAGTATTCGTGAAACGCTTTCCGCTTCTGTTGTTCATCCCATTCTCAGTAATGTAACATATGTCGTTATTTGTCTGGTATATAAAGCGATCCGATGAGATTACTTGCTTGTTTTCGCTTATATATGCGGTCGCAAAGCGGTTATTTTTATGAATTATGAGAATAGTTTTTGACAACCAATCTGATTCTACACAGCTCGCCGCAATCTCTTTATTAAGCGTCAGAGTCGCATCCTGACGGACTTCAATTTGTTGCGAACAACTTGTCCGTTTGTCGAGATGAGCCTGTACTCAAGAGTTTTCCCATCATCATAGGTTGAAGCATTTCATATAACACAGGATAAGCGTAAAGTTCTCATCTCCCAGGAGGGCAGTCCTCTTTCCTGTTCAGGTTTAGGTGGTTAACCATTGGTATTTTTCCAGCATCTGAACTGTAGTGTCATAAAGCCTTTTTGCATTATCCGGGCTGTAAGACGGCAAGGTGGTGTCCAGCTTTTTGCGCTCCCGATATGCCGACAAAGCGGCGTTTGGAGGATTATCCAGTAATTCAATGATAGGAATGACGGCCTTATCTATTGGCTTTCCTATGATTTTATACATCAGCTTCATCAATAAGCTGCTATACAATTCCATCATGCCGGGCGTCTGCACCGCCCACGGATTATAAAGAACATACTTGATTTTTCCGGCAGTATCATTTTGGACAAATCCAACGCCCGACAAATCGTTTAGTCGGCTGCCGTGCATCATAACCTTCTGGGAATCAAAGCTGCTTCTATGTTGTAAATCGCCCCAATTCACATCGCCCTTCATTCCCGTTCCACAGACATTGAGAATAATCGGATCGGCTGCTTTTTCCAGACATTCTTTCAAGCCGTAGCTTAAAATAAACCGGCTTAAATAATCCAAAGCAAAAGTAACTTCAAATCCTTCTGTTGTTTGGGTTCGCGTTTTACTATGCTTCGTTGCGAAAAAAAGCAATGCATCGAAAGCATCAAAACGGCTTTTTACTTCATCAATGACCCGTTGGTTTTCCTTAACCAAACTCAAATCGGCCTGAATATATACTGCGCGTTCTGCTGCGCCCAATTGCCTTGCCTCATCTTTAAACACATCGCCGCTTGCCGCTGAACTTCCGATTGCGATTACTCGGCCGCCTTTTTTCAGATAATACATGGCGGCGCCTTTTCCAAATCCACTTGCCCCGCCGGTTATGAGTATTGTTTTCATATCATGCGCTCCCTTCGATATTGACAATTATATTATAGCATGATAGTGTAATATGTAAAGTACGCAATATATCTACACTCGCTTTATAACAATACACTAAAGGAGACACAGGAAAATGAAGCCTTTAGATGATGCTCTTTGCGTGGATTCCATTAAAAAGATCATGGGGATATTCGGCGGCAAATGGTCGTTTGCAATTATTGGTGAATTGAGCGCCGGCACTAAACATTTTAATGAGCTAATTAAAAATCTTGGGATTAGCACAAAATCGCTTTCCGATGCCCTGAAAAATCTTGAAACTAACGGGGTCATTCTTCGGACGGTACATTCCACAATTCCTGTCACTGTTGAATATTCGTTGACCGAGAAAGGCCGCGATTTTGAACGTGTATTTATTGAAATGAGGGAATGGGGTAAGAAATGGCTTGCTGACTGACAAACCAAAGTTTGCTCAGCTTTGGCAGCAGTAGACCTCCATCACCGAAAAGCGGAACGTATTTCAGCCTTTCGTATACGTTGACATGACGTAGTCGGAAACGGCGGCTTTAGTAAGACCGTTTCCGATCACCATTTGGCGTCCGACATACTTTGCTGCCGTTATTCGCGTTTCGTGGCCCAACTTACGCAGAGCGGATCGTATTTCTCCTACATACTTGTCCGGCACTTCACAGACTCCAATAGCGAGAAAAATCCGAAGCTCTCCATACCAAGGTTTGTTTTGAAAAATATCCGTTCTGAAAAATGGATCATATGTCATTTATTCGTCCTCCTCATTCGTAAAGCCACTCCGGGTAGGAGATAGTTTAAAGCTTTGAACAAGTTTCCCAAATCCGATATGGTAAACAATAAACTCACCCTTTTAGTTGAAAAAGCGCCCATCAAGCTTTATTTTGCTTGACGGGCGCAATTCTATTATATACGGAAGTTTTAGAATTAGCGTCCACATAGACCAAGCTGATGAAACTATTATTTAATTTTCACTTATATATGAAAGAACAAGCTGAATTTTTTCACTTTTGCTTGACTTAAAATTACACTGCTACATCTTTATTGTCTCCAAGCACCCTAGGCAAAAACGAATGTTTCGCTGTCTCCGCTGTATATAAAGTCAACATTGTGCCGAATTATGGCAAAAAAAACGTCCAAAGGCAATAACGCCTCTGGACGTTCTGTGAACTCGGATACTTTAATTGCCGGAGCAAACCGCTAATACTGATAACGTGGTTATACTCCACACTCTCCCGAGCCATAAACGCTAACAATTTTGCTGTTGCGTTGCCCTGTGCACTGTCGGTAATATCGTTGCACCCTGCTGCCGGGCTGTCCTCAACTGGTGTGTGCCCGAATATCGGGCGAGAATCCCTCCGCTTTTTCTCGGTTTGCATTCTAATATCTATGAATTTGAAGACGCGCCAGCACCTGTCAATGCGTCCGCCTTTCCTTTTTATTTTCATACATGAAGCTGTCGGCAACGGCAACGGCTTCGTCCACGGTTCCGGCCGAGGTGAAATCAGCGATGCCATAGCCAAACGTTAACAGCGGGCGCGAACCGTTTCCCCGGCAGCGCCGTGTCGGGCATCCTCTTTTATGCCCACGCTCTCATCGCCGCTGGCGGCCAGCGGCGCGAAGTTAAGCTCATCCATGACGCCCATAAGATAGTTCCTGTTCGCCGGATTAAGCCTTTCAAATCCGTGACGAACGCTTGACAAGGTTCAACCGGCTACGTGCATGACGCCCCCCATAATATGTGTTATATACCAATAGCGCTATTTTATTTGTACGATATTAGTGCATTCAAAAGCAATTATTACATTTGACACATCCTGAAATGTGTTATATGCTATTTCTATAAATTACCAGACCATTCGGCATGAGAGGAGGCATCTCCATGATTCCGCGGCGGCTGAAAGAATTACGAAAAGCCTTAAAACTCACGCAGGCTCAGTTTGGCGAAAAGCTGGGCGTCAGCAGGGACGTCATCGGCAATATAGAGTATTCGCGCGTAAACCCAAAGCCGGTGTTTTTGGAGCATGTGTGTAACATATACTGTGTCAACAGAAATTGGCTGCTTGAGGGCTTTGGCGAGATGTTCTCCGAGGACCCGCCTGCTCACAGCGAGATGAACGAGGCGCTCAGGCTGTTTCATTCTTTAAATTCCAAGCTGAGAGGTTACGTCCTGTCCCAGATGAGGGAACTCGTTAAACTTCAGGAATCCGGAGGCATTGACGAGATGTCTGAATAAAGCGTCTTCAATTTATAATAGGTCACAGGCGCGGCGCCAATCCGTCACGTTTGATCGCGTGACGCATAACAAAGAAGCAGGGAAGGGGGCGCCTCATGGCGGATTTAGGCCAAAAACTGTCTTTTCTCATGGAGCACTACGGTATTACCAACACGGCTTTGGGCGGCTTTATTCCTGTTGACAGATCCACCGTCAGCAAATGGCGCTCCGGAAGACTCTTTTGCAGCAGGTCTGCATATGGAAGTAAAATCGCGGAATATTTTGTACAAACTGTCGGTAGGAAGCGGCTTGCCGACATATTCGGATCGTCCAGTATTAAGCAGCCCGAAGACGATGGAGATTTTATCGGCCTGCTTGAATCTTTTTTGTTTGACGGGGGCGATATCCGGCTCCCTGAAAAAGAAAAATCGCCAGCCATCCTCGGCAGGCGGGTCAAAAATGAGGGCTGTTTTCTGGGCGTGGAGGGCCTTTTCGATGCACTTTCACTGCTCGCGGCAACGCTTGATGGAGAGTCAGACGAAACATCCGTCCACATTTATCTTTCATCCGAATACTGCGGGCTTCTTTTAGACGCGCGGACCGATGCGCTGTGGGAGGACTTGTATATACTGAATCAACGCCGGTCAGTGAAGGTTATTATGGAGCAGGGGCGGGAATCAGGCCGCGCCGCACAGATACTCAGGCGGTTCACGCCCTTCATAATGGCGGGAAAGCTGGAGCTCAGCTGCATACCGTCCGCCGAACGGTATTTTTGCTACCATATATCTTTTCTGGCCGAAGGCCGCTGCATGGTGATGACGACCGAACCGGCCGGAGGCGCCGGGATCTGCGTGTCTCTGTTTGTGGATTCTCCTGAATTTGTTCTGCCTATGGGGAGAGTGCTGAAAAAGCTGGATAAAATTGCCCGGCCTATGGCCAGGTTCATAAGCGCCAAAACCGAAACGGCAGTTATCAATTCCTTTCTGGAGGAGGATGGGGAGCTTCATTCGCTGTTTGACGGCCTGAACTTACTATACGCGACGCCGGAAAGCCTCACCCGTATTCTGAAAGCCCGCAGCGTCCCCTACAAGCGGGCGTGGAATTACGTTCAGAGGTTTACCCGGCAGAAAGCGGATTTCGAGCGGCTTTTGCCGGAGGGCGGATATACGGAGCTTGTCCTGCTCGATGCGGTAGACGAATTGATTGCTTCAAAAAACATCCGGCCCTGTGAGATGTCCTTCCCGGCTGGAGACGGTGCGCCGACCGTCCTTTCTTTTCTCCGGGAGGCCTTGGAGGGCATGGTCGAATACCTCGGACGTTACCGGCAATTGCAAATCGTTCTCGTGAGGGACGGGACTTACCGCGATTTAGCCTGGCGTATCAAGGGCGGGCGATCCATCCTGCTTCATACGCTGGGCGGGGAAAACCCGCGAGGCATTTTGTCCGACAACCGGCTGTTTATTGAGCAGTACGAAGATGCTTTGATCACGGCACTCCGCGCGAAAAGCACGATCAGAGGAAGGGCGAATGTTATTTCGGCCCTAAAAAAACGGATAGACAAAATTTCAGGGATGGAAGGATGATGTATATGAAACTGTCAATCGGCGGTCACGCCTGGAAGCGGAGGTTTTTCTACACCTTAGGCCATAATTATCACGAGGCCGTCCTGCCCGGGGGAGCCGCCATGCTGGCGAATATATTGGGCGAACGCGCCAATCCCGTCCCCCTGCTCCATAACGCTTTGTGCGAGCATTTACGGCTGGCGGAGGACGGGGCGCGGAGCGCGGGCGGCCTTTACGTCAAGGAGCACGCCGGATGGACGGCTGGCGATGGCGCCGTTAACTGGAAGGAGATCGGCTTTAATGGAGGGACGTTCGGAGGCGCGCTGGTTGTTTGGGATCAGAGTGTGGATGAAATCCATATCCCGGGCGGGGATTATCCTGTGCTGTGGACCTCGCGGACGATACTCCCCGAGCCTGATATGATCCTGAGCATAAAGGACCGCTGCCTGCTTATGCTGGACTCCAACGTCCTGAGGAAAAGCGGCGCGATGATCAGCCGGCAGATTTCCTGGGAACGTACCGCCACCGATCTGGTGTGGCAGCTTATGAACAATCCGGAGGTCTGCTATTTAAGCCAAGCAAAGCATATTGTCGTGACATTCGCCGAGGATGCGGCGGTATATATCGCGCGGGACGGGCTGTCCGTCCGCCCGATTCTGGTGCTGAACGGCGGCGAAGCCGAGGAAACTTTGCACTCCAAGTGTTCCGGGGGCATGCCGGACACATGGGTGAGCATGGTTTCTATGATGGCGGCCGCGTTTCAGGACGTCATGGAGGGGAAAAAGCGCCCGCCGCTTTACGCTATGCTAAAGAACGCGGAGCGGCTTTTGCAGACAGGATATGAGCAGGAGCTTTTGGAATCCGGCGATTTTGAAAGCTGGATTGATACGGATCCTCCCGATACAGGAAATGAATACGTTATCCCGGTCTATGACGGCAGCTTGGGCGCCGACCCGCACTATTGGCGTATCGGCGGCGAGACTCAGGGCAAAAAAATGTTCGATGTGGCCTTTGAGTATGTCCGGGAGGGCGAAAAGGCAATTGACGGTCTGCCAAGGCTGACCTTCGGCGCGCTGACCACGGTGGACCGCAGGGAGATCGAGTCCTATCAAAACATCAAAAACCTGATCGCGGACTACGCCGGAAGCAAAGCCGCCCGGCCGCTGTCTGTCGCCGTATTCGGCGCGCCGGGCAGCGGGAAATCCTTCGGCGTGACGCAGATCGCCAAAAACGTACTGCCCGGCATCGTGGAAAAGCTGGAGTTCAACGTCTCTCAGTTCGCCGCCGCGGAGGATTTGGCCGCCGCGTTTCATCAGGTGCGCGATGCCGTGCTTCGGGGAAAGCTCCCGCTTGTCTTTTTCGATGAATTTGACTCGGACCGGGACGGCCGGCCCCTCGGCTGGGTGAAGAGCTTTCTCATGCCGATGCAGGACGGAAAATTTAAAGATGAGAGCGGCGAACACCCGGTCGGCAAATGCATATTTGTGTTTGCGGGAGGTACCTCCGCGAGCTTCGAGGAGTTTACGGGACCCATAAATTCGGAGAATAAAGAGGAGCAGAGACGTTTTAAGGACTCAAAGGGTCCGGATTTTGTCAGCCGGCTGCGCGGGACTGTCAACGTCCTCGGCCCCAACCCGGCGGATAACAGCGATAGCAGCTATATCCTGAGGCGCGCCTTGCTTCTGCGCGACCTCTGCAAACAAAAGCTCCCCGTGAAAGCGGGGAGGATACCGATTAGTACCGATGTTCTGAGAGCCATGCTGCTCGTCCCCAAATACAAGCACGGCGCCCGCTCCATGGAGGCAATTCTGGACATGAGCCGGACAGACGGCGCGGGTTTGGAGCCGGCGTTGCTTCCGTCCCACGCGCAGTTGTCGCTGCATGTGGATGCGGACGCCTTTCTGCGGCTGGTGTTAAACGAATCGCGGCTGAACAGCTTCGCCGAAAAACTGGCGGGGGCTATTCATGGGAATTACGCGGCAAAGCAAAAGAGCCGCGGCAACGGCGGCCCTTATGTGCATATGAGCTGGGAAGCGCTCCCTGAAGACGTCCGTGAAAATAACCGCAGGCAGGCGTATTCGATTTCACAGAAGCTACGCGCCGTGGGGCTGAGCTATGACGCGGGCGACACGCCGTACCCATCGGTCACGGAGTTAACAGAGGAAGAGGTTCTTGTTCTGGCCCGCCTGGAGCACGACCTTTGGATGGCCGACAGAAAAGCGGCGGGCTACAGGTATCATGCGGTCAGAAACGACTTTCCCAATTCAGTGACGGATGAAAAAACAGGGGAGGAAATCCCCCCGTTGGCGCACCCGGACATGCTTCCGTGGGAACAGCTTGGCGTGGAGGCCCGACAGAAGGATATCGACACGGTGAAAAATATCATCCCGCTGCTGGAAAGCATCGGACTGAGGGTGTACAGGACGGTGTGAGGGAAAGGTTTTCCTTGCTTAGAACCGTATTCCCGGATGTTTTCCTTATCTCCGCATTTGGAATTATTTATTGTGTGAATAAAAAAAAGCGAGAGGTCGGCGATATCAGGGCATAAGAAAGTGAAAAAGAATGATAAGAGCGAGAGGGCGTAAGAAATGCTGCGTGGTAAAAAAAATTTAAATAAGTCAATCTTTGTGTCCAGTACCTTCCGCGACATGCAGGCGGAGCGCGATGCGATGCGCGATTATGTGCTTCCAAAAGTCAATGAGTTCGCCTCGCGTTACGGACGGACCATTGAGCTGATCGATCTGCGTTGGGGCGTTGATACGGCCGCCGTTTCCGAGGAGGAGCAGAACAACAAGGTTCTGCGCACATGTCTGGACGAGATTGAGCGCAGCCGCCCTTTCTTCATTGGGCTGATCGGCGAGCGCTATGGCTGGGTGCCTCCCGAAGCAGACATGGCGGAGGTTCTTGAAGCCTCGAGCTTTTCCATTGATAATCTGAATAAAAGCGTGACCGCGCTGGAAATCGAATACGGCGCGCTTCGCGCAAAGAAACCGCCCGTCTGTCTGTTTTACTTCCGGGAGAATCCGGATTATGGCATTTTGCCCGAGCCGCTTCGCCGAATCTACCGGGACGGGGAGGCGGGGCTTAAGCGCCTGGCAGCGCTGAAGACGGATATAAGAGCGCGGTTCGGCCCTGACGCAAAAAGCTATACAGCTCAAGTGTCGGAGGACGGGCTGTCCGTCTCAAAAGAGTGGTCGGACATGGTCGCCGGGGACATTATCACCAAATTGCGCGCGGAATGGGGCGAGGCGGCCAAAGACCCGCCCGATTGGAGGCAGCGTGAGCAGGACATCCAGAACGCCTTTCGTGAAAGCAGAACTGAGTTTTTTGTGGGAAGAAGCGCGGCGGTGGCTGAAATGCGCGACTTTTGTCTGGAAGATGATAAGGGCAAGCCCCAAATGCTTATGCTGAAAGGAGAAGCCGGCAGCGGAAAAAGCGGACTTCTCTGCAAAGTGATGGAAGAAATCGAAAACGACTGTCTGCTGCTTCCGTTTTGCTTCGGGCTTTCACCGCGTTCATCCGATGCGGAAAATATGTTGCGCTACTTCATATTCCTGCTTAGCGAAAGACTGGGCGTTGAGGATGACAGCGATAAGATACAGCGGTTTGACCTGTTGAAAAGCCGCTTTTACGGGCTTGCGCACACCGCCTGCGAAACTATGCGGGTAGTCGCGGTCGTTGACGGGCTTGACCAGGCTGGCGGCAGAGAGGCGCGCCAGATGCTGTGGCTTTCAGAAGCAATGCCGGAGAATTTCCGCGTGCTCTGCTCTATTATAGACGGTCCGGAGGAAGATGAGCTTACGCGCAAGGGCGGAATAATCCGTGTAGTTCTCCCCATGGGACAGGACGACATAATCGGGATCATTCGAGGGATGTCCGCGAGATACCACAAGGTCATTGGGGACAGGACGATTGGGGCTATTATGGAGAAACGCTCGTCCACGGGCGTCCAGGCGGCACAAAACCCGCTCTATCTGTCCCTTGTCGTCAGGGATTTAACATTGATGGACCGGCATGAACACGCGGTTATCGATGGTTACATGGCGGAGGGATTATCGCAGCCGGACGCTCTCGCCAAATATATGGGCGAACGGATAAATGAAATGCCGGGGGATGCGGAGGGCGCGTATCTTTACATTTTAGACCGGTTTGAAAGGCTTATCGGCAAGGATTTTGTACGACTGGTCTGCGGCTTGATTGCCGTTTCGGAAACCGGCCTGCGGGAGAGCGAGCTTAAAGGTGCTTTTTCAAAAGCGGGCGCCGACTTTAATCCCGCCGATTTTTCGTGGCTTAGGCATATTATGGGCGGACAATTCCGTCAGGGCGACTTGCAGCAGTGGGATTTTTCCCATCAAAGCCTGCGCCGCGCGCTTTGGAGGGACAGAGAAGCGGAGCTCATTCGCTTAAACGGGTACATTGTGGAACACTTTATAGAGACGTGTTATAAACCCTATCACCGTTATGCGGTACATCACAGCTTCTTCAAGTGTTACGCCATACATCACCTTTGGTTGGCGGACCGCCCGGATATAGCGGCGGAGGTTTTAAGCGAAGCCGACACAGGGCATGACATCTATATGGAAGCTCTTGTGAACGTCCATAACAAAACGGACGAGGACCGGGACGACTTCCTGTTGGCGGTACTCCGGGCCGGTGAGAAACTTCATGCCAGGCATGGGCTCCCGAAGGTTATCAAATTGGTTGTCTCCGCCATTGCGGAAAGGTCTTCTGACAAGTACGCCGTATCCCTTCTGGAAACGGCGCTTACACTGCTGGAAAGGATAGAGCTGCAAAACTCTTTTATGCTGGAATACACGGCGGACTGCTGCCTTATCCTTGCCCCGAAGCTTGAACGGCAAGGCATGAAGGACGCGGCGAACGCGGTATATGACAAGGCCCTGCGTATTGCCATGCAATCCGATTACAATCTGACGGTCACGGCGATGGCGCATAAAATCAGGCTCTTTGAGGAGTGCGGCGATTTCGCCCGGGCCGAGGCGTTTCTGTTGTGGATGCTGGTGCGTGTCATTTTAAACAATCATAAAAAAAACAAGCAAACCCCGGAAAAAAAGGTACAGCTTGTTCACGCGTTTGCAAGGGCAGCGCAATTTTACTCATGCTCAGGAATGGCGGAAAAAGCGGAACCGTATTTCTATCTGGCAAACTATTTCCTTGATATTGACTATATCAGGGAAGCCCGGCCCACGGACCAGTCTGAGTTGTGGACATGGCTGGCGGATTATATGGAAACTCTTAAGCAGAAGCTTTCCGTTGAGATTTATCTTTACAAGGGGGTTGCCGCCGGCGAGCATTTTTACCAGAGAGACGGGAGCGCGGAGGCGTTGCGCAGGTTATCAAACGCTTATTATGAATTGGGGCGGCGCGCCGGGAACCGGGATTATGTTGAGCGGGCGCTTGATGCAAGGCGTTTGGCGTATAAAAAAGCACCGGATTCACACGACCTGGCGGTTATAGACGATATGACAGGGACTCTTGCCTCCTTACGCGGGGGCAGGGAAAAGCCGGGCATTCAGGATACATACGGCGTAGAGAAAATGCTTGATTTAAACCCGATCCTGGTATCCCGGAACGTCTATAAAAAAGCTTATGAAAATGGAGGCGATACCGGGCAGCTGCGGCAGTTTTGCTATGCCCTGCGGGATGCGGCCCGTTTTCTATGCGTAGGCGGCGGCCGTCCGGAGGGATATATCGCCTACAGAAAAGCGGTGGCGGCTTTCGCGGAGCTTGCCGAGCGCAGCGATGAGCCCGGTAACCACGAGCTGCTCAGCTCAATCTGTGAAGAGTCCGGATATATGCCCGTCCGAGAGGCGGATGGAAAGCTTGTGCGGTATGACGACAGGCGTTGGAACCTGTTTGATTACAATGTGACGAAGGATGACGGCAAGGGCCGGTACATAAGGGTTGAAACGCCTGCCACCCTATATAGGCGCGTTCTTGACATATTCTACGGGCTTGACGGGTTAACGCCGGAAGATGAACGGTCTTGCGCAGACATCTATAAAATGCTGTACGATTATGTGGATTTATATTATGACGGCAACCTTCTTTTATCCGGCGGCATACTGGTCAAGAGCATAGAGCGCGATGCGGATATGCTCGAAGCGAACGCTATGTGCGAAAGCATACCGCCGCTGGAACGCCGCAAAAGCGTGCAGACACTGTCTGGGATTGCGATAAAAACCATCGGCTTCAACATTGAGCTCAGTGATAACTTGCTTCTCAGGTCGGGCCGCGCGTGGAAAATTCTTTGCGAGGCGCTTGCCGGAGACGAGGATCATCATAAAATCGCGATGGAGCTGTACGCGGAGATGTATGAGCGCGCGGAAGGCATGTACCGGAGAAAGAAAGAGGAACAGCGCGCCGAGGCTATGCGGCGGGCGCTTTCGGGAATCGGCTGAAAACGGCGAAAATTCCGTATCAAGGATTGGGTCTGCATGCGCAATATTGTGAATACGATTGGGATCCATGGCTGCACGTTTCGATCTCTATCACTCTCCGACAGGATTACTCCTTGTCCTTAGGGTAAACGATATCCAGACTGCGGTTTTCCAGTGCGTTGGTAAGCCAGCTTAATACGAAACGATTACGTTTACGCAGCAGGTCGCCATCGTTTTTGCGGGATGCGCGCAGTAAATTAATATCCTTATCACCGAGCCTTACCATCTCCGTGATAAACCTGCCTCTGTCCTCCTTTTGCAGCCTTTTGAGCTCGGCCCGGTGTTGTCCTATTGGCAGGGAGGGGTCTATTCCAAGATTATTGATCATCTCCAGCATTTCGGGCAGCTTCAGCGCCTCCGCCCAAAACGCTTCCCCGGAAAGGTTCGGGTCGATTCCGATGGACTCCTTCAAATGGTCCTTCCAGTTACCCGGTATGGATAAATACATAATTTCAGCCTTACGGGAAAGCTCCGGCGTTACGGCAACCTCCCGCTCCGCAAACTTTCTCGCCCAATCGCGCACCTTTGCGCGGTCAGGCTTTTCCCCGTCTCCGGCATCATATAGTCCCGTCAAATCGCGCTCGGCCTTCCCGTATCCCGACTTCGCCAACCGCAGCAGACGGAACATGCCCGCCGCGATATCCCGCCGCATAGTTTTCCATGCCTGCCGGTAGAACTCATCCTTCTGCCCGGGCAATATATCGTTATCCATATTTTTGTTATCCGTCTCCAACGCGCTCCGTCCCCATTTTTCGTTTCCAAAGCCAAACCCGTTGTGATTATGCGGAGCCTGTGTCACGTCTATGCCATCTCCTATAAGATCCGACACAAGCGTATGACTGCGCAGCCGTTCCAGCATGCCCTTTGCCTGCTTATGACCCTGATTTGTCGCGCGCTCCAGCCAGTACGCGGCCCTCTCCCTGCCTTTTGGAATGGCATCACCGTTCAGGAGCAGCATCGCCAAACTGACCTGAGCCTTGGTGTGATCCTGCTCCGCCGCTTTTCCGGCCCAGAGCGCGGCTTTTTCCAGGTCGCGTGGTGCGCCCTCGCCATATCTGTACATCAGCGCCAGATTGAACTGCGCGGCGGCATTGCCGTGTTCGGCTAACGTCTGAAAACAGAAGAACGCCTGGTCATATTCCCGTGCCTTGTAGTGGGCAGGCCCTCCGCAAATAACGCGGCTGAATCTGTATCATTTGCGGACAGTCCCATATGAACGGTGCCTCCCTTATAATCATTGATCATGGCCGGCTTTTTGGCACAACGAAGATGACCTCGGGCCTGTAACTCAATTTATAATCAAAATTTGTTATTTATAATGGTTGCCATCGTCATCCACCAAATCTCCGTAATCGCTGTAACGTACAACCTTTCGGTTTCCATTTTCATCGGTTACATACATTGTCGCTCCGTTGAGGCTTCTGCCAAAACCGTACTGCGTATCGCTGCCGGCCCCGCGCACTAATCCGGATTCGTATTTATCTTCCGACCCCGATCCCGCGGAATAACCTGTACCGTAAGTACCTGCGTTATTATAAGCCCGACTCGCTTCATCCCCTCTGATTCCCGAGCTTACATATTCAAGCCGGTCTCTTGCCAGCTTACCGATATAACCCGTATCTTTTGCGGCCTCTGCGTAGAAATTCTGCGCCCTGTAGTTGTTTGCCCTGACCCCTTTCTTCCGAATATCCCAAACCAACTAATTTTACCGCGATATCGTACATTATGTTCTGGACGGCCTTATCCTCTTTGATCTTGCCTTCCCAGCCCCAAATTGCGCTCATATATTCCGATTGCAGAAATTCCTCCGCACCCCGGTGTCCTTTTTCCGCGGCTTTCTGTAACCAGCCGCGCCCCGCGATAAGATCAAAATCTTCCGGCAGCTCCATCGCAAAGCGTTTTTCCGAGCTCATACTGCGCCTCGGTATGATCCGCCTTAGCGGCCCATTCTAATTGATGGCAATACAAGCCGTAACTTTTCTTTTTAAGTTCCTTCTGCGCTTTCAAATACTCTTCTTCCCCTTTTTTAAGACCATTTGCGATAGCAAGCTCAAAAGCCGCAACCCGGGTCTTCCCGGCCCCCGCTTCGATTACTTTTTGCAAGTATTCCCTAGCCTTGGCGGTATTGGCGTCAAACCAATAGTTTATGTGTTGGCGGACCAGGTACAAAAGAGCGTCCACACAGCCAAGTCCGGCGGATTGTTCGAAAAGGGCAAAGGCTTCGTCTTCTAACTCTTCGGCGCGTTCGGAGCGGCCAAGGCGCTTTTCGTCTCTGACCGCATATTCAAGCTCCAGCCCCCGCTCAAACAGCGTCTCGGCTTCGCTCTCCTTCTCCCCCGCCGCAATCCGCGCTTTTTTCGCCGCGATCCTTTTCTATCGTGATGACGAAGCCATAGGACACGTCAAAGTCATCGTTCCCCCCGCCGTATCCATGGCGCTTTTCCTGTCCCATCAAAAGAGTTTCCCGCCGCTCGCGCTGCACGAGCGACCGCACGTCCGTTGGGAGCGTGATATCCAGAACCGCGCCGACAAATTCACCGTCCGCGCAAAGCAGCTCCACGATATCGGCGTCCAGACTGTGCATGGAGACGCGCCCGCCCAGCAGGATGGGATGGGACTCGCTTTTGGAAAATGTTTCCACACCTCCGTAAACGAGATCCTCTCTGGTTTTCTTCATGCATATTTTCAGCCTGTATTCTTTGGGCGCTTCCTCGCTCTTATAGGTCTCAATACGCCGGCCGTTGGGGGTTTTGCGCCCGAGACGGCGGATATCAACAACCCGTTCACCCTGATTATCTGCCGCCGTCACCCGCCTTATCTGGTCAACGCCTCTCGCACCGTATTCTTTGTAGTACGCCCACACTATGTCCAGATACTCCCGCTCGGCGTCCGGCAGGTGCGGCGGCGTCTTTACATACGGTTTCGCCTTTTCCGCTATGGCCACAAACGGCAGCGGTTTCCCGGCCCGCGCGCTTGCCTCCGAAGCCGCGCGGCATTCCTTCTCCCATTCTTTTTCCGTCATCGCGCGGTTTTCCCTCAGCAGCTCGTAATCGTACAGCATATCGTACACATAGACGATGATCCGGCTCTCTTCCTGCGCCCCTCCCGCCGCGTTCTCCCCGTCCCTCTGATACAGGCGAAGGATTGCGGCGCGCAAATCTTCCGTCATCCTCCGGAAATGCCTGGCCAGCGCGTCCCGCGCGATGGCCAGGCAAAGCGCGCACTCGTCAAAGACGATCCCATCCCGCGCGGCCAGCTCACGGATGTACTTCGTGCCCGCCGGGCCAAAGGGGAGCAGGGTCCGGCCTTTCAGAACGGCCAGTGTCTCGGCCTTCTCAAAGTCCAACCCCAACGTCTCCGCCATTTGCCGGGCACATGTCCTCGCCCGGCCTATGTTATACCTCCAGCCGCGGCTCATACCGGAGTATACTACATGATCATAGTGGGAAAACTCCAGCCTGCAATCAAAATAGTACTCCTCGTTAAGCGGCTGGCCCGCACTGAATCGCTTAACCAGCTCATCCCCGGATTGGTTTTCCTTTTTATATCCTGCGTCCGCCGCGCGGCGAGCCCAGTACAGGGCCTTTTCATTGTCTTCAAACGCGTAATAAGAAACGAGGGCAAGGCGAAACATCGCCTCTGCGTGGCCCGCCGAAGCCGCCCGCTCATAGCAGGCCGCCGCCCGGCCGAAATCCCGCTCCACGGCGTAGCCATTCTCCCATTTTTCCCCTTCGCGGAAATCCCGCTCCGTTTCCGTTGTTTTTAGGTGCTCCTGAGTCATAACTGGCCTCCTTCCCGCCGCACGCACACGGCGCTAGATACTCTGGATCGCCGTTGTTTTCATCCAGTAGCTTTGACGCCCCTGCCGCGCCGCCTGCTCATACCAATACGCTGCCCGCGCAGCATTCGTACTGTCGGCGTAGACAGGATAATCGAATCCTTTCGGACAACCCATGCGGCCATATTCGCTTTATTTCATACACGCTGTTTCATAAGTGAAGTTTTCGTCACGCTCCGGTATAACCCCAAACAATGTTTTCCACGCCGACAGCTATAGTGGAAGATTTTGTCTGTATACCCGGCGGCGCGTCTCTGTGTCCGCTGGTTACTTCTCCGCTGCTGTTTTCTCCCCAAGCAACCGCTTCACCAATCCATGAATCCCAATTTCGATATGTTCCGCATAATTTTTTGTAAAACGAACGGAGCAAAGTTCTCCCGCCCAACCCGAGGGTTTCTCTGCGGCGCGGCAATAAATCGTCAGGTTTTGACAGCGATAAGAGGTAATATTATACCGTTCCCAGTCAATCTCGGGATGCCAGCATTCCATGTTCACACCAAGCAACGGTGATTCGCATTTGAAATAGTAATTATAGACATCGTCATGCTGGGCCGAACTGTAACGCAAGTCTTTCCTATAAAAACTGATAGCGTGGACACGGTTTTCTTTATCCGTAACACTGATATCAAGATAAGGTATATGTGTCTTCTCGCATGCCTTCGCCCTCTCGTTTTCAGTATGTAACATCGGGTATTTGATCAATGCTTCTGAGAGCACATTAATTTTCTCTTCCATAACGCCCACTCTTCATTTATTTTCCAACTTTTCCTTTGCCTCTTCCTGTCATTGCAAAGCGCCCCTTTGAGGCCGGTATTTTTCCCTTTCCGATTTCGCTCCCAATTTGTCCATCATCGCCCTGTCTCCGCAAAATAACCCTATAAGGAACATCCCCCACGCATACGCGGAAACAGTGCTGTGACCATCGGATATATCCCAAGATCTGCTAAAGGAAACACTCGCCGGCTCCGATACGGGCCTACTTTGTTTTTCGGCATTCTTCCAGCACCATAAGGTTATTTTTTACGCCGGAAAAATCCAAACAAACCGCCTGACTTTTTTAGCGGCCTTGGAGGCTCATCGTCCGGCAAGGCTGGAACGGTCTCTTCCACAACCGGATCCTTTGCGGGTTCCGCCGCGGCCACGTTTATCTTGTTTGTTATGGCGTACTCCCATGCCGCGCTGCCGGGCGGCGCGTAGATGGTGAGGGAGTCGCACCACCAAAAAGCGTTCTTGCCAATGCTGGTCACGCTGTCCGGGATGGTAATGTTCTCCAACGACATACACCACGAAAAAGCCCTCTCGCCAATGCTGGTCACGCTGTCCGGGATGGCGATACTTTTCAGTGCCGTACAGCCACTGAAAGCCATGTCTCCCAGTGCCTCTACGCCGCTTGGTATCGTGATGCTCTCCAGCGATTTGCACCCATCAAAAGCCATGTTACCAATGTTGGTAACATCATCCGGGATGGTGATGCTCTCCAGCGATTCGCATCTTTGAAACACACTGTTGCCGATGCTGGTCACGTTGTCCGGGATGACGATGTTCTTCAGCGATTTGCACCCCTGAAAAACGCTCTCGCCAATGTTGGTCACGCTATTCGGAATGGTGATGCTCTCTAACGACTCACAGTGCTTAAAATCGCTCTCGCCAATGCTGGTCACGCCGTCCGGGAGGGCTATATTCTTCAGCGATTTGCACCCCTGAAAAGCGCTCTCGCCAATGCTGGTCACGCTGTCCGGGAGGGCGATGTTCTCTAACGACATACACCACGAAAAAGCCCTTTTACCAACGCTGGTTACACTCTCTGGGATAGTTACGCTTTTTATCTGATCGCAGTCCTCAAAAGCGCCATCCCCAATACCCGTGACAGGCAAAGGCGGGAAGAAAAAAGTTTTTGGTATGATCACATGCGGGTAGCCGGCATCGTGGAATCTTGATATCACGGCGCCGCCGGCTTTTTTAATGTCAAACCCCCTCGGGTGACCCAACACGCAGTTGAATTGGCGCAGGCTGTCACGAATTTTCCCTGTGAACTCCTGCTCGGAGGAAAGCTTTTGAATAACAGCCTGCCGGTCGTGAAGCCTGTCGCGGACGTCCTCGGGCCATTCCGTACAATCACCCAGAAAAACTTGTACAATGCGGGAAACGTCACGGTTGATCGCCAGTTTTATCGCTTCAATCGTCTGTCTGGATTTTGCCGTATGCTCCGATAAAAACGCCAAAAAGCACGGATTCTCGCCTATATCCTCCTGTCCGGGCGTTTCATTGTGGTAAAAATTGAACCCTTCCCAATAAAGCCCGGCCAATAGCGCGCCGACCTGCCCAATGTCCTCTTTGGCGCAGCATATGAGAGCCCGGGGTCTTTCCTTCGCCTGCGGAATGGAGAAAACAGGCTGCGCCGGACGGCCGCTCGGCGTCAGAGGTTTCGCTTTTTGGTTGTTTTCAGCAGTCAGCCTGTTATAAATGTCCGGTTCCAGCTTGGTGTCTCTGAACGCATCGCGTCCAATGCTGGCCACGCTGTTTGGAATGGTGATGCTCTCCAATGATCCGCAGCCAGCAAAAGCGTCCTCGCCAATGCTGGCCACGCTGTTTGGAATGGTGATGCTCTTCAGCGATTCGCACAAAAGAAACGCGCTCTCGCCAATGCTGGTCACGCCGTCCGGGATGGTGAGGCTTTTCAGCAAGCTACAGTACTGAAAAACGCTCTCGCCAATACTCGTCACGCCGTTTGGGATGGTTATGCTCTTCAGCGATTTGCAGTACTCAAAAGCGCTCTCGCCAATGCTGGTCACGCTATTCGGAATGGCGATGCTCTCTAACGACTCGCAGTGCTCAAAAGCACTCTTGCCAATGCTGGTCACGCCGTCCGGGATGGCGATATTCTTCAGCGATTCGCACCCCTGAAAAGCGCTCTCGCCAATGTTGGTCACGCTATTCGGAATGGTGATGCTCTCTAACGATTTGCACCACGAAAAAGCGCTCTCGCCAATGCTGGTCACGCCGTCCGGGATGGCTATATTCTTCAGCGATTTGCACCCCTGAAAAGCGCTCTCGCCAATGCTGGTCACGCTGTCCGGGAGGGCGATGCTCTCCAATGATTCGCACTCATAAAAAGCCCTGTTACCAATGCTGGCCACACCGCTTGGCATCGTGATGTGCGTCAGTGTTTTGCCTCCGACAAACGCGCCGATTATGAGCTTGACGCCATTGGGGATATCGCAAGAGCCATCATCGGGATAGTGGCACAAAACCGTTTGGTTTTGGGCTAAAACCACGCCCAATTGGGGACAGTCTCCAAATATTACGTCAGATATGCCGGTCGCGCTGTCCGGGATATTGATGCTTTTCAGCGCCGTACAGTTTCTGAAAGCCCCTTCTCCCAACGCCGTCACGCCGTCCGGGATAATTACACTTTCCAGTTTCTCGCAGCCCAAAAAAGCAGAGGGGCCAACGTCTGTTATCCCCTCGGACAGGATAACGCTTGTCAGTGACGAGCGGTATGCAAAAGCTCCTTCCCCAACGGCAACCTGAAACTCCTTGCTTCCATCGGGAGTGGTTACCTTACCGGGAACGACGATCTCCGTATCATCACCGGTATATTTTGTTATGATAACCGTATCGCCTTGCGCCGCATACTCAAAACCCGGCAGATCAGGCGGCAGAACGATGTCGTAAACCATGTTATGCTTTATGGCGGGCGGCACGGCCTCACGCGCTCCGCGGTTCGGCAGATTCATGGCGCCTATGGCTTCAAGCAGTGCGCCCGGAGTAATGGCCGTATTTAAAAGTCTCTCCGCGGTATCTTTCGACCATGACTGCGGAGATAATTCCTCAAGCAGCACCGGGATAATGGGGATACCGCGCCGCCGGGCGAACTCCAGCTCGAAATCGATAACGAACGGTCTGTCCAGACAGCGGTTGGTCAGCATCAGGACAAATACCGCGCAGCGTTTCAAGTTGTCGGCGATAACGGGCAGATAACGTTCGGTTGTTTTAATTCCCTCATCGTACCATAAATCCCAACCGGATTCATATAACTCTTTTACAACTGGATATACTGCAGGAGCATCGTCATGGGCATAGCTTATAAATATGTACGGCTCACCGCCCTCATATGCCTCACAGGGTTTATCACATATTTGCGGAGTAGATGGCATGTACGGACGTTCTTCGGGAGTATACCGCTCTAATGCGGAGGAGATTCCCCCGGCAGTCGTACCGGGATATTTGGCCGTAAGCATTTCAAGCGCACTGAGTAACTGTATGTCATCGCTTCCGCCTTGAAAAGACTTCCGGATATCTTCGATATCGTCCAGCCATACGGGTATGAACGGCTTTCTCATAACTGTCGCGGTATATGCGAATTGCTCCAGCATCAAGCAATCGTCCCGCGCGTAAGCCTTACTGAGGAATATCAGCGCTATCCCGCATTGCCGGATTGATTCGGAAATATCCGCTTGCCCGGCCTCTTCGTCCGGCGCGTCAAAGTTACTCCATCCGTCTGTCCGCGCCTGCTCTATCAAGGGCTGCACAAGCTTTTCGTTGTCCGGATGAAAGCTTATGAATATCCGTGCGTCTTTCGGTATCATTTCAAACTTCCTCCATGTCCGCTTTTTGTATCAGGCCATCCGCTTCCTCACGGCTGACCGGCATCCCGCCGTGCTCAAACATCCTGTCAATCAGCGGCGCGGCCCATGCCTTGCCGGCTTTTGCCGCTATTGTCAGGCAGACATATCCGAAAAGGTTATCCCTTGACTGCTCGGGATTGTCGCGCAGCCTTTCCGCCGTAATCAGGCAGTATTCCGTGTGGCGCGCCGCCTTTGCCGCCCACCGCGCCGCCTGTGCTAAATCATACTGCACGCCCAGACCCCGCCAGTAAAACAGGCAAAGCATTTCAAACGCCCGGACATGCCCGGCGTTTGCCGCCGTTTCAAATAGTTCAAAGGCTTTTTCGAGGCTTTTTTCCACTCCATCACCCACAGTGTACAGGAATCCGAGCCGCAGCGCCGCCAGTGTGTGACCGAGCTTCACGGCTTCGCCCCAATAGTGCGCCGCGTCCGCCTTCATCCTTGCAGGGTCTTTCTCATCGTCCTCGTACAGCGGCCATGTGCCGTCATACATCATTTCGGCTGTGGCATAGTGAAAATCCGCCGCTCTTTCTTCCTCCGTCTTCCGACCGGGAAGATGCCACGCGCGCTTTTCGGCAAGCTGTACCTCCATACCCATCGAGAGGTCGTACACCTCCATGACTTTGGACAGCTCATCGCCGGAGAAACCGCTCACGGCTTTTTCGGCTCCCTCCGCCGTTTTGCAATAATAAGGGGAATCGGAATTTTCCGGGTATTCCATCCGGTCATAGACAATGAGCATATATTTGTAGCCCTCCGCAACGCCCTTCTCAAACCATTCCCGGATCTCGCTCCTGTCCGCGGCAATCATCGTTCCCTTGCCTCCCTGTCTGTCAAAAAATGTTGACGTAAACTGATTATCCGCCCTTTTCGTTCGCATAAATTCCGCTGTCCGTGTCCCGTTTTTGGTCATATTGCCGCACCGATACCGTGTGTAGGGTTTCATGGTTTCTTCAATTGTTCAAACGGGATTCCGCGCCCGCTCGTCCACCGCTCGGCAAAGCTGCCGGGAACACCGGCAATGCGCAATTCCGGCGGGCGCGGCATATCGGTGCTTATCCTAATCATGTCCGTACAAATAGCATCCATTCTCTCTTTTAGTTCCTTCATCTCGGGGCTGAGTTCTTGCGGAGGTCTCTCGAAAGCTTCCTCATCAATCTCCGTTACGCTTTCCGGAATCAGCACCTTTGTCAGGGAATCACAGCCCCCGAAAGCGAGCCTCTTGATTTTTTGAACGCCCGGCATTATTTCTACCCGTTCCAGCCCATAGCAGTCTGTAAAGGCGCACTCGGGGATTTCGCGCAGACTGCCGGGGACAATCAGGTGTTTCAGTTTTGGACAAGCGCAGAAAGCACATTCATCCACCGTGTACAATCCATGAGGCAGACTAATCGACCCCACCGGAGGCGGTTCGCCGTCAAAAACGGCGCATACGGAGAGGCCTTGGCATAGCCGAAAGGCGTCTTTCCGGATTATCTTCAGACTGTGGGAAAGCCTGACCACTTTCAGGTTATTGCTGCCGTTGAAAGCGTTTTCGCCGATTTCCAGCAGGCCGTCCGGCAGAATTACGCTTGTCACCGTTTGATTATCGTAAAACACCAATCTGCCAAGCTTTGTCACGCCGTCCGGAACAACGACCTTGCCGCCCGGACCGGTATATTTTTTCAGGACGCCGTCTTCAATTTCAAAGTGTTTTCTCCTTCCCGTATCTTTTGCCTTGCCCATGTAAAGACAGTTTTCATCGTCAGGATCGCCATCGCAAGGGCAGGGCCCCCACGCATAATTTGCCGGCCCGGCTAAAAGGTCTTCGGACTCTATAAAACCCGGAGAAATGTTATAGCAGCAATAGCCTTGGTCAACCCAATAGCATTTATCCGTAAACGGCATCCCGTGTGCGTCCCGCATCACGCCGCCGCTTTCCTCCCGCATCTTCGCCAGCCGCTGCGCCGCTCCCTCATGTCCCTGCTCAGCGACTCTTTTATACCACCTCCGCGCTCCGGACAAAAGCTCTTCTTTTGTAAGCCTCACATAGCTTGCGCCCCTGATCCACCAGCGCTGCCTATCTCCATCCCGCCCCGCAAGCTCCGCATCCTCCCGGTAAAGCTCCGCCAGCCTGAACTGAGCCTCCCGGTGCCCCTGTTTCGCCGCTTTTTCCAGGTGGCGGGGACCGGAGGTGTTGTCCGGGTCCTTCTCAAGCTCGACAATGCCCAGTAAAAAGCAGGCTTCGGCGCTGCCTTGTTCCTCCGCCTTTGAAAGCCAATATCCGGCGCGGCGGGCGTCTTTGAGCGGGACGTCCGCGCCGGCACCGCCGGACAGAAGGCGGCCAAGTTCAAGCTGTGCCTCCGCGAGACGTCCGCGCGCCGCACGCTCCAGATGATAGCGCGCCTTTTCGATATCCGTCTCCGTCTTCAGCGCCGCCATGCCGATTTGATAATCTTCCTCGCGCGTTCTGCCCGTCCAGCGGCCAAGTCCGCCATCGCCATAGGGATTGTATCCGTAATTATCATAGCCCTGCTCATAGTTCATCCATATCCAGCCGCCGTCAAAATAGAAATCGCAGCTGTCCAGGAGCCGCGCGGCTAACCATTCCTGTTCTTCTGTATCCGCGGCATAAGATACGTCTCCCCGCGAGAACGCATCGGGGTCCTCCGACCCGACTTTTTCCAGAAGCGCTTCCATCTCGCCGCGCAGTCGGGCGCCAACGTCAAAGAATGACCAATACGCCCTTGTCAGCGTCTTTTTCGCCCAATAGACCGCCGCCGCCCGGTCGCGCGCGGCTCCCTCGCCGGCATCGAACGCCGCGGCAAGAGCCGCCATCGCCCGCGCGTAACCATTCCCCGCCGCGGCGAGGAAAAGCAGGAACGCCTGTTCAGCATCGCCCTCCCGCCCGGCCCGCATTCCCAGCCTGTACGTCAGGCAGGTTTCCTTGAAGCCCGGCGGTTCCTTGCCCTCTCCGGCGGCGAATCGGTCGCCTGCCGGGTCGTAGACGAAATCAAATTCATCCGAGCCGGCATAACCGAATTCTTTGATCGGCCCCCGCTGTTTTTCGTATTTCAGCTTTATATGTATGCGAAGCCCATCGCCGCCTTCCACTCGCACCTCGCCGCCCGCCCCACTCATCGTTAAACGGTCCGGTCCATGGGGGTTCTCACGTTTCAACACGGCGGCATAGGCGGAGAGCGACCCATCTTCATGAAGCCGATAGAACGCCGCCACCGCTCGTAGGGGCGGTTCTTTCGGCTCCATCAGGTACACGCAGGTCCTGAAGACCTTATCGTCTTCGCCGTGCGGGCGCACATGGACGGCATGGCATACCGTTTCCTCACCCGCGAAATACTCCTCCGTAATCGCGCCGACCACAAGCTCCATTTTTTCTATTTTAGAAGATGCGGCAAGGTACTTCGCCTCAAAAAGCGGGTCATCGCCATAATAATAAAACCTTTCGCCGATTGTCATCGCCATACGCAGCCACCCTCCTCGTCTGTTGTCATTTTATCAGAAAATGCTGATCCGCCTGGGCGAACCCTCCCGGCATAGACGTTATGAGCCAAAACATAATAGGTGGGCTGACGCGTGCCGGGTTCACGAATACCCGGGTTATCCCCATTTTTTCAATCTCGGTAAAAAAGACATGCAGATATTTGTCCTCGGACCGGATATCCATAACGGCAAGCTCCCCGATGTCGCCGGGAAGCGTCACCATCCAGCCAATGACTTCCTCGACATTACGGAGCTCGGTACGGCGGACAGTATGTTTCTCTTGAACTGTTTCATCCAATGCGCCGCTTATGAATACGGAATTGTACAGATGCTCCCTAAGCTCCGTTTCGCTGACCCCACCCTACTCATAACCCTTCATCACGCGGGCGGCGCCGTATATAATCGCCATATTGCCCGGCGTTCTGGCCAGCTCCGAATGCTTATCGCGTTCCGTTACAATCGTATCCCGCTCATCCGTCATTCTTTTGCCCAGACTACGGTAACGAAGCTCGTATATGCGTCCCCAAAAAGCGGAAATCGCATCATAGCTTCCTGCGTGAAGGAGTGGCCGAGCAGGCTTGGCTTCGAAACGGCTTGCTCGGCTGTCTCCGGAGAAACCTCGTATATGCGGGAACCCTCCATGAGCAGATCCGCGTCAAAACCATTCCCGGATCTCGCTCCTGTCCGCGGCAATCATAACACACCCTCCTCGTTCTCCGATACCCGGAACGCGACACCCTTCCGCCGCGCGTACTCTTCCGCCACGCTGCCGGGAACGCCGCAAATGGTAAGCCCGGCGGGACGTTCGAAGCCGTGGAATGAAAATGTATCATCATGAATTTGAACCACGCTTTCGGGGATGAACACGGTTTTCAGCGACCAGCAATTAGCAAAGGCGCATCTATCAATGCTGACGGCACCGGAGGCAATCACCACATTTTCCAGTGATATGCAGCTAAAACACAGAGATTCCGGAATTTCTCTCACCCTTGATGGTATCCGGAATTCTCTGAGGGAACGACAGTCGCAAAAAGCCGTATTTCCCAACTCCATGGGTTCTCCGGGGAGAAATTCCACGCGCTCAAGCGTATAACAGCCATGGAAAGCATATTCTCCGATCTTGGTGACGCTGCCGGGTATGGCGGCGGACTTCAAATTCCTGCAGCCGTTAAAAGCGTTCTCTCCGATCTCAGTTAACCCTTTCGGCAGATAAATTCCCGTAATGGAACGGTTGTCCGCGAAAACCCAATTGCCGATTTTCCGTATGCGCCCGGGCAAAGACGGTTCGGGGGCGTCCCCTTCGTATTTCTCAAGAACGTTTTTTTCGTGTTCATAATCCCAAATAGAAAAACGCGCCGTATGCTCTTCTTCAATCCGTGACCACGGTTCTGTTCTTTGCCAAGGTTTCTTATCTGAGCACAGGCAGTCGCGGGAACGCGGGTCACCGCCGCAGGGGCAAGGGCCATGCGAATAACTCTCCGGACCCGCCCACCGCTCCGCCGGGTCCAGCCCGGCGGGGTCAATCCCCCAGCAACAGTACCCCGGCTTGTCGGGGTGATACCAATAACAACCGCTCATAACGCTCCTTCTTGCCGTTTTGCGCCCGCATAGCCCCAGATAATACCTTCCACGCCGGCCACGATCTCCGGGTCGTGTGAACAACGGCGATCTGCCAAAGGAACCACCCGCTGGCTCCGATGCGAACCTACTTCGTTTTTCGGCATTCTTCCAGTTTCCGCTCCAATCGCTCCATGTCCGCCTCTTTGTGGCCGTAAAACTCAAGAAGTGTTGTCAGCGCAAGGCCAAGCTGTTCCGCCGCTTCGAAATAACGCTCTTGGCGCAGGTACTCGTCAGCTAAATACTCTCGGGTCGCGAGAGCATCCCTCCCTTGTTCTCCGCGGTACTCTATCACTATGTCAAGCGCTGTCCGTAAATGATTTTCCGCTTCCTCCCTATGACCTCTGATTCCGTTGACGACACCCAAGCACAACTCCCGCGCATACAACTCGTTAGTGGATCCGTTGAAATCAACCCCACCGTCCTGCATTTCTATCGTGTTCGTTATCATATCGTAAGCCGCGGCGTAATCCTTTTTTTCCAAACACAGCAGTGCGTGCTCCCTTTTCGCAGCGTTTTGCAATTTGCGCAGTTCTTTTCGCTCCGCGTCATCCCGCGAAAGGCTGATCAGGCGCTTATAAATCGCGTACATCCGCGCGAAGTTTTCCTCCGCGCGCTCAAAATCGCCTCTTTTATGATACGCCCTGCCGACCTTGTGAAAAGCCAGCGCCGTTTCCTCATGCGTTTCTCCCGCACTCCCGAGGAGGTATTCCAATCCCTTTTCATACCACGGATCGGCACGGTCGTAATCGTTCTGGTTGTAATAGACCGCCGCGACACGTAAGGCCATCCATCCTGTTTTAACGCTGTAAAGGCCAAATTCCCGTTCGCACATTTCAAACAGTCTGAGCGCGCTGCTCTCCGCAAGCTGAAAATTAAACTGAAGCCAACAGAATGTGGAAAAATACTCCATGAGTTCCAGCGTATCCGGTATAGGCTCGGTAAACGCCCGCAGTACGGCATATATCGGCTCTTCAAATCGCCGGGTTTCCGCATAGGCCTTATTCCAGCCGTCCCCCAGCGTATCCCGCAGCGCCTTGAGAAAATCCAGGCAATTTTTCTGATCCGGCAGAAGCTCGCGGCGCATTACCTCCGCCACCACCGGGTGCAGGGAAATATGGTCGTTTTCGTCATCTATGCGGAGCCAACTGCGTTCGGCAAGGCTGTTCACCGTGTCGTAGCCGTCAAGGTTCAGAAGCTCCGCGAACAGCTCGGTTTCCATGCCTGTTTGAGATAGAATGGAGAGATGGCGCAGGATCTCCGTCTCGCCGGGCGTGAGAGCTGAAACATTATACAGGGCCTTGATATAATCGTAGGCGGTGGCTTTTCGGTCGGATATGCCGTGCCGAAACCCTTCTTTCAATCCGGATTGCAGTCCTGCGCTGCGCAGTGTTTTCAGCATTTTATCCGGTTTGACCCGGCTGGCCTTCATCTGGCTGGCGATCATCTCCACAGTAATCGTGTGGCTGCTCACCTGCCGGATAATTTCCTCAACACAGACTTCTTCCTCGTTTCCTAGAGGGTTACGGTAATACGCAAAGAAGATTTCTTTCAGCTTTTCCATATCCTCAATCTCTCGGACACGGATAACGCTGCTTCCTGTGCTTTCAAAATCCGTACGGGTGGTAATGAGGAATCGGCAGGGAATGGTGAGCACGCGTTCCATATACTCATCTTCCGGCACGTCAAAGTTGTCGATGACTATAACAGTCCGGTCGTTAGCCGTTTCACGCAAAATGGCTAGCTTTCGCTCAAAATACGCTTCCGAGCTTTCATCCATCCCCTGAGTCACATTGTTAATAGCTATCTCTCCGTCATTTGAGAAAAGGGCGAGCAAATCCGATGTGTAGTTAGCGAAAACGCATGTGTCGTACTTATCCCGGCTCTGTGTTATATATGCCTTCGCTATCTCGCTCTTGCCGATGCCGCCCATGCCGCAAAGAAACACAACCCGGTTCCCCGCGGCAAATTCTGTGTCTATAGCCTCCAGAATATCCTCACGGCCAACAAACGTACGGCGTGGATTTGCCGGCTTTGGCTGTAATACTTGCAGACGTTTGTTATCCTCCGGCAGTTTTAAGCGCGCGGGGTGTTCCGCTTCGGATATGCGCCCGCCGTCCGCAGGTTCATATATCGACTTTACCCTGTCCACAAGTCTGATCAGTTGGTTTTCTATCGGCGGCGTAAGCGCGTCCAGCCAATGATAGCACGACAGATGGTAATCAAATCTTTCTGTCAGTTCTTCGCTGTCTATACGGAAAGGCAGTATATATGGACAGCGCCTTGTGGCCAGTGTGATTTCTTTTGCGACCTCCTGTGAGGCGATTGAATTTTTGCTGACAATTACAATGAAAACATCGGCCTGCCGTATTGCAAGCGCAATACTTTCAGCCCAATCCGCCCCGGAAACGATATCGCGCGGGGCGATCCAGCATCTGATCCCCGCATCCTCAAGAAAGTGGCAAGCCGCATCGGCGACCGCCTTGTCCTTGCTGCTGTAACTAATGAACGCCTGATGGCTTGCCTGTTTATTATGCATATAGTCAACCTCGCTGCCTCCTACGGTCATAGGCTTTCCTCCTCTTCCTCAACAACCGCGCGGAAAGTGAAGCCCCTCCTCCGCGCCCCGTCCATGCTCGTGCAGGCCGCCCAGCCTGTATTGCGCGTATCCGTTGCCCTTTTCCGCCGCCTGCCCAAACCAATGGGCGGATTTTCCCATATTCGCCTTTACGCCTCTGCCGCTGCCGCAACATACGCCTCTTCAATGTCTTCTTCGTCATCGTTCGCCCAGCCTGTAAGAAGAAAATCACCTTGCGACTTATGGCTAATCATTGACATATCGTGATTACTTTTATCGTACCGAAATTCCCACTGCGCGCTTGCGTTTGCCGTTCCGGCCCAGTCCATATCCATCTGATAATCAACTGTAACTTTCCAAGCGGATTCATCCGACACATCGGGCAGAATACTGACATCGCTCAAGGATGCCGCTTTTCCGAGCCTGAAACGATAGCGCAGGGCGCGCACCCTCGGCGCCCGCTCTGTGAAATCCACGAAGCCCGTTGCATACAGCTCCGGGGTTTTCTCTGAGTATGTAAAGAAAAATGTTCGGTCGCCGCTGATCTTTTTAGCGTAAGTTAATTTACCGTCAAAGTCCGGATAAACCTTTTGCCTGATTTTTATTGCGGCTTCGCAGACCGCTTCCTCCCGCGTCTGATCACGGTCAAGGTTAAAGACGGTTTTAATATTATTCACGATAACGCACACTCCTTATTCTCCGATACCCGGAATGCGATACCTTTCTTCAGCGCGTACTCCTCCGCCGCACTGCCAGTAAAGCCGCCAATTATCGAACATGCCCTAATTGCTCCATCTCGTTTATGATGCCGTGCATCGTTTGAGCTAATATTTCGCGGTCGTCTTTGTTATCCAGCCTGAACTGGGTGACCGGCAGTTTCTTTTTGAGCAGGGTATTACCCAGCTCTGCCATTTTATCAAGACACTCATGATCATACCGTTATTGAATGACCCCAGTCCCTTTCCGAACAGCCCCTAATGTTATTATCGTTTTTTGCGGTTATTCCGCAATATTCCGCACCAATCCGTCACGGTTAAAAGCGTGATGGATTATCATTCATATACGGAAAATATCCGTATCACGGCTGATTTCCATCAGCATCCCAATCATTTCCGTATCCTTGTCCTTTTCAAATTTGGACAGCTCCGCAAAGGGAACAAGACATGCATGTATCCGTAACCGCGCGTCTTTCGCCTTCCCGTTTTCAGGCACGCCATACCGCCAGTTATTCAGGTAATGATACCGGCACCAGCGAATATGCTCCAATTCGTCAAGTTCCCTTTGCGAGAACGTAATTTCGTCCTGTTTCGCCTTCTCCATAATTTTCAGCCGCAGTCTATGGTAATCCGCCGCCGCGATGTTGGCGTATTTGGTAAACCCGTCCAGCGCGTTCCACTGCTCCTCCATGACGCGTTCCGGGTCGCTCGGCGCGGCTTTTCCGCCGTACAACAGGAAATAGCGGTAGTTAAGCAGCTTGGCGGCGCGGTACAGTGCATCGGTCTTTATATTTCCCTCGGTCAGAATATCCTCCAAGCTGCCGAAGGAGCGCAGATGGTCATGCCGGAAAATCCGCACCAGCAAACGGCCGGAGCCGTCCTCCGCATGGATTTCCCCTTGGGGGCACAGTGTCACGAGCGCGTCAAGCATCGGCAAGGCATCGCCCCTTCTGCCGGTGACGATGATCCTGTCCATTTCCCGGAGCAGCTCAGCGTCCTTTTCCCACTCGCATCCGTGAAAAACAACCACATCCGGAGCCATGCCTCCAAGCTGGGTATGCGTTGCCTCATACCGCGCGCTGCCGCCCCAGACATGGTATTCGATCCGTTGATCCGGAGCGTAAATATTATTCAGCAGAGCGTAATCCAGTATTTTCTGCCCAAGGAGATCAAACCCGATGATTGCGATTTTTGCACTCAGCTTTCCGCCGGCATAAAAGGGGAGCAGGGTATGCTCCCGCCAGTACAGTCTCGCCGTTATTTCCGGTATGCTGAACATCCGCAAATTCTCTCCCCGCAGATTGCCGGGGCTGACGCCGTCTATTTGGATAAACGCCCGCACGCCCTTGAAATCCTTCTCGTGCGCGTCAAAAAACGCCAGGTTGTCCGCATCCGTGTCAAAGAGCAGAACATGGTCTTCGGCGCCGCTTATCCTTTCGAGGCTGCCGCGTATGCTTTTTTTAATATTCCGGCGAAGCGTTTCCGCATAAGGGTTATTTCCATAAACAGCGGTGACCCCGCCGGTAACGACTTTTATGGCATCCACGAGTCTTGCCAGCGCGTTCCGGAATATTAGGAGCAAGCCGCCGGCCGTGGCCAAGGGCGCCGTCCACCGGGCGATTTCGATCAGGACGTTCCGCTTGTCTGAGCTCATGTTGATCGGATATAGAGTTAGGCTTGAGTACAGCGCGTCCATTACTGGCTCTCCGGCGTTATAAAATCCGACTGCTCCAATGGCAAATGGAAGGATAAACACAATTATTTTCAGTGCGGTAAAAATCATTTTCTTTGTTTTCATACGTTATCACACCATTTCACACGAAATTACGCCGGATGACACACTTCATCGCTGATAAACAGACACAGTTACAGTATAAACCGTTGATATGTTTGAAGCAATAGAAACTGCGTTGTTAACAGTTCAAATAAAAAGCATTTCTAGGACAAATGTGTTATATGCGCTTTTTATGAGCTTCCGGTGCGAGTTAAATTTGCCTTTTGGCCATATTACGAAAGTCATATTATCGGACGGCTATGCTCCGGATCAAACGCTGCAGCCGTAATAATATTGCCTATATAAACGGCGTCCATTGTGAAAGCCGCCGTTTATCGGCGGCTTTCACTTAATAACGCTCCCATCAGAAAAAAGCATATTGGCGATATAAAGAGGCTCAAAACTCATGAAAAAATTAATTAACTTAATGACGCGCCAACGCCTGTCAATGCGTCCGCCTTGCCTTTTTGTTTTCATACATGAGGCTGTCGGCGATGGCAACGGCTTCATCAACGGTTCCGGCCGAGGTGAAATCAACAATGCCATAGCTAAACGTTAAATGTTCTTGCAGATAGCGTTTCCTCATGCGCCCATATTTGCCAATGGGTGTCTGCTTGCTTTTAGGTTGGATACGCTGGTAATTGTAGAAATGAATGTACCCGCAAAGCAGAGCATCAGCCTGTTCAAAGGGCTGAATTTTGTCGCCTGACACACTTATTCCCCCTGGCGTAGTTTAGTATCCTACGTCAGGGGGATTCATGCAATCTCTATTTCTGTGGGTCCAGCTCATATTTGCCGGGGGGGTTCCATTTACAAGAAAAAGCCCCACCGGCAATCTTGCCAGCGGGGCGTACTCTCCCCATCGCTTGTCGCAGTATGATCTTAATCTCATGTCAAAACATGCTAAGCACCTGTATTCACAGATGGAACTGCCGAAGCAGCGCGCATTGAGATGGGATAAGATGCACCACATAGCGGCACAGCGCGCGTGCGCAGCAGTAAGGATGAGATCCTTTTTCATTCTTGAGCGGTATGAAAACAATAAAATTCCCGTATCTCGTCAAATAAGTCCTTCATTCCGCTGTAATTGAGCATTTCATACCGCCACAGCCACTCCTGCTGCCGCTCGCTTAGCTCCTCTTTCTTTAAATATTCCCCATCCGCGGTGATCATACCGACCGGCGTGATCACCGGAAGCTCCTGATAGAGCTGCGCCAAAAAATTCATATATCCTGTCATGGGAAGTCCCGCTGTCTGGGCTGTCAGCATCCCCAAATAGTTGGGGCTGAGAATCACGCCATCGGCTTCCTCACTGTCATAGTTTGTCCAAATGAAGAAGGGGGTGGCGTATTGCTGCAGGATCTCCTCTGTGGTGCGCTGAGACAGCGGTTTCCCATAGAGCGCTTCATAAAACACATTCTTCAGCGGCGGCTGGTGGTCGCCAAAGAAGACAATCATGGTGGGCTCCTCCACCTGGCTGTAATAAGTGATCAACTCCTCCAGGGCGTTATCACTCTCGCGCATCAGCGCCAGATATTGCTCCGCAGAGGAGTCCGCTTGCTTCAGTTGATCGGATAGCTGAATGGTGCGGGACAGGTTGTTCCATCCCTGGGCATAGCCGCTGTGGTTTTGCATGGTGACATTAAAGAGAAAGGTACCCTTTCCCGCTGCGTTTGCCTGCTCAGTTATATCAAACAGGAACCGATAGTCGGACAGGTCGGAGATATAGTTGCGGATCAGATAGGGCGCCTCCACGTCCTCCTCATAATACTGATACTCAAACCCCAGATATTTGTAAGCCAGGGGCCGGTTCCAGCCGGAAGATCGATAGGGGTGGAAGGCATAGGTTTCATAGCCCTCCGTTGCGGCCAGCGCGGCGAGCGATGGCATGTTTTCCTCCACATAGAGCTGGTAGGCCACGGTATGGGGGGGCTGGAACAGGGTAGAAAAGCCCGTCAAGTACTCAAACTCTACACTGGCCGTCCCTCCCCCTGTCACAGGGGAATACATCCAGCCCTTGACCGTGTTCTCCGTGAGACTGTGGTAAAAGGGCGTGGGATCCTCGTTGGGCTCCAATCCCTCAAACATGGTCAGATCCGCAAAGGACTCATTCATAATAACCACCAGATTCAAAGGGCGGCTGTGGTTGTACTCCTGCGTCAGCGCCACGGCAGCATTGCCAGTTGGAGGGGACTGCATCGTCACAACCTGTCCGGTGTACTCCTGCGCCAGCTCCAAAACCGCCTCGCGGCTATAGCCATCCGGCTTATCCACCGAGCTATACCGCATGGCAACCGTAAAATTCAATACAAAACCATTGGCCTGTGTCACCCACTGTTGGGTGTAGATTCCCAGGTTTGGGAGCATATTCGTGGCGAAAAAGGCATAATTGTACCCCACCACAGCGGTCAGACACAGGGCACATAGCCATTTGGGCAGTCGAAGGCGCCGCTTGGCCGCAGGACACATCCAAACCAGAAACAAATATGCGATCAGCAAAATCATGGCCTGAATGATATAGTAATCCGGGGTATAATCAAAGCCCTCCGCCACATTTGCCGCTGTTTTCCAGCCGGCCAGATCAGCTGGGAACAAAATTCTTCCCCGGAAACGCAGCACATAGTGATTCACAAGTCCGATCAAAAAAAACAAGGCGATACCCGCTGCGGCAGCCGGGCGCATTCTCCCAAATATGATCCCAAAAATTGCAAAGACCATGTAGTACCAAATCAAATTCATCAGTATCTGCCACTGATGCAGATCGGAAAACACATTGTTTTGGTTTAAAATTTCAACCATCCACAGCGCCGCCCAAGGCCCCAGGAGAAAGGCAACCGCCGAACACCATCGTTCCGGGTACCGCAAAAAGAATTCTCCAACCCGATAGATATCCTGCCAATAATTTCGATACAAAAGCGATTTCATGCTTTCCCCCTATGTGTTTAAGATCTAAGAGCGTGTGAACCACAGCATACAGAGAATCATGTTTTCCCCCGCCTGGGGCGGGGAAAACAGAAAAACATCACCAGAGTGAACACGTTCAGATAAAAAATCATGAGACTCCTTGTATGAAGCCATGCAGGGAGAGCGACTCATTTGATTGATCTTAAAACCTGTATTCCCAGCTAAAAACACCGTATCAACGGCGCTTTTTCTGCCATACCGCGTTAAATTTTCTTGAAATAAACCAATGATTCCCACGAAAATTTGCCTTGCCTGGCAAAAAAATCCCTCGCTGCTTCGGCAGTTCCATCTGTGAATACAGGTTCTTATTTTTATATTGACGGGATAAATTTCAATTTGTTCCCATAAAATATGCTGTATTTCTGTACAGTATGGCTTAAATTATGATTGATAAATTCGGTCCACCCGGCCGCCCAGGGCGGAAATCAGGCCACACCCCTCTTCATGTCCCACCAGAAGAGACACCTCCTGGGAGGAGAGATAGCCTCCTGTTTCATCCCAGCCGAAAAAAGTGACTTCATCGTCCGGCTGGCAGCCAAATCCCGTCACATCCAGGAAGCATTGGTCCATACAGCACGCCAAAAGCTTGGCCCGCTCCCCTCGAACCAAAACGGGTCCTCCCGCCTGTACCAAACTTTGGTTCAATCCATCTCCATAGCCGACCCCTACCGTTGCCACCTGTGTATCCTGCTCTAGCCGAAACCGCCCTCCATAACCGAGCAGCTCCCCCGCCTGAAGCGTGCGAAGATTTGTAATCCAACTGCGCCAGGACGCAACCTCACGGATTCCCCCCAACGGCTTTGTGGGATGATCCATGTATAGCCGCCGGCCAATCCGCAGCGCCTCCAGACCATATTGGGGATAGTACTCACTGGCCTCGCTGCCGCAAATGTGTCGCCGTGGAAGCAAAATCCCCGCCTTTTGCAGCTGCTGTGTCCCTTCCAGAAAGCGCTGAAATTGCCTTTGCGTCCTGACCTTATCCTCCAAATCGGCAAAATGGGAAAAAGCCCCGGTTATTTTAAGGTTCGGCTTCCAGGTCTCCAGTTCTTTTCCAAAATCGTCCAGCTCTTTCCCCGGCTTTAAGCCAATCCGGTTCAGGCCGGTTTCAATTTTCACCTCTATTTTTCCCTGTTTTCCGATTTCAGACGCCCCCTGCCCAACCAGGAGCGCAAGGCCAGGCCGTCCCACGGTCAGCGTCAGATCATGCTCCAGCGCCACCGGGATGAACCGATCCGCCGTTCCCCCCAACACCAGAATTTCCCGCTCTATGCCCGCCCGGCGCAGGTCAACACCCTCTCCCACCTGGGAGACCGCGAGGGTCTTTACCTGCGGAAATTCACAGAGCAATCCGGCAATCTCCACCAACCCCAACCCATAGGCGTTGTCTTTTAATATCGGAATTATAGCCTGTCCTGCGGACAGGCCATTTAGAATGTGACGCACATTGCCGCGAATATTCTCCAGCTCTATCACCAGGCAGGAGCTGTGCAGCGGTGTATATCTATTCTGTTCCAATGCATAGTTCTCCCTTCAAAATAAAAATCAGAGCTTACCCTCTTTTTTTATATTCCAAGAATATTCAATTTTTATGTTCTGAATGATTTAGTATACCCGTTTTCCGCCTGTTTTGCAAGCGCGGGCCCGCGGCCATGATGTCAAATCAAAATAGCTCCGGCAGAGAAGTTTTTCTTTTTTTCTTCTTTTGTATTTTTATCTATTGACCATGAATATTGAATCAGGTATACTTTTGCCAGATTTAATATTTTTTGCGTGGAATGTTGAAAAGGAGATTATTTTGACATGAAAAAATGGATTGCATTCGCACTCACTCTCGTAATGGGGGCAGGTCTCGTATCCTGCACAGGGAATGCCGGCAATGGCAGCAGCACTGCAGGCTCTTCCTCCGGAAGTGGCGCATCCTCTTCCGCAGGCGCTTCCGGCGGCGTGTTGGTATACGGTACCTCTGCTGACTATGCCCCCTTCGAATTCCACATTTTGGATAACGGTGTGGATACCATTGTTGGACTGGATGTGTCCCTGGCCCATAAAATTGCTGAGGATATGGGCGCGGAGTTGAACATTACCGATATGGCCTTTGAAAACCTGCTGACCCTGATGGCAAAGGGCGACTGTGATTATGTCATCGCCGCTATGGAGACCACAGATGAGCGGCTCAATGCCGCCACTCCATCCGATCCCTACTATACCGACCTGCCGGCCATGATTCTCGTTAAGCGTGAAAACGCGGATCAGTATACGACCTTTGCAGATTTTAGCGGTAAGGTGGTCGGGGCCCAATCCGGAACCACAAAGGCGGACATGATCACGGAGTACATGCCCGGCGCCACGCCAATCATGATGACTTCTGTGGTAGACCTGGTCAACAATCTGGTCTATGACAAGTGCGATGCTCTGATTTTAGACGGCGCTGTTGCCATACAATATGCCAACGCAAACGAGGATTTGGTGGTGATCGAAGCGGAAGGCGTTTCTTTAGGGGAAGCCCTGCCCTACTGCGTCTGGGTGGCAAAAGGCGACCCCAAGGGGCTGCTCCCCAGCATCAACGCAACCATTGCCCAAGTTCTGGCTGATGGTACCATGGAGCGGTATATTGCGGAAGCGGATGCTCTGAGCAGTCAAGCGCTTGAGGGGTAATTTCCCCTTCTTTTCCCGCCGTGCAGCGGGCCACGGGCCGCGCTGCACGGCGGCTTTCATGCCACCAAACTTGTGAAGGAGCACCACTGCCATGTTGTCAGATTTCATTGCCCTTTTCACCAATCCAGGGACAGCCAGTTTTGTCAACTTCAGCTTTCTTCCAAAATACGCCCCATACTTTGTACAGGGCCTTGCATATACCCTGCTTCTGTCTGTGACCTCGGTATTGTTGGCCATTATCCCTGCTCTGATCCTGGCGTTAATGAGACTGAGTAAATCCAGAGCCATACGCTGGCCTGCGGGCGCATACATAGCAATTTTCCGCTCTACTCCACTGATGGTACAGATTGCCATCATTTATTTTGGCATATTTTTTCTGATTAAAATCCCAAATATCACGATATTGGGGATTGTCACCCTTTCCTCCTTCATTCCGTTTACCGTTGCTCTTGCCTTGAACAGTGCGGCCTATGTGGCGGAAATTTTCAGGGCAGGCATTTTGGCGGTAGACTCCGGACAGACAGAGGCGGCGCGCAGTCTCGGCCTTCCCGCCTGGCCGTCCATGCGCTTAGTGGTGTTGCCCCAGGCGATTAAAAACGTGCTTCCCGCGCTGGCCAATGAGCTCATCACCATGGTGAAGGAATCTTCCCTCTGCTCGGCTTACGGCACCATGGAGCTCATGTGGGCTGCAAAAATGGTAGCCGGAACCACCTATATTTCAATTGGCCCATATGTGCTGATCGCCATTTTGTACTTCTGCATCAACTTCCCGGCCAGCAAAGCCATTGAAGCCATTGAAAGGAGGATGCGCCGTGGAGACAAACGGTAAGCTGATCTCTTTGCGCAACGTCTCTAAACACTATAACAAGGGGGCGGTCAAGGCGCTGGATCACTGCTCCCTAGATATCCGCAAAGGGGAGGTGGTCGCAATCATCGGCCCCTCCGGCTCCGGAAAGTCCACCCTGCTGCGGTGCTTGAATCTTTTGGAGGTGCCCACAGCGGGACAAGTGATTTTCAACGGAATTGACATCACCGACCGCCATGTAGATATCAATCTTCACCGCCGGAAGATGGGAATGGTCTTTCAGCACTTCAATTTATTCCCCCATATGACGGTCAAGAAAAACATCACCCTTGCCCCTGTCACGCTCAACATGAAAAACCAGTCAGATGCCGATGCACAAGCAATGCGGTTATTGCAGCGTATCTCTTTGGCGGACAAGGCGGAGGAATATCCCGCTATGCTCTCCGGCGGACAAAAGCAGCGCATTGCAATTGTCCGTGCTCTGGCAATGGAACCGGAGGTCATGCTTTTTGATGAACCCACCTCTGCACTGGATCCGGAAATGGTCGGAGAGGTGCTGGATCTGATGAAATCCCTTGCGGAGGATGGAATGACAATGGCCATTGTCACCCATGAGATGGGCTTTGCCCGCGAAGTGGCAGACCGCGTGGTGTTTATGGACAGCGGGAAAATATTAGAGCAAAATTTGCCCCGCACCCTTTTTGATTCCCCGCAAGAACAACGGACGAAAGAGTTCCTATCCAAGGTTTTATAAAATGAATAGGGTGTGCATTTGATCCACAATACACACCCTGTTTCCTTCTGGCTGAGGTCTCACTTTTTATAGTCCGTGCTCCCGGACAATATAGTCCAGCAAACCTTGGCAACCGGCCAGGACCTCCTTATAAGTCAGGTCAAAATCTCCAGAATACCACGGGTCTGCAATTTCTTCTCCAAACCGTCCCGCATAATCCAGCAAAAGATGCAGTTTTTTCTCTGAATCCTCTCCGAACAGACGCCGCATGTTTTGCATATTCCAGCGGTCCATCCCAACGATGTAGTCATAAGCATCATAGTCCACCCGGCGCAAACGCACAGCCACCTTACCTTCCGCCGAAATTCCAACCTGCGCCAGCTTGCGCCGAGTTCCGTGATGGACAGGATTCCCCAGCTCTTCCGCACTGGTCGCAGCGGAGGCGGAAACAATTTCGCCACTCAATCCCTTCTCTTTCACCAGATGCCGAAATACAAATTCAGCCATCGGGGAGCGGCATATATTTCCGTGGCAAACAAATAAAAGTTGAATCAAACCACCATCTCCATTCAAATACTGCACCATTACTCTATCACGAATTGAGATGCAACGCAAATAACAACCTCCATAAATTGCACAGGAAAGACTTGATTTTCTTTTTCCGGTCTGATATTCTTTTGTATATAAGTTTTAAAGGTGTCCTTTCTAAGTATTGATTCTGGTTTGCAGGGTATGGAACATGTGGTAGCCATGCAGTCGAAAACCTAGTATTTAAGCTGTTTTTTATGCCCTCACAGTTCGGGTTAGGATAGATTTTCGAGCAGTTCTATCCGAAACATTTCAGATAATTTAATATTCGGAGGAGTACCCAAGCGGCTGAAGGGTCCGGATTCGAAATCACTCGAAATCGTGTTGGTCGCCGGACGGCTTAATCTGCAAAAAGCCTTTACCCATGCGGTTTCTACGCTTACTGCTACCTTGAGAAATCAGCGTATTTCTACGCTTTTTCTACGCTTCGATGGAAAATGGTTTTTCATCGCGGCACTATAACTTAATACGGAGGAGTATCGAAGAGGTCATAACGAGAACGACTCGAAATCATGTGTTTTAGCCCGATAATTGAATAATTACCCAATACGGAGGAGTATCGAAGTGGTTATAACGGCCTCGACTCGAAATCGAGTGTACCTTAATCGGTACCGTGGGTTCGAATCCCACCTCCTCCGCCACAAGCCAGTAAACTTGCGGGTTTACTGGCTCTCATTTTTTCTTGCGCCAGCTTTTAGTTGGTTTATATAGTTCAAATTATGATATCATGACCGCTTCTTTTGACTTGCATTATTATTCGACATATTCGGATTATTTGTATGCTGTGGTGCTCTTTTGGTGCTCCACAATGTAAAATGATGCGCCAAGCTACAAAAAGCTATAAAGGCCTTTATCCGTTTTCCTCTATTTTGGGGTGCAATGTTTTGTGATACGCTTCAAGAACAATGCGCTTCCTGTCAAGGCGCACGTCCACATATTGCGCCGTCACCGCTTCAAGGTTTGTAGAGATACCGAGAGACATTCCGATACCTTTCAGGCTATGCCCCAGTATCATGCCTACTGTGTAAAAATCTCCTGTCAACTGGTGCATATTGGTCGCCGCGCTGTGACGTAAATCGTGAAAGCGTAGGTGGGGCATTTCCGAGCGGCGGATAAACTGCCCCCAGTTATTTGATGTAATGTCTCGCCGCAGGGGGATGCCATTTGCCTTTGCCACCACAAGATCATTGTCTATATACTCACTACCGCTTGACTTAGCAAGAGCCTTTTGGCGGGCTTGCAGAGCCATCTGCCGTTCGAAATATGGGCGTGTCTCTGCTGTCATGGGGAGCGTTCTACCGCCATCCTCGCTGTCGCCCTTTCCCTTGCCTTTGAGCGGTGCAAGCCTACCGCCCTCGTCCTCTACCTCGGATAGCCGCTCTATGCCTTTAGGAAGTTTGTAGGGGAGTTGTTCGACAACATCAAAGGTGCTTACACCTAAATTGACATTGCGCCATCGTAGCCCCAATATTTCGCTGATACGCATACCGTACAGACCGCCGAGCACGACCATCATTTCCCATTCGGTTCCCGCCACACTTGCCATGAGCTGTTGCATCTGTTCAATGGTGTATGGGGCAGGGGTCTTACCGCCCTTGCCAAACTTGGTGATAATATCTCTTGCGGGATTGGTTTCTATGTATCTGTACTTACGCGCCGCTTCTAATGATACGCTTAAAATGCGCTGTGCATATCGGACGGTGCTTTGGGACAGTCCCTTTTCAAATAGTTTTTGAAACATACTGTCTAACATGGCGGGTGTTAGCTGATTGAGCCGCACATGACCGACGTAGGGAACGATATGATTTTTGATATGTCCCCTGTAACTGGCAAAGGTTGAGGGGCGTAGATTGGCGTTCCCGTGGCTCTCCACCCATTCTTCCAAATATTCCTTTACCGTTTGCTTGCTCTGTAACGAAAGCGTGGGCGTATATGTGGGATTTAAAAGTTTCGTCCGCATTTCCGCTTCATGCTGTGATGCTTCTTTTTTGGTGGCAAAACCCTTTTTTGAATATGTCTTTTTTCCATTGGCGGTACTGTGCTTGATATTCACATCGTAAACTGTTCCTGGCCTTCCCGTAGGTTCACCGTTGCTGTTGCGCTTATTTTTTACCGTTCTTGAAGATACTGCCATATTACCTCTCTCCCGACACGGATGCAACAACCCTTGTCCGCTGGTACCAGTCCCAAATAGCGGTATCGGCCAGTAACCGCCTGTTTCCGTTCTGAACGTATTCTAGTTCTCCTGCGTCCATTAGCTGACGCAACTTATTTTCCCCTATGCCACTGATTTTGCTCATTTGCTCAACGGTTTTTAGCATAGGCATATTTTCCATTGTTTTCTGTTGTGTTGATTTTACTCTTGGCATTGAGAAGCCTCCTTTTTCTCAAACTGTAAAAGGGATTTAGGAGTATATTCAATTTTCAAAGTGCAGACATACATTATGTTTGTGTTATATGCTTTTATATTACCACATACATTTTGTTTGTCAAGCCCCTTGAGAAGATATCTTTGTTCATTTGTTTATTTCTTTTTGCTATTTCTTTTTTTCTGAATCAATGGTATTCTTAATGTATTGTATTGACAACACAATACATAATTGATTTTGTTTGGGTGGGGCATATATGGATACTGTTGCTAAAAGAATAAAAATGATTCGTGAAATGCGTAATTATACTCAAAGGCAATTGGCTGATAAAGCTGAAATTCATGAAGTTCAGATACAAATGTATGAATATGGCACTCGTGTCCCTAAGCAGGCGCAAATAGAAAAACTTGCCTCTGCATTAGAAATCGACGTTGCTTTTCTTCAACCATCCAAAATAGATACTCCCTTTGCCCTATATGCTATGATTTATGACTTGATACAGCAATTTGGAGACTTTACATTTAATGAAGAGGGTACGACAGTATATATCGGTATAAAGGCTTTTGACAACTTCACGGCTTATCAAAAGCTCAAATCCGCAAAGGAAGCGCACGACGAACTTTCCCTTGAGGATTTTATGAAATGGCTGATAAATCAGCCAAATCTATATCACAATGGAGAAATTATAGAAAAAGGCAACAACCTCTGAAAGCTTCTACGCTCTCAGAGGTTGTTTTTTACTTGCAGTGTGTGGATTATGCAAAATCTAAATTATTCTAACAACTGCTTCACATCAATGTCCAATGCCTTTGCGATTATTACGACTTCATAATCCTGCACAAGCCTGTATTGCCCCTCAAGGCGCGACAGGCTTGTTGCGCTGATATCCATGCCAAGCACCTGTAGTTGAGCTAAAAAATCTTTCTGTTTTATACCATGCGCTTGGCGTATGGCTACAACCTTTGCACCGATGATATTTTTATCGCCCGGAGGGTCTTTTCGTGGCTTCAAATCCAATCAATCCTATCTGCCTTATGTCTTACAGATAAGATAAACCAGATATGACTTGATTTAATGCGTATATCGCAGTATAATAAAAAATAATGCGATATGCGCAGTAAATGGATATGGCACTGGCCTTACTTAACCTCCTGCTCCAAGTTATCAAACTCCGGTGTGCTGAAAAATTCACCCAGCGTAAGGCCAAGCCCGTCACATATCATCTTTATTGTGACAAGCTTTGGGTTTTGGCTTTTCCCGTACAGGATATTCTTTACAGATGAGGGCGGCAAGGCAGATAGGTTTGCCAGTTTATTTATTGTGATATCGCGTTCCTGACACAACTGTAATATTCGATTGCGAACAGCGGTTACGGCATTCATTCAATCATCTCCTACAACTTCAAGAATAGATTATCAGGCTTGAAATTGTAGGCTACACGTGCTACTATATAGGCTATAGATAGTCTGTTGAAGGAGAAAGATATATGCAAAACTACGGAACAAAAATATTGAAAATACTACTGTTTATCGGCGTATTCGCCTATTTGCAATACTATGACTTAAATCGTGGTGCTCATAGCATTGCTTCCGTGACAGAGGGACTGATGATAGCATCTGCCATCTACCTCATTGTATCTTTGTTTGGCATTGTATTATCTCTGTCGAGAAATTACCTCATCGCTATTATCGGAACGGGAGTGTTGGCACTATTACTCGCGTTTAAGCTGGATGAGGTTATCGCGGCAACATCTTGGCTGACGGAGGGGCGCGTTACCGCCGCTTTAGGCGCACTTGCAGGTGTTTGCCTTATCAGGGATATCCTGCTCGTTAAAACGTCCTTAACGCCGCCTAGGACGGCGAGGGAGGACACCTCCTCTGCAACTACGGATAAGGAAGATGCAAATACGAAAATGCGTAATGATATTAAATCAAATCCTCAATCGGTTTTGAACCTTTCAAATATGCTGGAAAAAAGATGGGGACGCAAGCCGAGCTACGATGAGGTGATGGACTACATAGACCATCTGGTTATCCCAGACGAGGATTAGCTTATGAAAATGAAAGCAAAAGGGTATAAGCTACTGCAAGAAATGTCGCAGTTTAGTTTTGAGGAATGTTACGCAGGGCTTAATCTCTTGCTCTATACAGACAAAAACTTCAAGGAATTTATGGAGCGAAAATATCGCCTGAATGCCTACAAGGAAGAGGGCGAATTTTACATGACGGCGAACGAGCGCAATTTTCATCTTATTGGTTTTATTGACGCAATTATTTATCTGTCACGAGCCGGAATACTATTCCCCGACTACAAGCATCGTAGGATTACAAATACTCTTGCAGAAAATTCCCCAGAGGTGGATGTTTTGAAGCGAATTATTACTATCGTCGAAACCGGGGACGATAAGAAAACATAGATTTAATCGCAGTGAGGACAACAAAATGCAGTCAGATATATTTGAAAAAACATTTTCCGACTTCTTGGAGAGACGAGAATACGACCAAGCGGAAAATGCCCTGTTTTCCATTGTCAGAATATCTTTTCTCGCAGGGTGGAAAGCGGCGGGCGGTGAGGCACCACCCGCGCAACAAATCTTTCGACTGGCTCACAAAACCGATGTTGCGTTGTTAGCTGAAATCGGAACGGATATTACACTTTCGGAGTAACCCCAAAAAGAGTGGGCTGCAAAGCGGTAATGCTCTTTCAACGACAAAGAAAGTATGTTATACTGGACGCAATGACGGATTTTCGGGGAGGGTGCGTAAGATGCTTGATAAGGCAATTGCCAATGGTAAAGAGTGGCGTAAGCCGTACAAGGGCGCGAAAAGCGTGTCGCGCTCCTGCTGCAATAACGGCGGCTGCCCCTACTGCGAGAGCAACCGAAACCATAAAAATAGAAAGCGGCTGCAAGCCGCCTTAGAGCGCGAAAGAGCCGCCCGATGGGGCGGCTCTTATGATTTACTCACCGTGAGGATGATTTTCCCTTGTCCTTTTGCCATGATATGCTATAATTAGACAATAACATAATTGATTATGGCTATAATCAGACGTTGGAATTTTTGGGAGGTCTAATAAATGAGCGAAATCAATGAAATTAAAAGACAATTTGCAAATGGTCAATGGAAAAAATTTATAAAATCCATAAAAATCTCTAATCTAAGAGGCTGGACGGGACAGACCATTGATTTTAGATTTCCTATCAGCGTTATCGTAGGTGAAAATGGAATTGGCAAAAGCACAATTCTTAGAGCTGCGGCTTGTGCATACAATGATAAAAATGGGCAAACATTGTTCCCAGCAAATTTGTTTTTGGCAACGCAATGGGACGGTACTTCAATCCAAGATGCTGTAATTGAGTATGAAATACAAGAAGGAGATAAAACAAGTAGCTCTAAGTATAAGAAAAACGCCGAAAGATGGAGATATTCCCCTGATAAAAACAAGCCAACTAGGCATTTTGCTTTTTTCGATATATCCCGTACACTCCCCTTGGATGCTACAGCAGGATATGCAAGAATAGCTAAGTTATCAAATTCAGAAGGCGAAAATAATAGACCCTTGAACGAAGAATCTTTGAGGTGGCTTTCTCATGTTTTGTGCAAAGAATATTTAGATGGAAGGTTCACCAATACAAATATTCAAACGAATAAAGAGGTTGGATTACTAAAAAGAGATTTTGGTGAAGTCTCGCAGTTTCATCAAGGTTCTGGCGAGGGCACAGCTTTGGGAATATTTAACACACTACAGTCCATCCCTGAACAATCCCTATTAATTATCGATGAGATTGAGGCATCTTTACATCCATTGGCTCAAAGGGGTTTAATTGAATACCTCATTCATCTATGCAGAACGAAAAAATTACAGATAATTTTATCAACCCATAGTCCCTTTATAGTAGAATCCCTGCCATTAGAATCCAGAATCATGATTATGCAGTCGGATAAAAAAGAAATAATGTATAATATGTCAACAAATTTTGCGCTATCATTTATTGACAGCGTTCTCCATCCTGATTTGTATATTTTTGTAGAGGATGAAGAAGCCGAAAATCTTCTCATTGAGATAATAAAACAGTCCGAACGAAGTGATGATATATTGCGAAGAGTATCATTACGCGCTGCTGGTTCAGCTGATATAGTTGACACATTGAACAGGCTATCAGCAGAAAGTAAACTCCCCTATAAAAGCATTTCATTTATAGATGGTGACAAAAAGAACGAATTTTCAGACTGTCCATATCTGCCCGGTGATATGGCTCCCGAAAAGGTCATATTTACTGGTCTCAAAAATTTGAATTGGAATAATTTGGACAATAGATTTGGGCTGGGCGCAGGATTGTTATATAAAACCCTTAACGATGCTATGCTTGCGCCTGATCACCATGACTGGACAACAATTGTTGGAGACAGGATAAAGCAAAGTAAGGATTACGTGTGGTCTGTCCTCATTGCAGAATGGTGTAAGCAGTGTTTAGAACCCACAGAAAAGGAACGTATATTGGATATAATTTCGAATGCTATTAATGTCTCATAACTGTACATATTTAATATTACTGAACAGATTTCTACCCTCGCATTATCCATATAACCCACATCCCAATTCACAGGTGACTTTCATAATTTTGCATCAATCCCCGTCCTCGCGGTGTGGACGCTTACTCACCAATCTCATAACCGTGGGATTTCTGTCGGGGCATATGAGCGCGTACATCCTTTTCCAACGAGGCAGATACCTCCATCCCGTCGATACCTTTGACAAGTTCCGTTTCCCCGACATCCTGCAAAACTGACCGGGAGTTGTGTTCCAGCGCGTCAATTAAGTGGGACGCGTGTTCCGTCAACTCGCTCTTATAAGGATTCGGGGACTTATCCTGATAGCTGTATTTCAACGTAAATACTGCCCGCATAATATCATGAATGGTTTGGCAGAGGTTATGTACGGCGGCTTGCAGCCCCACCGCCTTTTGCTGCCAACGCTCAAGCTCCGATTGCAGACGGCTACTTTCCTCTTGTAAAGGGCGCGTAGCTTCATCCACAGCGGTTTTTACCTGTTCGGGGATAGCTGCCTCCAATTTGTGATAACTTTGCTCTGCCGCGTCACAGCGGCGCTTCAATTGTGCGGAGGACTGGAAAAGCATGGCGTATTTGCGTCCCAACGCCTGATAATTTTCAGCAATGCCCTGCGAATACCGTGCTTGGAGTGCATCAGCTTGCCGCTCTTTTTCTGCCGCAGCCTTATATACCCGCTGAATATGGGCATCAAAACTTGCTTTCTCACGGTCTGCCGCTTGCTTGGCAGCACGGTCAAGCTCCGCTTGCGCCCGCAGGACTGTATTCTCCTGTTGCAAAGTTTCAATGGCAAAACGAGAGGCAATCACTTCATCGGCTTTCACCCCCGCAAGCCGCATGGCGCGGTTCGGCTCACGCGGTTCAAGCTCCGTCGGTGGCATATCGCGGATTTTCTTCTCTACAATCTCGGCGCAAGCCTTATACTCGCTAACGCTCAAATGCTCACGGTGAGCACCCTGCTTATCCCACGAAATGCCGCGTTGTTTAAGCGAGTTGCCAAGCGCAGCCCTTTCCGCATCCAGCCAACGCCCGCCGCCGATATTCGGCGTTTTTTCGCCATAGGAAGCGGAAACGGCATTCGGCACTACATATGTGGGCTGAAAATCAAACCCCTGCTGCTGCAATGCCTGACGCATGGAGTTTTTCGTTTCTAGTCCACGTTTTTGCCCTGTGGCAATCGGAATGAAGTTGATATGCAGATGCGGTGTTCCGTCCGGCTCGTCCATGTGCAAGACGGCGTTGAACACCCGCATATTTGGATTGCGCGATACAAAATCATGATAATACTGCGACAGAATATCCTTTGCCGTTTCAGCATCGGGGGAGCCTATGCCTGTGTCGCAGCGATTGCCGACCTGAACCACCAACTCCTGATAAAGCTTCTCTCCGTTTTTGCTCTGACGGATGTGCTCGTAATAGTCGGGGATTTTTCGGTCATTGCGTTTTTGCTTCTGGTTATACCGTTCCAGAGCGTCCCCGAAAATCTCCTGATAAGCGTCCCGTAGCTTTTGCTTCACGAAGGTAATATTATCGGGTGTAAGCGCAGGGTCAACATTCTCCGTGAAAAACGCGCGGTTATTGTGTGCGAGGGAGCCTCTCCCGAGCATAACAGATGCCGTTTTACCCACCTGCATCACCTCCTTTTTACCGTTTAAAATCCCTGTCCCCGCAGGGACGGTTTTGTTACTTTTGTCAAAAGTAACGCAATTTCACTTTTGACACTGCGTATCAAAAGTGATTGCGGCAGGGAGTTCCCTGCACCCTGGAACAGGCTGCGAAAAAGTGTCTGCTGACACCGCTTTTTTCTTCCGCCTGTTGCAAGCTCTACTGTATTGGCATTACAGTAGAGCTTGCGGGAATGGGGCGCTGCCCCACCGTCTACAGACGGCTCCCCGAACGCCGTCAGGCGTTAATGTGAGTACGGGTGAGGTGAGATTCAAACTTCACGCGATATGTTAGAAAGCTATTCCAAATTACCGACTTCATATACTTACGTTTATCCTTGATTTCATATTCTTTTGCCGCTGAAATATAATCGTCGATTGTTTCTTCTGCAAAGTGATAAAGTGAGCTTTCACGTTTTATAATCTCATTGATTTTGTCTATAACTTTTGCGTAGGAAACGGAAGATCCCTTGTAAGTCTGAATGCCCTCCGCGCATGCCATTTCTGTAAGACAATCCACCAGCATTGCAAGGGTGCTTTTTTCAAAATCAGATGAAAAATGTGCAGAAGTAAGTTCCACAAGTATTTCTATTGCGGTTTGCATTTTCTTTTCGTCGGCTTTGTAGTTATATGGAACCGCCCCGTTTAACGATATTTCATCTTCAACTATTTCACGCAGTTCATCTTCGCTCAATCCATCATCCATATTTTCCGGTGTCTCGGCCTGATTGATAGATTGAGTATTATCAAGAGTATTATTTTTAGTTTTATCAGAGAGTATTATATTGTTACCCCCATTAGCGTTACTCCGCTTAGCGTATATACCCTCAGCGTTGCTACCGTCAGCGTATATACCCTTTTGGGGGGTACGCTGATTTTCGCATTCTGATGTTGGATTTGTGCGAGAAATGGTCAGATTAGTCTTGGTTATTTCACCACTACTGGAATGATAGAAAGAGTGTGCCCCGTCCTGTGGTTCGTCGAGCAATTCATATTCCGATTGCCACCCTTGTTTTCCAGGCATCATGTGGACTTTGAGATATCCGTTCTCCTTTAGCTCGTCCCACGCAGAACTAAAAGCCTTTGTTCCCTCGGTACATTTCTTCTGTAAAAATGTTTTAGTAAGGTCAAGGTTGTCGAGTGTTATATATGACATAATCAGCAAATACAGCCCTTTGGCTTTCAGGGATAAGCGTGTGTCCCGAACCAGAGCATTGCCTGTAATGGTAAAGCCAGTTTTCTTTTTAAATGAACCATTCTCTCTCATGGGTAGACCTCCTCGTTTTCGAGAGTTGATATGCCGTAAAAAAATAGGAATCTGGAAGAACTTTCTCCCAAATCCCTTTTACAGCAAACACGGTTCATGTTATAATTATAGTGTTGATCTCATAATTGATTTTGTGGTGCTCTGGTGACAAAATGGTGCTCTCACTTGAAAAAGCGAACATATAAAGGCTTGTAAGTGCCTACGTTTAGAAATAAGAAAATCGCGTAAACGCAACGATTTGAACGCATAAGACATAAGAAGTTTTGCGGATTTATAAATGATTTAACGCAATTCACGCTTCTCGAAATCGTTTGATCGGTGTTGAGCCGGTCCGTGGGTTCGAATCCCACCTCCTCCGCCAGCCTATTCCGGCTTGCAGCGTTTACCGCGCTGTGAGCCTTTTAATTGGCCAAAACCGATGCTTCGCTTGCTGTGTCGTACATGCCGTCCATCATTTCAGCGGATTCGATTTGGGCGCTGTAATCGAGGTGCGCGTAAATATCGGCTGTGGTCGAAAAGGTCGAGTGACCGAGCCAGAGCTGGATTTGCTTCATCGAAATTCCGCTTGCCAGCAGAAGGCTTGCGCATGTGTGCCTCAGATCATGGAAACGGATGCGTTTGAGTTCATACTTGTTCAGCAGCCATGTAAAATGCTCCGTCACATAATTGGGGCGCATGAGCTTGCCTGTCTGGTCTACGCAAACATAATCCGAATAAGCCATGCAGTAGCTCTTTTTGAAGAGCCTGCGGTACATCGCCTGCTTCTCTTTTTCCTCCAGCAGCTTCTTCTCCACTGCGGGGATCAAAGGGAGCGTCCTGTGGCTGGAGCGGGTTTTGAGGACATCCTCGCCTACCGGCACGAACTTGCCATCTTCCTCTACCTCAATCACTTTATGGTTGATGGAGATGGTTTTGTTTTCAAAGTCTATGGCGCTCCAGCGCATGCCCAATACCTCGCTGCGGCGCAGTCCGTAGTAGGCGGCGATGGCAACCACAATTTGCAGCGGATCGTCCGAAATCGCCTCAAACAGCGTTTTCATTTCTTCCTTGCTGTAGTGGCCTGCGACAAAGGTGTTTTTCTTTGGCTTGTCGACCTTGTCGGCTGGATTCTTTGGGATCATGTCCTTTTTGACGGCGCTGGAGAGGGCTTTTCTGATGACGGCATGGTAATGGATCACCGTATTTGTCGTATAGTCCTCATCCAATATCGTCTGGTAGAACTCTTGGATTTGATTGGGCGTAAGCTCTGCGAGAGCGACATTCAATCCTCTGAAATACCGATCTATGCGGGCGTTTATCATATTGCTGTAGCTTTGATAGGTGGCCCTTGCGATACTTGGTTTCACCGTTTTCAGCCAGCTTTGCAGATAGTCCACAAACAGCATATCGGTTTCGCTTTTTGGGGCGGATATCGCTTCCCGTTGTTCGTATTCTTTTTTCAGCCGCTCCAGTTCCGCTTCCGCTTTGCGCTTGTTGCCTTTGGTTTTCAGGCCGGTCGGTATCCATTTGGGCTTCCGCTTGCCGTTTTCCTTTAGATTCAGCACCACATAGTAATTGTCATTTTTGATTTGTAGGCAGCCTGTTATCACTGTAAATCCTCCTTTTTTTCATAACAGCTAAATTTACCTACCATTAACACCACACACACTACCACACCCTTTGCCGGAAGTCCATATGTCGTGGTGGTTTTGAGGCACTAAATATTCAACAATAAATACCTTGGGGATTTTATAAGTACGCCCTATTTTCACGCTCTGGATTTGATTGCTGGTCAGCAGCCGATATGCCAGCTTTTTGCTGATGCCGCCGAGCATTTGGCAAAGCTCATTGACATCTACCACATCGGGATAATCTTTGAATATAGCGCTGTAATCGCTTTTGCTATTCGGCATTTGGAACCCTCCTTTATTTTTGTTTGATAACACAAGGATGCGGCGGAGCCTTATGGCGGCATGGCTCCGCCGCATAGTTTGCAATATCAAAAAACCGCTTGTTCTTCATTTTTCGTTTGGCGCTTTATTCGACACTACTCCCCAAGCGCTACGGGCAACAGCTTAAACTGCCGGTGGCGAACCGGCATCACAGGAATTTCACCTCCCCCCTCTGCGGA